>Ga0180433_10001549_pt1 | contig 38154 bp, 31 predicted proteins | sample SS_ome_8_FD_132980 | JGI IMG/M metagenome (GOLD analysis project Ga0180433, IMG submission 132980) | Hypersaline lake sediment archaeal communities from the Salton Sea, California, USA - SS_1_D_1 metaG | ecosystem: Environmental > Aquatic > Non-marine Saline and Alkaline > Hypersaline >... | reverse complement strand
AACTGCTGAAGAGGGCGGTCGCTTCCATGATGCTTGTGGAATAGCGGTGGGGCCCGGCAACATAGTGTATGTTGCGGACGGCTGGAACAAGCGGATCGAGAAGTATTCACCAGCGAGAGTATTCGTTGGGCGTATCATGTCGGAGTTCTTTGGTGCTCAAGGTATTGCTGTGGCGTCCGATGGAAAGATATATGTAGCCGACACAGGCAATGATGCTGTGCGCGTTTTCGATCAGAATGGCGTGGAGCTTGACGGATTTGGCGGGCGAGGTACAGAACCGGGCAGTTTCATTGAACCCGTAGGCATTGCAGTTGCACCGGATGGCAACATATATGTCTGCGACACTTTGAATCGACGCGTACAGGTATTTGATGCTGAGGGGGAACTTCTGCGATACTGGGAAGTAGCGTTATGGCAAGACGAGCCAAGAAACGGGTACATTGCTGTAGGAGCGGACGGGATTGTATGGGTCACGGGTCCGGCAAGCAATGTTGTTGTCAGATACAACCCCGAAGGCAAAATGCTATCCAGACTGGAGGGACCCCGAGAAGACCAGTTGTTTAGTTGGCCAACGGGGATTGCTATTGACTCGGAACGCAAACGTGTGTTCGTTGCCAACATGAAGTCCGGTGACGTGTTTGTATTTCCTTGGACCCATGATGGCGATTAGACGTGAGGGATACTAGAATTTCTTGCTGTTGACGGATTGATCGGCGAAAGAGCGGGGAAATTTCAATGGGATCCAAAGCAATTATTGAACGTAACGATACTGATCGTGAGGTCATGAAATTCCTTCCGGTCCGAGATATCTCCAAGAAAACCAGTATGATCATTCTCTTATGCATACTCGGTTTGTCGGCGATTCTGATGTTTGCGAAACTAGGAGAAAGACCCCTCCATCACGATGAAGGCATTCACGCCGTCTTCGCTCACAAGATATACAAGGATTTCAACAACTATGGAGGCTACGATCCGACCTATCACGGACCGTTTCTGTATTATTCAAATGCTCTTGTCTACCATATCTTCGGGGCCACTGATTTCACTGCGAGACTATTGCCTGCTCTATTTGGACTTGGCTTAGTTGCTTTGGTCTATACGTTCAGTGACAGACTGGGGCGTGGACCATCCATCATCATTGCTGGGATGATCGCCATTTCACCCATAATGGTCTACTTCTCTCGTTTCATCCGAAACGATATTTACATCGCTGTCTTTTCAGTTCTTGCAGTTCTGGGAGTCCTCAAATATGCGAAGACGCGGCGTGGAATCTACATGTATGTTGCGTCCGCGTCACTAGCTCTAGCGTTCTGCACAAAGGAGAACACCTATATCCATGTGTTCATCTTTGTGTCCTTCGTTGCTCTCTGGCTAGCCGCCGGAATGATCAAGGCAGCAGGCTGGTGGACATCTATTTCCGAGGGAATCAGGAAGAAATGGTGGATGGTAGTGCTCGCCTTTGTTTTCCTTATTGCGAGCTTCTTGGGGACGGGCAAGCTGATCGAGTCAGAAGGTTGTCGGGCCACAATTGGCTTTGCGTTGAGGAACGAATTGGTGACGATCTTCCTGGCTCTTGTGTCTATTGCCGCGGTTGTTTGTGCGATCAGGTTTCGGCGCTCCGTGTTTGTCCTGCTTGTCCCAGTGTGCGTTTCGCTTTCAATGGGACTGTGGCTGGTCAAAGGAAAGGGAGACAATAGCGGTCTTTCGGTTGAGGGATATACCGCAAGTACGCTCACACCAGAGGTAATGACCAGGATCTTGATCGACAAATGGCCTCACTTTTCGGTAGCCGAAGGAAGGGTGAGACAACCCCTCACAATCCTCAAGGGCTTTGCGATTGGTGGAGGAGCATACGGCCTTGTGTTGGAAACGTTTCCGGTTGTTGTCTTTACTCTGGCTGCCACTATCTGGTTTGTTGTCTTCTACTTTTGGTCGGCTGAGCGCCGAGAAGCTATCCGTGAGTGGCTTACTCAGGCCAGAGTGTTTCTTAAAGATGAGTGGCCGGTGTTGCTGTGTTCTGGTTTCATCTTTGGGATTATCTGGGTTGTGCTATTCACGTCATTCTTCCGAATACCAGGGGACTGGAACGGTTTTCGCAAGTCTTTTGACTACTGGTGGTATCAACACAAGGTCCAGCGTGTGAAGGGACCTAAGTGGTACCATCTTCCGCGGCTGGCTGTTTATGAGTTCTTGTTGATAACGGCGACCATAGCCGCATTCCGCAGGCTTTGGAGAAGGCGAAATGTCCTCTTCTTCTTCTTCGTCTACTGGACTCTGGCAGCGGTGGCAGCGTATAGCTATGCCGGAGAGAAGGTTCCGTGGCTAACTGTTCACATTGTCACGCCACTGGCATTCGTAGGCGGGATATCCATCTGGGAACTCTTGACAACGGCCAGGTGGAAAGCCACAAAATGGTCGTGGCGCTTTGTACTCTTATTGTTGGGTGCTTTCACGCTGTTCAATGCCGTGAGAGCCAGTTTTGTGTACCCTGTTCCTTATTGGGACGAGTATGCAGCAGAGAAGAAGGGTCTTCCAAAGCGGACGCCAAACCGTGTTGAGATGACCAACTACGTTCAGACTACGGCTGATATAAAGACAATGATGGAGATCATCGATGATGCTGCGGAGAAATCTGGTCTTGGAACTCAGATTCCGATGATCTCTTTTGGGGACGCGAATTGGCCGGAAACCTGGTACTACCAGACTCGTGGGTATGAGAGGATCTATTGGGCTCAATTCGACGGCAAGACATTGCCGGATGTCCGTGATGTGGAAGCAGTTGTGATAGCGGGGAATCTCAGATTCAAAGGAGACATCGCGAAGGCAGTCGGGGACAAATACGAGGCATACAGATTTCGGCAGAGAGGCTGGTGGCCGGGACCGGGAGACATGATACCATTGTTCGGGCCTGGGTCCGACCGGTGGAGCAGCTATAGTAAGTGGACAAGACTGAAACGCTTGCCGGAATTTCTATGGGTGGCGGCACCAAAGGTTCTCCGATATTTCTTTACGAGAGATATTTACTCTGGCGTTGGTTCGACAGACATATGCATGTTTGTCCTGAAAGATATCCGGCCGGGAATGCAGATTCCCAGAGTAGATTTCGGTGAACCGGCGCGACCACATGGCGGTGAGCCGACTCGTATGGAAGCCGTCAATGTGTGGGGGGCCAAGGGCGATAGACAAGGGAGGTTTCTCGAACCTCGCGGTATTGCCATAGCCTCTGACGGTACTGTCTATGTTGCAGATAGCAAGAATCATCGCGTGCAGAAGTTTGATAGTGACGGAAGGTTCCTGTTGCAGTGGGGTAGACGGTCTCCTGAACAGAAAGGGAAGATGCCTCCTCCTGGGACGTTCAATGATCCAAACGGAGTTGCTGTGGATCCCAAAGGTAACGTGTATGTGACTGATACCTGGAATCATCGTATCCAGAAGTTTACGGCGGACGGTAAATTTCTGAAGTCCTGGCAGGCTGGTGAGGGCCATTTCTACGGTCCGCGCGGGATTGCTGTTGCCAAGGACGGGTCAGTGTTTGTGACTGACACGGGCAACAAGCGAGTGATGAAGTACACTGCGGAAGGTCGGCTAATCAAGACATGGGGAAGGGCAGGCGATGGTCCAGGCGAGTTTGCGGAACCAGTTGGAATAACAGTTGACAGGACAGGGCGGGTCTTTGTCGCTGATACCGACAATCATCGTGTGCAGGTCTTTGACTCGGACGGTAAGTTTGAGAGAGAGTTGAAGGTGTTTGGATGGGAGCAGTTCTACAGTGAACCGCATATTGCAATCACAAGGGATGGAAATGTGGTTGTTACGGACTCTTTTAATAACCGCGTGACAGTGTATGATATGATTGGCAGGAAGGTGCTAGACTGGGGCGGCGAAGGTGCGGGGTCGGGTTTTTTCAATCGTCCAGTTGGTATTGCAGTTGGCGCCAATGGGGATGTGTTTGTATCCGACACAGCCAATCACAGGCTGCAGGTGTTTCGTCTTGCAGCAGAGGCACGCGACCCCATGATGCCGGGCAAAGTTGAGCCAGAACAATAGGCAATTTTGGACATGTATGGAGAGAACAAGAAATGGATCCCATTTCGGTAGTCATTCCAGTTTTCAATGAGGCCGAGGTTATCGAGAAGGTTGTGCGCGATTTTCAGGCAAAGGTAGTCTCAAAGATACCAGGTTCTGAGCTGATCGTAGCTGAAGACGGCTCTACAGATGGAACAAAGGAAATTCTTGCGCGTCTTGCGGAAGAATTGCCGATTCGCCTTGTTAGTGGCGTAGAGCGTAAGGGGTATACTGGCGCCGTAAAGGACGCACTGAAGCTGCCGAAGTATGACATCGTATTATTCAGTGACTCGGACGGACAGCAGGAGCCAGATGATTTCTGGCCAATGTATGAAAAGATGCAGGACTACGATCTCATTGTTGGCTATAAGCACCCGCGAAAAGATCCGTTCTTGCGCCTCATGCTGTCGAAGTTCTTTCAGAAACTGAATCGCATTCTCTTTGGCGCGCGTTTTCACGACATCAACTGCGGTTTTCGTCTGATTCGTAAGAACGTGATTGAAGATGTCTTGCCTGAGATCCATTTGCTGCCGCAGTTCATATCATCGGAGTTTGTTCTGCGGACTGTTGCAAAAGGCTATCGTGTTTGTGAGACGCCGGTACGGCACTACGAGCGAGAGTTCGGTGGGTCCCGCGGGTTGCCTGTCAAGAAGTTGCCGGTGGAGATATGGCGCCTGATCGTGGGCCTCTTTCGCCTCAGAAAGGAGTTTAGAAGCATCAAATGAATACTGCAATTTTGGGTGGTGGAATCACTGGACTCTGTCTTGGTAGGTTTCTGAGAGAGCGTGGCGAACACGTTGAAATCTTCGAACTCGAACCAACACTGGGAGGGCTGTGCCGGTCAGAAGTCGTTGACGGTTTCGTGTTTGACATTGGCGGTGGCCATATCTTTCATTCGCGACGCAAAGACCTGATGGATTTCATTGTCGGTCTTCTCGGCGATCAAGCTGTTGAGAATGTGCGCAACACGAAGATATTCTATCGTGGCAACTACGTGAAGTATCCCTTTGAGAACGGTCTTGACGATCTGCCAGTGGATGATCGTTATGAGTGTCTAATGGGCTATGTTGATGCCCATTACAAGCGACATTATCTGAGTCCGGATGTCCCGGTAGACTTCAAGAACTGGTGCTACTACCGTTTCGGAAATGGCATTACTGAGAAGTTTATGTTGCCGTACAACTCGAAGATCTGGAACATTGATATGGAGAAGCTGGGTTCCGCGTGGATTACCGGCAGGGTGCCAAATGCTCCGGTTGAGGACGTTGTGCAGGCTGCACTCGGCATCTCAACGGAAGGATACAAACATCAATCGATCTTCCAGTATCCGCGTAGTGGCGGTTTTCAGACTTTTGTGGATGTCTTGGCTGAGGGAGCCGCTGATAAGATCTATCTTTCTTCTCCGGTTGAGTCTGTTCAGAAGCAAGGGCACGGCTGGAAAGTCAACGGCAAGCAATACGACGATGTGATATCTACGATCCCGATTCACGAACTCCTGCCCGTAATTGAAGGGGTTCCCAATGATGTAACAGTCGCGGCGGACAACCTGAAATGGAATAGCGTTGCCACATTCCTTTTCGGCATGGAAGGAGATGTGCCTCATGCGTACTCTTGGCTGTATCTTCCGCATCCAGAGAATGGCCCATGCAATCGCATCACCTACTTGAGCAATTACAGCACAGAAAATGCACCAGAAGGTTGTACCAGTGTGCTGGCGGAGGTCACTTATTCCGGTCGTGGGGATCTGAACATTGACGACGAGTATGTGAAAAACGTGAGAGAATCGCTTGACGCCAACGGCATGCTTGACAAAAGTAAGGTGTGCTGTGAGGCGTGGCGCAAGCTCAAGTACGCCTACGCCGTCTACGATATTGGCAACGAAGACAGGATCTCAAAAGTGCTGAGCTACATCGACGGAACAGGGCTAAGTTCTCTCGGTCGATTTGCTAGGTTTGCGTATATCAACACCGACCACGCTATCGGGGATGCCATGGACTTTGTGAAGAAGAGATACAGCGAGGAGTGAGAAGATTTCCAGACGAGATCAGTGCACGACGTGGCTAGCCGTTGTTCTTGTCTTGACATCCTGTGAGTGAGCGAAGTCGCACCTTTAAGACGTCCCAGAGCATCTGACTGGAGCTGCTGAATATCCCCACTTTGCTGCCGGGATCGTTGATCCAACGGACTGGTACGTCGGCAACATGATACCCGAGCTTTTTTGCCAGAAAAAGCAGCTCCGCGTCAAATGCCCAGCCATCTATATGTTGGAGCTTCGCCAGTCGCTTGGCGACTTGTTTCTTGAAGCATTTGAAACCGCACTGAGTATCAGGGTTGGGAAGCCACAGTATTGATCTCACGAGTAGATTGAAGGCCTTTCCCATGTACTCGCGGTACCAGGGCTGGTGAATCTCGACTTCAGAGTTGGGGAGCGCGCGGGAACCGATCGCAATATCAGCACCTTCCTGGAGTGCATTACGTAGTCTGGATAGCTCTTCTATGGGCGTTGAGAGGTCGGCATCGGAGAACAGAATGAGTTCGCCGATAGATTCCTCAATTCCACGACGAACAGCGGCTCCTTTGCCGCAGTTTCGTTTCTGTCTTGCCACACGACAATTGACCCTACTGCAAAAAACATCCTCGGATACGGCAACGGTTCTATCCGTGGATCCGTCGTCAACGACTATGAGTTCAAAAGATACGTTCTGTTCATCAAAATACTCCAAGATCCGACGCAGTGAGTCACCGATGCGTAGCTCTTCGTTGTATGCTGGAATTATTACAGAGAATTGAGGTGGCACTCAGGCATACCCTATTGAAATCAAGTGGTACTGTATGATGTTTGTTGATTAAGGGATTCTAACGGAGCAGCAAATTGCTGTCAAATGGCATGTGAGAGGGAGTTCGGATGACTGCATATGCATATGGTTTCTGAGGGTGCTCCTCAATGTGTGCATGTGTGTTTGACTGATACGTGAGCAACTGCGATTGACAAGCTGTTGCAGTCTGATTATGTTGTGCGCAGAAAGGATATACTCTTTTGGAAGGTGACATCGAAAAACACATTGAGGCTACAGAGGCTTTCGACGGAGTGCAGCTTTCCGAGTTCTTGAGCTATGCTTTGAGAGAGTACTCTCTTACCTATCTGCGGAAACTGATAGCACGAGGGAGTGTCAGAATCGGGCGAAAGCTGTGTGCAGCGACATATGAGGTAAGAGCTGGTGACGTATTTTCCATAAGCATGAATGAGGACAACCCAATAGCTCTGCGCGCGGAGAAGATGGATTTGGCTGTGATCTACGAAGACCGGAAGGTGGTGGTAATCAACAAGCCGGCGGGTCTAGCAGTCATTCCCGAGAGAGGTAGTCGGGATCCGAAGTTCCTGAATGGGGTGGCTCACTATTTGGCTGAAGAATCGCCTTTCGGTGCGGAAAAGGGGATTGATGCCGCAGTGATGCGTCCCATGATTGTTCACAGGCTTGATCGAGATACCTCTGGGGTTGTTGCTCTTGCAAAGGACTCAGAGACTCTCGGATTCCTGTCCGAGCAATTCGCGTCACGGGCCGTCTCGAAGGAGTACATGGCCCTGGTTCATGGGGGAATTCGACCGCTCCAAGGACAGGTGGAAGGGGCTATTGCGGTTGATCGATCATCTGGCAGAGCCTTCATAGACGCAAAGCGAGGCAAACCATCTCTCACGCGATACGAAATACAAGAGTGTTTTCGCTCTGTTTCCCTAGTTAGGGTAATGCCCGAGACGGGAAGAATGCATCAGATTCGCGTTCACCTGCAATCTGTCGGTATGCCTGTCCTTTGCGACCGGATCTATGGCTACGAAGCTCCGCTGCTTCTTTCTTCATTCAAAAGGGGGTATCGCCCAAAGCGAGATGGTGAGGAAAAGCCGTTGATTTCGCGACTTGCGCTGCACGCATGTCGCCTTTCGTTCGTTACTCCAGATGGCAACAGGGAAGTGACAGCCGAGGCGGAGTTGCCGAAGGACTTTCACGTGTCGCTGAAGATGCTACGCAAGTACTGTAGTGGATGAGTGTTGCTGGGTAGCTCTTGGGACTGAGGCATCGACGTAGTATACTTAGACGCTGGTTTGTGAAGAATAGTCATTCAAATTGGCTGGTTGTGACATTGAGATTGGGAGAGGTAGTACAGAAGGAGAGTTATGCAGGTATGTGCTGGCACCAGAAGACTGGGGGCGGCCTAGGCAGATCAATAGGCTCTATATGTTGCGCGCTCTTTGTGTTGTGTTCGATAGGGAATACGTACGCATGGGCAGCAACAACTGCGTTGCCGACAGAGACACCTACAGCCACTGCAACGCCCACGGCAACAGTTACGATAACACCCACCGAAACACCTACGACGGAACACGAGTGGGTACTTATGGTTCCTGAGGTATTGTCAATCGATATCTTTGATGTCTCAGGCAATTATTTTGCCGAGGTGACCCTTGTTTTCCGGGACATGGGATATCGAATACCGGACTGGGGTGATGTGCAGAGAACTGGAAACGTGTTGTTCGCTGATTCGAAGGTGGAAGATTGGACGGGATTCGCACCGTTGATCATTGCTGAGGAGGCGCACATCTACGAGCTGGGGGAGTTGTCTCCGGGAACGTATACGTTCGACTTTCGAGCTTGGGGAGAAAGCGTCGAGAACGCTAACGTCGTTGTACAACAGGCGGAAGACACACCGACTCCGACGTCGACACCATCGCAGTGGAATGGACGTTGCGGGGGGCGCGCGAGTAGTTCCTCCTCTCAAGATGCATCTGCTGGTCTTGCGGAGCTGACGCTTTACGCTGTAGTTCTTTTTGGCGCTATTGGCATATGTGGATTTCCCAGGTGATTTCTTTTTGGGATGGCCGTGCCCGAGCTGTGTATAGTGTGAGACCGGTGACAGGCCCAAAATCAACTAGCATGTTTCGTCGACGGCTAGCGCTAATCTCCTATGATCTTGACTAGCACACGCTTTGGTCGCATGCCGTCGAACTCGCCGTAAAATATTTGTTCCCACGGCCCGAAGTCCAACTTACCATCAGTGATTGCGACGACGACTTCTCTTCCCATTATTGAGCGCTTCATGTGTGCGTCGGCGTTGTCCTCATATCCGTTGTGAGCGTACTGTGAGTAAGGCTTCTCTGGAGCCAGTTTGTCTAGCCAGCGATCGAAGTCGGCGTGAAGACCGCTCTCATCATCGTTGATGAAGACGCTCGCCGTAATGTGCATGGCGTTGACGAGGATAAGGCCCTCAGTTATGCCACTCTCTTGAGAGCACTCTTCCACCAGTGGTGTGATGTTGATAAACGCGCGACGCGCCGGGGCCTTAAACGAGAGTTCCTTCCGATACGACTTCATGAGATTCTCCGCAAAATAGCAAGTAAATGGATTATTCAAAGGTAAGGTTACACTGTGGTTGATGATGATTTCAAGAAAGGGGATATGCTATGTGTGTACAACAAATGTGTTAGAAAAAAACGGGCCGCCAAAAGGCGGCCCGGCCGATGTGCGTATTATTTCCTTTATCGTAAGGAAAGCCGGCGTACCACTCCACGCTTACGTCGGCAAAGGAAAACGTGCAACCCCGCTCTCGCAGAACTGCTCATCTTCCTCGTCCGCCCGAGGAAGGCCAGTGTAACTGGCGAAGGAGAGGCATCGCACATCGGAGAAGGATCGTTACGACCCTTCAATTCAAGAATACCACATTCTAGGAGCTTGTCAACGTGACAGGCCAAGAAAACCGTTTGCTCGAAAATCGTCATGCCCTCTGAAGTCAGCGGTTGTGTCCCAACTGCATCTGCTTTTCTGGGATGCGAGGGACTTTGTGTTTTTGCTCTATGACGAGCCTTTTCGGAGACGGCGAAGTGTGATTAGATTCAGAACATCCCAATGTGTCTCGTTGTTCATCTCCTTGGGGGTTTCAAGGACTGCAGGGAGGTGTTTCAAGCGATCATCAGTCAAGAAAAAGCGAAAGGCTTTACTGCCGATCTTTCCGTGCCCTATGTGGGCATGGCGATCGACTCGCGACGCTATCTCCGTGGCTGAATCATTGAGGTGTATGGCAGATAGACGATCAAATCCCACGATTGAGTCAAAGCGTTTCATCGTTTCGTTGTATGCCTTGCGTGTTCGAATGTCGTAGCCTGCGGCAAAGATATGGGTTGTGTCGAGACACACGCCGAGCCTTGGATGTCCTTCCGCCAGGTCTATGAGACAGGCCAACTGCTCAAAAGAGCTACCAAGAGATGTACCAGACCCCGCTGTTGTTTCGAGTGCTATATTTGTATTGTCGTTCTGAGCATCGAGATCGAGAACGCTACGAAGTCCCGATGCGGCTCTATCTAGTCCCGCTGTTACACCCGTACCCACATGGGCACCCGGATGAAGGACAATGCATGTGAGACCGAGTCGAGCTGCTCTCTTGATTTCAATCGATAGAGTCTTGAGTGACCGTTGAAATAGCCCTGTATCTGGAGAAGCAATATTCAAGAGGTAGCACGCGTGGCCAATGCTTGGTGTGATAGCATACCGCGTACACTGATTCCGGAATGACGAGTACTGGCGAGACGTTATGCGTTGAGTAGCCCACTGCCTATTACTCTTGGTGAAGACTTGCATTGATTCACACTGCAAAGCGTGAGCGCGGGCTGGAGCCCGATCTATGCCGCCTGCAATGGAAACATGAACGCCGATGCGCATCTTTGATTACCCCTGTCTGCAACCATGCGTCGGGTTAGGTGTGTGATAAAAGACACATACTGCCGCCGGCAAGAAAGGACATACTTGTTTCGTCCAGGCCTTGTGTCCGGCGGAGCGCATGAGATCGATGAAAGAGCTGGATCACTACCACTCATGGAGATCCAAACTCACTTTGATGACGTCAGGTCGCTTCTGGGCTAGCCATTCAAACCCTTCAGCCGCATCGTATGGCGGAAGTTCGTGGGTTATTAGTAGTTCAGGATGCAACTGTCCGCTCTCGAGCAGCCCGATAGCCCGAGGCATGTCTCCGACGTTAAGTCGTGACCCTACAATCGTGCCTTCTTTCAAGACGAAGGGGCGCCACGCTATGTTGTCGATCTGGGCTCCCTGTCCCATGACAGTGACTTGTCCTCCCGGCTTCATTGCGTTGAGAGCTTCTTCTGTCGGAGCTTTAAGACCTTCAATCGGCACGTAGTGGCCGACAGCTTCAATAACTTTGTCTGCGCCGATGCCGCCGGTCTCTTTGAGGATTGTCGCGACGGGATCGCACTCGCGAGCGTTGATTGTCGTGTCAGCCCCAAGCTGTTCTGCAATGTCCAGTCGGACTGGGTCAATATCGACCGCCATGATCATTGAGGCTCCGCTTTGCTTGAATACGTCTAGAAGGGCTAGCCCGAGTTTTCCGGCTCCGAATATCGCGAGCGTATCGCCGACTTGCACGTTCGTTCGACGAGAGGCGTGAACGGCAACGGCGTAGAGTTCGAGCAATACACAGTGTTTGAGATCAACGTGTTGAGCAATCGGGGAGGCCAGGGTGGAAGGAACTGCTATGCGCTCAGCCATTGCGCCGAACGAATCAATGCCGATTACATTAATGTGGGGACACACATTGGGTTTCCCTGCTCGGCATAGGGGGCAGATTCCACAGGACAGAACCGGGTCGATAGCAACTGGGTCACCCGAGGAGAAGCCCTCAACCCGACTGCCGACATCGACTATGACACCAGCGGATTCATGCCCAAGCACAGTGGGAAATGTTACGCGGTAGTTCATTTCGCCGAGGTAGACGTGCATGTCAGTGCCACAAATTCCCGCATACCGTGGCGCGATGACAACGTCATTTGGTCCACACTCTGGATCAGGTACATCTCTGACGCGGACGTCGCCCGGTTTCTCAACAACGATCGCTTTCAAAATGATCCTTTCTATGAGGATTCAGACAGCCATCTGGCGACGTCCTTTGACCAGTAGGTCAGAATGAGGTCAGTGCCAGCGCGTTTCATGCTGATCAGCATTTCAAGAGCTACGCCACGTTCGTCGATCCAGCCACGTTCGGCTGCAGCTTTTACCATGGCGTACTCACCGCTCACATTGTAAGTAGCAACCGGACAGCCGAAGCGCTGCTTCACTCTCCAGATGATATCGAGATAGCTAATGCCTGGTTTGACCATTACGATATCAGCCCCTTCTTCAAGGTCAAGAGCGACCTCACGGAGCGCCTCGTTGCCATTGGCTGCGTCCATTTGATATGTCGAACGGTCACCGAATTGGGGGGGCGATTCCGCGGCATCCCGAAACGGACCGTAAAAAACTGATGCGTACTTGGCAGCGTAGGAGAGAATTGGTATATCTGAGTAGCCTGAGTCATCGAGAGCTTTCCTGATTGCGGCGACTCGACCGTCCATCATGTCGCTTGGCGCGACCATGTCGGCTCCTGCTTCAACGTGTGACAATGCCATTTTCGCCAGAAGATCGAGCGTAGGGTCATTGAGAATGGTGTCTCCGTCTACAACGCCACAATGGCCATGATCTGTGTATTCACAAAGGCACACATCAGTGATGACGACGAGATTGCTGGTCTTCTCTTTGATCTTGCGTATTGCTGATTGGACAACACCGTTTGGGTCCCAGCCACTGGTGCCTTTTGAATTCTTCTGGTCAGGTATGCCGAAAAGAATAGTCGCCGGAATGCCAAGCTGCTCGATTTCGACAGCCTCCGTTGCCGCGGTATCGGGGGAGAACTGATGGATGCCCGGAAGTGAAGAAATGGGACGTCTGACGCCCTTGCCGCTTCGGACAAAGAGAGGCATTATCACGTCATCGACGGATAAAGCGGTCTCCCTTACCATTCGTCGGAAGCCTTCGGTTGCTCGGAGACGTCGCAGTCGGTGTTTTGGAAAACCCATTTGCAGAACTCCTATATTGGCTCTCCGCCCACGCTGAAGTCGTAGATCCATTCGATGTCGCTGGGATCATAGTCGAGGATCTCGTGTTCCTCGAAAAAGATGGGGATTTCTTTGGCTGCACTTTCGACAGAGTCTGATCCGTGGACCAGATTGAAGCGATAGCTAACGCCGAAGTCGCCACGAATCGTCCCGGGGTGAGCCTTGGCGGAATTTGTTTTGCCAAGCAGACTTCGAGAGACGCTTATGGCATCTTTTCCACATACGACCATAGCCACAAGTGGGGCCAATGTTGCGAAACGAACTAGAGGCTCGTAGAAGTGTTGGCCCTCGTGGACCGAGTATAGCTGTCTGGCAGACTCTTCTGTGACGTTCATGATCTTCATCGCTGCCAAGCGAAGACCCTTCCGTTCGAAACGACTTATGATTTGCCCTATCAAGCGACGCTGAACAGCGTCGGGTTTGATTAATACAAGCGTGGATTCTTCAATCATTCGATTCTCCTGTATTATCTACTTTGAGCATCACCGCGTTTGTTGCGGCAAATGGCACTGTGTCCTCTGGAAGAAGAGCCTCTTGTCAGATTTCGACTGACGACGCAACGGCAAACTCACGATCTGATTGGGGCGGACTAAGACGGCTTGCAGGTATCTTGGCATCGTGAGGATAGAAGAGAATCCAATCTTGTTCCAGAGCCTGACGCACGATTTCCCTCTTGGATTCCAGTATCTCCTGCGCGGAAGCGTCGAAAGCAGTAACATAGGCTGCACGAAGATGAGCGGACGTAGGCACGATGTCGCCTATGTATACGCCTCCACAACCTTCGGAGTCAAGGATGACGATCTGATGATGGTCGGTGTGGCCTTTCCAAGGCTGGACACGAAGGTGTGGGGTAATTTGCTCTTCCCCGTCAATCAGATCTAGTTGTCCTGCCGCTTCGAGCGGTTCAAAATTTTCCTTGAGGTAACTGCCAGATCCAAGTTCGTTTGGGTTCATTGCCGCTTCCCACTCGCCCCGTTGTATGACATAACGTGCGTTGGGAAAGGTCGGGGTCACACTACCCGACTCGTCGAGCATCGTATTCCATCCGCAGTGATCGAGATGAAGATGTGTATTGATAACGACATCAATGTCCTCAGGAGCAACGTCGACAGATGATAGAGACTTGAGTAGCGAGGTGCGATCACTAAAGCCGTAGATACGTCTTTGCTTCTCGCCAAGCTTTCGTCCGATACCAGTTTCGATCAGAATAAGTTTCTTATCAGAACGAATGAGAAGGGAATTCATTGCAAGAACCACACGATTCAGTTCGTCTGGTTCGCAGAGCTTTTGCCAAAGAACCTTGGGAACCATTCCAAACATGCTTCCGCCGTCAAGAAGAAATGGTCCGTCGTTTAGCAGGTGGACTGTGAGCTTTCCTATCTGTAGCATGAGTATCCTCTATAGAAGTCTCACCCGTCCCGGGTTGAGTGTGAGGTTGGGGTCAAACTGATACTTGATACGCTTCATCAGGTATGCAACCGAGTTTGACGGCATCCATGCACGTACGTCCTTGGTCAAGGAATGGTGTCTGCGCACCACAGTCATCCAGCCCTTTTTGAGTGTGGTGAGACTCACCATAGGTGGAACGAGTGAGAGAAGTTGTGACCTTCGCACTGAGTCTGACGCATCCGACCACAAATACAGGATAGCCTCCCCGGTCCCGCCAAAGATGATTGATTGAGTGACAAAGCCGAGCGATCCAGCAAGAGTGCTTGCGCTCTCAATCGCATCAAATACTGTTGAGAACGGCAGATGAAATCTCAGTTCGGCAAATACATCGGTATTGGAAATCTGCCAAGGCAAGTCGCGAACCGCTCGTCTCGCTTGCCGTTCGGGCTCGCCTTGAAGAAGCTCTACTTGCGCTGCTTTGTGTTGACGCAACAAATCTGAGGCGTGGGAAATCTGGCGCTTAACAACTTTGTGGCTTCCGTCAAAACTCAGAAACAATCTCCAAGTATCTGTGCTGCCCACCTCTGGCCTACGGCCGTTCACCCAGAAGATGGCTGTGGGAAGAAGGAAAGACGAAAGAAGATCTCTGGAAAAGAGTGTGGACTGAGGTTTTTCGTGGAAGCTGGCTTTCAACGAGGACGAATATTCTGGTCTCGGAAGCGTCTTGAAAGTGGCTTGCGATATCACGGCCAGTGTTCCGAGAGAACCAACCATGAGCTTTGTGACATCGTATCCTGCGACGTTCTTCATAGTCTTTCCGCCGGTATTCACGATATCACCGTTTGCGAGGACGGCGCTCAGACCCAATAGCTGATCTCGACAAGAACCGTGTGCTCTTCGACTGGGGCCGTTCGTATTTGTCGCGATGACGCCTCCCACCGTTGACAAATGGGGGGCCGGCGGTGCCAATGGCACAAACTGACCGCTCCGAGCGACGGTCTTCTGCAGTTGGTCAAAAGTTGAGCCTGCCTCCACAGTTACGGTAAGGTTCTGCACATCATGCTCAACAACACTGTGAAGACGCTCAGTGAGCAAAACCACATCGAGATAATCCAAGGGAGAACCTATGATTTGGCGTAGATTTCGTCCCCAGGGAGTCACAGCAAGATTCTCAGTATTGGCGAATTGGAGAATTCTCGAAACGGACTCTATTGAGCCTGGACGTACAACGATTATGGGCATTAGACCGTCAATGGTATACGCCCGATTCTCTTGGCTGGAGAGGAGTGCTTGTGAGCCCGCAATCCTACTCATTTCCCTGCGTAGTGATTCTGTTGTTGTCACGTGTGGTTGCTCTATATATCGGGAAAACAAGCCAAAAGCGCATTGTACTGGAAGCAGCGACGAGGGGCAAACAAATCTTCACTATATCTGCCCAGCATCTGAGAACAAAAACTGGAGTTGTGGGAATGACCGACGTGTGCTCCGATTGACGCAACCAGTGAAGCGCTCAATGGAGCATGCCTCGTGTGCGTAGGGCGGAGTTATTTCCCTTCGATTGTGCTACCGAAGAGAGTGTAGATGGGCAGAGGATACTTGCCGCCATGCAGCACCCGCGCTTTGACGGTATCAAAGTAGCCTTGCTCATCCATAAGACCTGGTTTGCAGTGCCCGGCGAGCACTTGCCCCACCACAAAGCTATGATAGCCAACCTCGATTTCCTTCTCGTACCGACACTCCACTGCAGCAACACATTCCTCAATGTAGGGTACTGCCACCCGATCTGACGGCGATGTTGTAAGTCCGGCCTCTTCCACCTCACTCACTCCAGGCGGCATGTTTGTGCCGAAAATGGAAATCGAGTCCACAAGGTCAGCGCTTGGCACATTAATAACAAACTCCTTACTCCTAAGGATGTTCTTGTATGTGTCGCTTCCGGTTCCAATGGCGACTCCGAGCAGGGATGGCGACAGGTTTGTATAGGCGCCAAAAGCTCCTCCGTTGACCGCCCCATTTTCATGGAGTGTGGTAATAATCATTGTGGGCCTTGTGGCTATCAGTCGCATAGCCCCGGCAGCAGGAATCTTCTCTTTCATTATGATTCTCCATTGTAACTGTCTCTTACCCTTCAGGCGTTGATCCCAAGACGGTCTGGGCAGTGTGGAAGAATGTGCCTGCAACGGCACCCGTCATGAGACACGCAAGAGTTGCCGCCAGCAAGGCTCTAGGGCCCACGGATGCAAGATCACTTCGGCGTTCTGGCACGAGGGCCGCCACGCCTCCTACGAAAATAGCGAGTGATGCTATATGTGCAAACCCGCACAGAGCGTAGGCAACAATCACAGGGCTTCGAGAATGCGAAAATGAACCGTCGGATACTGCTTGCGCAAGATCCAAGTAGGCAGGTATCTCAGTCGCGGCTAAGCGCTTACCCAGAAGGGTAGCTGCCAAATCGGCGTCTGAAGGCGGAATGCCGATGACAACGGCAAGAGGGGACATCATTTTGCCAAGCAACAATTCGAGGGACCAGTGAAATTGCGCATCAAAGAGTCTTCCGCAGAGGTTGCCAGTCCAAGCAAGGCCGATATCAACAATTGCGACCAAGCCGAGAAATGCTATCAACAATGCAACAACACCGGCAAGAAGCCTGACACCTGCCATGGCGCCGTTGATGATGGCTTCGATAGCACTGGAGTCGCGTTCATATTGGAGATCGATGTGCTTGCCAAGTGTAAGTGGCTGGCTGTCCTCCGGCATTATGATTTTGGAAATTACGATAGCGGCCGGTGCTGAAATGACCGAGGCCGAGATCAGGTGTCCGGCAATCGTCGGGAAAACGTCTTTTAGGAAGAGGATGTACAGTCCGAGTGTGCTCGATGCGACTGTTGCCATACCCGCGGTTAGGATTGTGCAAAACTCGGAACGGGTCATTTTGCTGAGGTAAGGACGAATAGTCGTAGCCGATTCAACACCAACAAAGATGTTGCTGGCTGCGCACAGGCTTTCGGCTCCACTGACGGACAGGAGACGAGTGAAGACGTATGCAAATGCACGAATAACAAGAGGCATAATCCTCAGGTAGTACAGAAGTCCCATAAGCGCAGCAAAAAAGACGATGATTGGCAGGGCTTGGATCGCGAGAATGAACCCGACAGATTCTTCGCCGCCCGGACCTGTCTGACCGGGGGGAAGAGCTAGAGGACCGAAGAGGAATCTCTGTCCCGCCGCTGCGGCTTCAATTACTCTCACCACGATGTCATTGATATATAGAAATACCTTTGTACTATTGGGAGACCCGAAAACGACCAGAGCAAGAAGAAGCTGAATAGCTATACCAAAGCCAATCAATCTGAAATTGAGGCGTCGACGGTTGGCAGAGAATATCCACGCTATCCCTGCGACTACGAAGATGCCACAGAAGCTAACAATATTGTACCTATCCATGGTTGAGAATATTACGAAAGAGTGACTACGCTGTCAATGACAATAGTCTCGAGCTTGTCGCGAATGATGGAAGAAGTGTGAGCAGTGGAAGGGTCGCATTAGATGGATTGCGTCAGATGGCTGTTTAATGGAATGGTTGTGTAATAGATGGGTTCAGAGCAGATGTAGCAAATTCGGCTCTGTCGGTCGTCAGCAGGTTCAAGAAATGCACGAATGACTATGTGGTACCGTGCGCAGCCGTAAGGCCTCAGCGTGAGTGTATTGGTGTTTTGGTTAAGAGTGAATCAAGCATATGTTTTGGGAGTACGATCTTGTGGGACTTGGTTAAACTCAAGCGTGAACATATTCGTTGACGATTTCTGTTGCTTTTTTGCCGTTGCGGATGTAATATCAATACGTGAGAACAGCCAAGACTTCAGCTCGTGAGGTGGGAAAATGAGACCAATAGCCATGTCCACGGAGCAGATAGGTGAGAAAGCTGTGGAGGTTGCCGCTTTTCTGGCGGAGCAAGGGGAAGTGCCTCTGAGCACTTTCGAGAGGAGCATGCAAGGAAGTCGTGCTCTTATTCAGGCTGCAGTTGGGTGGCTTGCGCGAGAGGATAGGGTGTCATTCCGTCGGGACGGCCGAAGCACACTAGTCAAACTGCGAGAGCCGCGGTAGCGACAGACCCCAGTTCAATCTGTTCTGCTTACGCCTTGCGAATGGCGGAAAGAACGAAGTGTTCGCCAAATGGGGGGATGAGTTGATATGGCACGGTCTATCTGCGGAAGAGCAGAATCCGGCGCCAGGATTGTGGTTTTGGGTGTGTACCGAAAGATGGGTTTGGCACTTCGATTTGTCTGACTATTTCCGCAACGCTGAGGTGTTACATTCGCAGGACAACTTCAGTCAAGTTTTCATTCTGCCGTCTGCATGGAAGAAGATGCTGACGACAGCGAGTCTACTCAATGGATCCCCGAGCCGAAAGAGTCACCGTCCACAGGTCTGTCCTGAGTAACATTTCTTCTGACAAAGGTATCTTCGTTTCCCGCATGTCCTGAGCTTGTCAGCCTATTGCCACCAGACGCTTCACCTTCGTTATGGTGAGTCATCGTCTCGGATTGGCGACATTCGTCCATGTATGCTTGCAGCACAGTTCGCTGGAGTAGATCGCGAGTACTGGAGTTTACGGGGTACGCAATATCAGCGTAGAGTGAGAGACGGCCAGTCTCATCCGTGGGAAGGTTGGTCTGTAAAACCTCAGAACCGCATTCGTTGCAGTAGTGTGCTCGCAGGTGGTTTTTGGAGTGGCAATGAGGACATCGAAAGCCAAGTCTTCGGCTAGGCATTGCCAACAGGAGTCCCTTGCTTGTCTCAATGATCTTCATGTCCCGAATTGCGAAGGCATTGTCAAGAGTGACGCTACAGAAGGCTCGTAGCTTCTCCTTGGGGTTGCTCACTAGTTTGATGTGAACCTCGGTGATTTTCATGGCGACTCCTTCCCGTGGTGAACAGACCATTAGCCCAAGGGCGCTGAACACAATCCGAGAACAGGAGGCCGCTTGAAAACTTGTTGACGTACTCGAACTGGGAGAAGGTACAATGTCCAAGACCACGATCAGAGGAGCACTATGTTACGGGTCTGACAACTTCCGCCCGCTCCACAAGCCCGGAGACCTTCTCCGCTACTTTTGCTGCTACGTCCTTATCTTTACAGGCTCCAAAGACAGTTGAACCGCTTCCGGAAAGCATGGCAGCTGCGGCACCGTTATCAATCATGACGTGTTTGATGTCCTGCAACTGCGAGTAATATCTTGAAGCCACTGTATCAAAAGAATTGTGCAAACCCGAAATCAATACGCTGAATGGAATGACGGATACTGCACTGTATAGTAATGTACTGTCAATGGGGGCATGTGTCAAGTTGGAATCGAGTTTGTCGTACATCAGTGATGTGCTAAGGGAAAAACGGGGGATGGCCAGGACGTAAATCGCATTACACTTCCATTCCAATGGCGTGACGATTTCACCTATTCCTCGGCATGCTGCTGTGCCACCATACAGAAAGAAGGGCACATCTGCCCCCAGTTGCGTTGCCAATGGAAGCAGTTCTTCTTTTCCAATACGAAGTTGCCACAGCTTGGCTAGGCCGACGAGGGTAGCGGCTGCGTCTGAACTCCCCCCGCCGAGTCCGCCTCCGACAGGGATTCTCTTCTGAAGGTGAATACGAGCGCCCAGTCTTGTTCCTGTGAATTCTCTGAGAAGTTCGGCTGCACGAATGACAAGGTTATTTGAGTCGCAGGGAACAATTGGTGGCGTGACTTTGATGCTCAGATCAGAAGCTGGCTCAATTCTCAACGTATCGGATAAGCTGACTGTCTGCATCACTGTTTCGATTTCATGATACCCGTCAGAACGCTTGCCAAGGACATTGAGAAAGAGATTGATCTTGGCGGGGCATGAAACGGTGAATCCTGCGTTGCAAGTATCGATCTTCAAGGTGCGTGCTCCAGGAGGGCTTCTACGATGGCGTCCTGCATGCGACGGGACCGAGCGGTCGAACCCGAGTTTGACAAGATTGAAAAAGCATAGGAATTGCCGTTGGGTCGGATGACATAGCCTGAAAGTGTGCTCACGCCAGACAAGGAACCTGTTTTTGCGCGTAATTGTCGTCGAAGACAATGCTTTTGAAAACGATTTCGGAGGCTACCGTTTGGACTGCCGCCTGCAGCGAGGGAATTTATGAATGTTTCAGAATATTGGTGACCGTACATGTACGTCAGTACCGCAACGATTTGTCTTGGCGAGTATCTGTTTTGTCGGGACAGTCCACATCCGTCTGCGACAGTGAGACTATTCTTGGGCAATCCAATGGAGATCAGGAAATCTGTGACAGCAATAGCTCCGCTACGAAAACTTCCGTTTCCTGCGTCCTTTGCACCGAGTGCCTTGAATATTTGCTCAGCATAAAAGTTCTGGCTTCTGCTGTTTGCTATCCGGATGGCATCTTTGAGATGCGAGGTAGTTGTTGCCACTACTGTTAGAGGTTTCAAAGGTTCATCGTAACCATTCTGGAACCGGACGTGCCCTTCAAAAGGAATCCTGTTTGCTTGCAGTCTTTCGGCAAGGATTGTACCAAGAAAAAGCGGTGGAGCGTGGATTGTCGCAGAGATTTGTGTAGGTTCAGAGCCAAGTGGGCATTTTCCGCTCACTGTTATCACGTTGCTTCCGTGATCGCGGTGAACCGAGATGTTTCGATTCCCGGTGGTCGTCCGGCACTTATTGAGGAGTCTCACATAGCTGGTGAGAGGAGACGCTGCTATTTGGGCGGGACGTCCTACAGCGTGTCCCGGCAGAACGAGGATGTCCAGACAGTTGTCGTTGAAAGACAATGCTGATACCTGAGAGCAGTACCAGCGGGACAATTGCGCTTGTGGCCAGTCATTGTGGACATAGTGTCGGTCGAAGGCTGAATCGTCTACGATGATGTCTCCGCTTATTCTGTTGATACCAGCACGTTTTATAGCTTCAACCCATTGCTGTGGAATGAGCAGAGAGTTCCCATTGAAGAAACGGCCTGAAAGACTTGGGTCGCCGTTTCCTTGTAGGACGAGATCGCCGTGGAGCGTACCATCGTTGGTGTCTCCGTTGCTGTAGAGCGTTGTGCGAAAAGTGAAATCAGGGCCGAGTCTTACAAGTGCTGCCGCTGTTGTTAGCAGTTTTGCGTTAGATGCTACGATGTACTGACGATTAGAGTTGTGACGGAATACAACATGATCGTCTGAGAGAGAAGAAACATAGATGCCGCTCTCGGACGCTGTTGGCCCAGCGTGACGGATTGCCGTCTGGATGCTGGAGACAAGGAGGTTGAAGGAGGACGTGTTTTCAGCCTTGACATGCGAGGGGGCAAGGGCTTTCGTCAGGAATATCAGCGTAAGGATAGCATAGATTGTGGCCCGACATGTCATGGGTCATCTCAGTTAAAGAGTACTTCCGGATATGCCATCGTTTGCATTGATTACTCGACAAGGGACGGCGCAAGTTGAATGAGGCGTTGTTCGGCGCAATATGCCCAGTCTGGAGCGATATCCTCGAAGTGAAGGATGATACTATTGTAGGCAGAAGATGCCTCATCGTATCTGTCAAGTTGCTGCAGCGAAAATGCCTTCCAGTAGATAGCTGTTGGTACAAGAGGAGTGTAAGTGTTTTTGACGATGAAGTCATCGTACTGAGCAATTGCGTTCTCATAGAGTTTCATCTGGCGATATGTCTCGGCAAGATAGAAACGGGATAAGGAAGCCAATGATGACCTGGGATAGTTTTCAAGAAAGCTTGTGAGACCGGCCACTGCAGTATTGTATTCACGTTGATTGTACGCGGCCTTGGCCTTGTCATAAGCCTTCACCACAGGGGTTCTTTTGTCAAAGGAGCCACAACCAGTGAGGCATAGAGACAGCACAAGACATACGATAGCTGTACAGTGGAATCTCTTGATCTGCATGCTCAATCTCTCCAGAAAGTACTCGTAGGCACCAGTCGCAGAGCAACAGATAATCTACGCATCGGATCACCCGTTGTCAAGAGTTGTGAGCAGAGCAGGACATTTCTTTGAAGTGCTTCAGGTGTGTCTGTTGCCAGGATCAGATGACTGCTCTCGTGATTGCACTTGACTTCCTTCCATGAACATGCAGAATACGGATGTCTTGTGGAGATCGTCGTAGATGTCATTCTAAGGCCAGTTGGGTGAAAACAGAGTAGCCTGTTCAGCGGAGTTCAGCATGAAATGGATAGAGTTTCCTGATGAGAGGCTGAATGTAAACGGACTTCCATGGTTTGGCGAGAATGCTCCTGAAGTGTGGCGCTTGCCGAAGCGTATGAAAGATTCTGTGTCTCCGGAGGTGTGGAACCTTGCTCTGCAGCCGAGCGGTGGGCGTATTCGGTTCTCGACTGATGCAACATCCGTTGCGATCCGTGTTCGCTATCCAAACCTTGATGGCATGGACAACATGCACAAGGTGGGACAAATGGGTTTTGATCTGTACGTGGACGGTGTATATTGGAGTAGCGTTTTTCCAAGCGAAGAAGCGAACGTGGAAGGGCTATTTTACGCAGAGGTGTCTTCCAAGCTTCGCAATGTATGCATCTACATGCCCCTGTATCACCCTGTTCAGATTCTGGACATAGGTGTCAATGATGAGGCGAACATTTGGGAGCCAGGACCGTTTTCAGTAAGAAAGCCGGTTGCGTTCTATGGGACCTCCATCACACAAGGCGGTTGTGCGAGTCGGAGCGGAATGAGCTATCAGGCCATCCTAGGTCGAGAACTGCTGCTTGACTATGTGAATTTGGGATTCAGCGGCAACGGCAAGGGCGAACGAGAGCTGGCACTTGCAACGGCGGAGGTTGATGCCTCATGTTACGTTCTCGATTTTGGTCTCAACAATCAGACTCCTGGAGAGGTGGAGGCTGTCTACGGTAGGTTTTTGGACGTTCTTTTGGATGCACGCCCCACCATTCCAATCATTTGTGTGACGCCCATTTATTGCTCGGCAGAAAGGTTCGATCAGAAGAAGCGTGAGCTAAATGAAGGCATTAGACAGGTTATTCGGGATGCTGTCAGAGACCGAAGTGCTGAGAGCGAGCGAATAGGAGTAGTTGAAGGTCCGCGTCTAATCGGTCCGGAAGATAGTGACGGTTTGGTGGATGGTGTTCATCCGAATGATCTAGGTTTTCAGAAAATAGCAGACGGTCTTGGCCACGCGATTTTTGAAGTGTTGAAGATGGTGCGATGATTACGTGTTGTGATATTCTCCGGACTACTATGACGTGGATGGCGAATCATCTTTCTTACATGCTTCATAAGGCTCGGCATCACGAGGGGCTTGGTGAGGCGACGTTTCGGTCCTATAGTCCGGGACATTCGCCGGTGTGGTTGTCGAGGATGTCTTGGTCGTCGGCGTCTACTGCTCCATTGTCATTGAGATCAGCGGCAGCGTTGTAGGTTGGATCTGTTGTTGTTGTTCCGTAGGCCGCGCTCAGGATAGCCTGATCTGCTGCATCGATGCAGCCATCGCTGTTTATGTCCGCGACCGACGGGTCTTCATACGAGGTTCCCCAGTCGCACGAAAACCGCGATAGATCCGCGAAGTCAACGCGTCCGTCCGGCTGACAGTCTGCATCGGGGTTGTAGTTGGCCTGACCGCTGGTAGTGCCATATGCCAGGGAAAAGGCGGAGAGGTCGGGGAAATCGACCCTGCCGTCCGCTGATAAATCGGATTGCAGTGATGATATCTTGTTGGATGCGCATACAGCGTTTAGATCATAGCCGCCGTGCCCTCCTGTAGGATTGTCATATTCGCCGCCTGGCTCATCTTGCACTTTGACATAGAACACTTCGGAAATGCCTGTTGATGCGATGTCGAACTCTGTCGTGCCGTTGGCGATGCCGAGGCTGACGAAACTCGAACCGTCCGCACTGACACTTACGTGAGCGAATTCCGGTATGTCGCTGCTATCAGGGAGGACGGTTCCTTCATAGACAATGAGATCGGGGCCAGGACGATCAGCTATCTTGTTATCGAGGAACTTCAGAATGATGGTGCCGTTCTCCCCGAGAGAAAGGCTCGGCCCACCCGGAAAACCGAGAACATTGCGCGGATCATTTGAGCTAGCACTTGTACCAGGGGTATGGCTGACAATGATGTCAGTGCCTTGATCGATAATGACGGGCTTCGTGAGGTCGAGGCGACGAGCGTGGACAGCGCGTACAGCGTTGAGATCATAGCCGCCAAAACCAATAGCTACTTCACCCGAGAAGTCACCGTCGTCTTCTATCTTGACGTAGCGATATGTGTTGCCGTTGATGGCGGAACTCCCGATGTCGAAGCCCGTTGTACCGTCAGCCATTCCTAGTGTCGCAAAAGAGAGACCGTCTGTACTGATGCTGACTGTGGCACTCTCATCAACGCCAGTTGTAGCGGAGTCCAGAACGCTTTCCTCATAAACCACGAGGTCAACACCGGGGCCATCGACGAGCAGATTATCATCAAATCTCAACACAATTTCTCCGCCGCGTCCCATTGACCACGTGGTGTTGTCGGGAAGCTCAAGTGTGTCGGTCGTTGCTCCGTTCACAGATCCAGCTCCCGCTGAAGCCGATTCAACGGCGTCGGCAAATGCATGGACCGTTGTACTCCATTCCTTTGTAATAGACGATTGTGCTTCAATAATGGAAACAGTGGAAGAATCAGCGGGATAGTAAACGGCGAACCCGTCGTAATCGGGATAATCATCGTGCTGTTGCATCCAGTAGTTTGAGCCGGCAGCATTGTATGTGTTCATTTCAGCGTAGAACTGCGAATAGAAAGTGTCTCGAGTGGCAGTGGGGCGTTGCTTGCCAAACTCGCCCTGTGTTGTTGGTTTGATAATCGTGCGATGGGAATCGCTGATGCGTCCGCGAATCCAGCTCAGGCTGGTATTGATCGACGAACTAGGCCACCACCAGTCATGCCAAGTGTGGAATGTGCTGAAATCGATGGTGTTGTGTGCGTGGTTTCTGACAAAATCACCCCCTTGAGTTCCGGTGAATCCTTCGGTGCCGGTTGTTACGAGGTGGTTGGGATCAATGCTCTTTATGTAAGCACTCATCTCGGCAACCCACGTGTCCAGCGTGTTTCCGGTAGGGTCGGAGGCGCATCGGGGTTCGTTGGCAAGTTCCCAGGCAAGAATGGTGGGGTCGTCTTTGTACATGCGATTGTTGTAAGCATTGACCTGGGTGAGTACTCTATTGATGTGATTCTTGTAGTAGTTCCTGCAATTCGTATCTGTGTAGAATTGGTCATGGCTTGATGCTGTCGGGCTCCATTCGACGTACTGATTCATTCCGCCGTAGTCGTCCCAGTTATTGACTAGCGTCAGAATAAGACGGATGCCGAGTTGGTCAGCGCGATGCAGCACATAGTCCAGTCCGTAGAACACCTCTTCATCGTACACGCCGGGAGATGTCTGGAGAGCATTCCACTGACTGGCGCCGTCGTTGAACGCCCACGTTCTGATGACGGTGATCTTCATTGCGGCGCTTTTCCCCATTACCTCGTCTACGTAAGAAATGAGGCCCGTGTCGGCTGCATACACCATCAGATAATAGGTGTTGTTTCCTGTGAAGACAAAAGGGCTCTCCTCAATCCAAAACTGACCGTCGTGAACCGATACAAAACCCGTATTCGCACAGAACCCACAGAGCGCCGGGATACACAGGAGAGCGGTAATAGGAAGTGTGAGTCTTGCTGGGCAGAGCGTATAAGATGAAGCACGACATGACATCATTGCGTTCATTCAAGTCTTCCGTGCTGAGATCTATCGCTTTTTCTCTGTGTTGACAGCTGATTGCAGGGCCGAGTGAAGAAGGTCTATTCCACGAGACTTGTCTGCAATGTTGAATACGGCGCCGAGAAATTTCCCAATGACTCTAACAACATAGAAACAATTCTTATCCACATTATACCATACGGCAGAGTCCTTGACGGTCTCGTCAGTGGCAAAAGACCGCAACTCCTGACCAAGAGCAACCTTGGCAGCCTCGGCGGCAGCATTGGATGGAAAGTGGATGAGGAGAAGCCGGGCAGGCCCGCTGTCGAAGGAGTACTGCCCAAGGGAGGCTTGGGTTTGACGGGACAGACCAAGTACAGTTGCGTCAATCATGGGGTCGGAAAGGCGGATGGATTGAATGACAAGAGACTCATGGAAGAACCTTACACTATCGTGTGTGAGCCTATTCGTTGGCAGAGCTTGTACCATAGAGGGCTTCAGCGCTTTCTCTTCCACACCCAACTTTTTCGTAATCGCGCGGGCAAAGGTGACAGCACCGGCCGCTGTCAGATCAGCCCCGGGTTCAGGTTCAATTCGCAGGTAGTAAGGGCCTGTCCAGAGCCATATATAGTTCTCGATCTGTGTGGCTTCCCAGCCGACATCCACGGGATTGCCACTCCTGTCCATAGTGTAGGCACCAAAAGCATCGTCGCTGTTTCCGAACTGCCATATGTCGACCTTCACGCCTTGTTCTGGTTTATCCTTGACGGAATACCTGGCGACAGCGACTTGCTCAAAGCTGTAGGTAAGATAGGGTTCTCCAGCGCCATTGATATACTCATACAACCGCGTCTTTCCAGAGTAGAGTGAGCCGTCACCACGACGCTCCCATTGACCGATAGCCTCAGGAAAGGCCAGAAGAAGCTCTCCCATATCTGGAACTGAAGCGCTCCCGCGCTCTGCGTCAACGCGTACTGCAGCCTTTCCAATCAACGGGCATACCTTCTCGCAGAAACCGCAGCCTGTGCAGAGTTCCTCAACGATATACGGACGACGGATCTCAACGGCCTGTCCGTCAGTTTCGCTAATGAACGTATTGAAACGGATAGCCTTCGTCGGGACAGGACACACTTCTTCGCATACGGCACAGTTGCAGTCTTGCCAATCATCCTGTCCAGGATGGTACGTGTTGTAGCCCACCCAGGGGATACACCGTGTTTGGTCGATCCGAGCCTTACCGATTGAGAGCTTGTGTTTCTCCGTTAGATTGAGGGGATTGATCGCACCGGAAGGACAGGCGTTGCCGCAGAGCGTGCAATTACGGTCGCAGTGGCCGATGCGAGGCACAAGACGAGGTGTCCACATACCTTCCAGCCCGCTTTCGAACATTGCAGGTTGGAGGCCGTTTGTCCGACAGACGCGCATGCACTGTCCACATCGCACGCACTGGGCAAGGAAATCTTGCTCCGGGAGAGCCCCGGGAGGTCGAATTACGGTTGGATTGTCACCAGCAGTTCGACTGGCACCGTTAATTCCCAGAAGCGGAGCGCTGACAGCCGCACCGAGACCGGCGATGACAATCCCACGTCTGGAAAGATCCACTTCTTCGCGTTGTTCATCCGGTTGTCGGGTACCAAAGGTTATTGCTTTCGTAGGGCATGTATGTTGGCACGTGAGGCAGAGAGTACACTCTCCCGAGAGTGTTACCTTGCCGTTACCGGTGATGGCATTCATGTTGCAGGCACTTACGCATCGTGAACATTCGGTGCATTTGTCGCTTACCTTTCGCTTGAACAACGAGAACTGGCAAGCGAGCGAAAGCAAAGCTCCGAGAGGACAGATGGAGCGACACCACAAACGCCTGTGCGAGAGTCCCAATAGGACGATTGCGAGAGCAATCAGCAGGAAGACAGAATGGTAGTGGAACCCTGTAGGTTGATACGAATATGTGACGACTTCCCAGAAATGTGCGGCAGGATCTGAGATGCTTCTGCCGGCAGGAAAATCCGCTACGTAATTGAATACTCCCTTAGCAGACCAGTCCGCGTACGGAAGCGCTACAAGAGAGTAACTTCGTGGGGTGATGCTCAATGGATCAAACCATCCAGTAGCTTGAACGCCAAACACGGCAGCAAGCAAGAGAGCTACCAGAAGGTAAAACTTGAAGCGCCTTCCGTTCGGGAGACGGTGTTTCAGTGAGGTGCGGGTCTTCTTGATTATCCGATCAGTAACGTCGATTGTCGCTCCCAGCGGACAGATCCAGGAACAGAAGAATCTGCCGAGACAGACGGTCAGGATCAAGAGGACCAGCGAGAGGGCGTACGGGAAAAGCAGCTTGCGGGCTACTATCGATGTAGTGATACCGGCGAGCGGGCTGAGTTGCGGAAACCATTCTGCATTGAACCCGAGATCAAGCAGTGGTTGAAGTTGAAGCAGCAGGACTATGAAGATAATGAAAGCTGCAACCTGTGATATTCGTCTTAGCCAATACGTCATTTAGGTGTTCCGTCAGGAGACAGTCAGTTCCTCAAAGCCATTTATGCGGAAATCGATTTGTCCGAGACCGGCTTCATATGCTTCGCGAATGAAACCCACTTCATCCGGGTTCATACCAAAAAGCGTGGCACCGTACGCGTCAACGGCGACTGGATCGCGACTGACAACGATCCTTCGGGCGCGATCGACGCTATTGTCTACATCGATGAGACGGCCTCCCGTGGGTCCGTGGTCTTTGAGGATGCGAAAAGCGTCGAGTACTGTGAGGTCGACCTTTACGACTCGATTCAGATCCGCGATGTTCGCATGAATATTGCGGTGTAGCCTGCCGCGATCATTGCCGATCATCCCAAAGACATTCTTGAGTGCCATTGTCAGTTTCGAAGTGCTGTGGTGTTTTGCAATAGGGACGTTGATCAGCACATCCGCATAAAGGACTTCTTCGTAAAATGACCAAGACTTCAGCGACCTACCGTTTGGTATGGCAACCTCACGGAAACGAGTCGGATCAACGAAAGACACTTGCGCTCCCGCTGCGCGTGCGGCGGCGGCGATACCGCTTCTTTCGTAGGAAGGACCGGGATTTGGCGAACAAGTGTGATCAAATACTTTTACGCGAGAAGCTCCGGAATCAAGGCACATCCTTACGAGTTCGGCTACCACATCAGGGTTTGTATTTGCCGCCAATTCTGGGGGACGATCCCATGCAATGTTGGGTTTGATGACGACAACGTCGCCGGAAGAAACCAGCTTCTCCATTCCGCCAAGAGCCTTGACGGCTGCCCTCGTCATGGCGGCCGGATTCTGTCCGTGAGATACCACCAAACCGTTTCCAAGAGAGCACGGATGCAGCCCTTTAATTGGGGGAGGTTTCTTAAGGCCGCGCAGTAGAGAAAGCCCGGACAAGCCAGCACCCGCGGCTATGCCAAGTTTCAACAGAGTTCGTCGGGAAATCTCATCTCCCATTGCGCTTTCCTTTCTACGAATACGATAGCAAACGAAAGCAATTGGCGCAACGTCTATGTCAGGGAAGAGTCGATACAAAAATCTCGGGGTCACAAGACTTTCTCAAGGCATTTGGTTGGAATGTTGGCAGTTGCCCACACGTATAACGTCGATATGCCCGCACGTAATTTGGAGATGGATGAGCGTATGGCGTATTGGCCCATAGAGATTGTCGTATTCAGATTGTCGTCGGGCTTTCCACGTTAACATTACTCAGAAACATGCATAAAATGAATGGCATTCATTATACGCAGTTCTTGTGCATTTCTGGAGATCACAGTCTTCCAAGGCAGAGTAGCATGACTATTTATGCTCTTGTCATTACAGCGAATCCTTTCATCGTCAACTCCAGGAGAAGACAGATGAGACAGAAATGCCCCGAATTTCATGTATCGACTCAGCCAGCGGACATACCTTGGCTTTTGTGCGTGGAATGATTACAATCATTCATGCCTGCATTGTTGCAACCGATCTTGTCGCGCCGGGAGATATGGGATGAACAGAGTAGTAAAGACGTTGAAGGCCTTTGCCACACGTCGCCTGATTCTCACCTTTGACAAAGTGGATTTTACATACACACATCTCTCCTGGAAACGGCTGTGGAACTGGTTCGTTGCTGAATTGTCTTATGTCATTGGAACGGATAGAGCTTGGGCCTACCCAACACATCTTCAGTTTGAGCCATCCAATCAGTGCAATCTCCGGTGTCCACTATGTCACGTTGTGACGGATACAAAGGAGCGTGGGGTTCTCAAGCTGGACGATTTCAAGAAAATCATTGACGAGATCGGCGACTACCTGCTGTTCTTGCATTTCTGGGGATGGGGGGAGCCTTTTCTGAACAACGAGTTCTTCTCCATGGTCAAGTACGCCAGGAAGAAGGGCATACAGATAATCAGCAGCACAAACGGCCACTTTTTTCGGAATGAGGAGGATATCGATCGTCTGATTGATTCCGGACTGGATGTTCTCATCGTTGCCTTGGACGGTCTTGATCGGGAGACGTACGAACAGTATCGGGAGCTAGGCGATTTCGACACTGTGGTTGACGGTTTGCGGATGTTGCTCGAACGTCGGCGTCAGCGCGGAGCATCGTTGCCACGTGTGAACCTACGGATGCTGGTGACGAGGGAAAACGAAGAGCAAGTGCCACAGATGAGAGAGTTTGCCGAGGAAATAGGGGCCGACATGTTTACGTTGAAGACTCTGTGTAGTTTTGATAATCAATCCAAGTGGGAGACTCTGGTCCCGTCGGAACCCGAGTACCGTCGGTTTGAATACGATAGCAGCGGGGAGCCAATCAGGGTGAAGAACACGTGCAAGAAGCCGTGGAACCACCCGGTGATATACCGTGACGGCACAGTGGTCCCATGTGACTACTACACTGGACAGGAATTTTCCTTGGGCAACGCCTTTTCCAATGATGGTGAAGGCTTCAAGCGAGTCTGGTTCGGCAAGGACTTTCGAAAACTGAGAAGACGATTTCGGAAGGGCCACCGTTCGGGACTCCGATGCAAGGAATGTTCGTTGAACTATGCTGGCGTCGATCGGTGCGTGTCCCATGTGTTTGTTTCCTCAAAGGAAGAGTATATGTGAAACCTTCGAAATCATTACCCACAGTTCTGATTGTAATCGTCAACTGGAATGGCAAGAGAGATGTTCTGGAGTGCCTGGCGTCGTTGAGAAAGCTTGCCTACTCAAGAGATAGTCTTGAAGTGTTGGTTGTCGATAACGGTTCCTCTGATGAATCTCAGCATGCCATTTCAAAGGATTTTCCGGAATGCAGTGTGCTCAAGAATGAGGAGAATATCGGATACGCCAAGGCCGTGAACCAAGGTATCGAATATGGTATTCGCCTGCGGTGTGACTACATATGGATATTGAACAACGACGTAGTTGTTGATGAGAATGCGCTTGCAAGGCTGGTGGAGGTGGGGGAAAGCGACGAAACAATCGGTGTGTTGGGGCCGGTAGTATGTTCCTATGATGATCCTCGTATAGTTAGCAACGCCGGATACTCAATTGACCTATGGACGGGAAGGTTTAAGTCACTCGCAATCGGTCAGGACGTATTCACTAATTCATCAGATAATGAGGCGGAAGTCGATTCTATTCTGGGATGCTCGAACCTGATCAGGTTGTCTGTTTTCGAAGAGGTGGAGAAGTATCGTGAGATCTATGATATCTATTTTGAGGAGACAGATTTTAATCTCAGGGCGAGACAGCACGGTTTCAGTGTGGTCATTGTTAAGGGCGCATCGGTACTGCACAAGAATGCTTCTACGATGAATCAATTCATCTTTCGTAAGGCGTACTTGTTGCTAAGAAACCTTCTTCTGTTCGAGGTGTTCAACGCGCGCCCGATACAATTGGTTGCCTTTTTACCTTATTATTGCTTGGTTCATGTTCCTTGTTTCATCTTCCGTGGGGTGCTGTATTACGCGAGGTCAAAACTAACGAAGACTGCTCTCGGCGTGGGCCGAGCAAGATGAGTTGATGCGCTTTGATCTCACCTATTTGGGGACAGGTTCGTATGGCGACATTGATTCAGAAGGCAAGATTGCTACAAGGACTGCTTGGGGGAAGTCGCGCTAGAACGGGACCCTTCTATGTGGACGTAGGTGTTACTGATCGGTGCAACCTGCGTTGTGTCGGATGTCCTTACCATTCTCCAAGAGCGGATCGTAGTCGATCGCGCAGTTCTGACGGTTGTGACATTGATCTGGATGTGTTCAAGCAGTTGTGCCAAGAATTGAGAAGCATGGGCACGAAAACGTTGCTCTTGCATGGTTCGGGTGAGCCACTTCTTCACAATCGCGTTTTCGAAATGATAACGTTTGCGAAAGATCTTGGATTTCATGTCACACTGCTTACGAACGGATCGCTTATCGATCATACTGTTGCAGGGGGCATTGTTGAAACAGGACTGGACGTGCTGAGGGTGAGTCTTTGGGCTAGCTCTGTCGATCAGTACCGAAAAAACTACCCCGGCAGCAATCCGAAGAATTTCCAGAAAGTACTGGACGGGTTGCGATTCGTTTCCCAACTCAAGGTTGAACATGGAACGGCATTCCCTCGACTTGTCCTTTATCACGTGATCAACCGGCACAATTGTCATGAGCTTGACACGATGGTTGACCTAGCATCCGATACAGGATGCGACGGGTTGTCTTTTTGGCCAATGTTCGATGTTGGGGGAGCATTGTCGGATATCATGCTTTCCACGGATGAGCACGAGAAGACTCAACGGAAACTGGCGAGCATGAGAAAGCAGATTGACTCTCTATCTCTGACCCACAATATTGGGGAGGCTTTGCTGCGCTTTAGGATGGACAATCAGCAAATGTGGGACGCACCTTGCTATATTGCGTGGTTTCACGTGAGAGTGAGGGCTGATGGCAATGTGCAACCATGTGGTAGGTGTGATTCGACTGTATGCTTCGGGAATCTTCACAACAGTACATTCACGAAAATATGGAATGGAAAGGCCATTCAGGATTTTCGTCGGAAGGCTCTCACGAGTGAGCATATGAACTCTCTGTGTGAGCATTGCGACTGCAAAATGTGCTGCTATATTGGGGATATACTCCGCGTTCACAAAATGTTCAAGTGGTTTCGCCCTTTGTCCGCTTGTTTGCACAGAGTCTAGGTAGCAAGGGCTATACATAAGAACGCGGTGATAATGTGCCGGGTTTCATGTGTCAAGCGTTGAATGAAGTATCTTTGCCAAAGTGCGTGCCAAGGAATTCATACAATGGCAACTATTCTTCAAAAGTCAAGATTACTCCAAGGGCTGGTTGCTGGAGACTCAGCCAAGACGGGACCTTTCTACGTCGGTATAGGTCTCACTGATCGCTGCAACCTGCGATGTGTCGGCTGCCCTTATCATTCCGCAATAGCGGGAGTGAGTCAATGGCGTGGTACAGATGGTTGTGACATTGATGTGGATGTGTTCAAGCATCTATGTGAAGAGTTGAGAAGCATGGGCACGAAAGCGTTGCTCTTGTATGGTTCAGGCGAACCCCTTCTTCACAACCAGATTGTTGAAATGGTTGCGTTTGCGAAGAAACTGGGTTTTCACATCACACTGATTACGAACGGATCGCTCATCGACCACACCACTGCAAAAGCTCTCGTTGAAACGGGGCTTGACGTGCTGAGAGTGAGTCTCTGGGCTGGAACTCTCGACCAGTACCGACAAAACTACCCTGGGAGCCATCCGAAGAATTTCCAGAGAGTCCTGGACGGGCTGCGATTTGTTTCACAACTTAAGGTTGAACGAGAAACGCTGTTTCCTCAACTCGTTTTGTATCACGTGATCAACCGGTACAATTGTCGTGAACTTGACACAATGGTTGATCGTGCATCCGATACAGGATGCGACGGGCTGTTTTTTTGGCCCATGTACGATGCTGATGGAACGTTGTCCGACATTGTGCTCTCCAAAGATGAGTATAATGAGACTCAACGGAAATTGATGAGCATGAGAAGGCAGCTTGACTCACTATCTCTCGCACACAATGTGGGTCAGGTCGTCCAGCGCTTCAATATTGCCAATGAGTTGGGGGGGACAACGCCCTGCTATATTGCGTGGTTTCACGTGAGAGTGAGAGCAGATGGCAGTGTGCAACCATGTGGAAGGTGTGATCCAACGATAGACTTCGGGAATCTTCACAACAACACATTTCGGGAAATATGGAATGGTCCCGCTATCCAGGAGTTTCGTCGGATGGCTTACTCGGGTGAGGGCATGTCGTCTCTGTCTGAGCATTGTGACTGCAAGACGTGCTGTTACATTGGGGATATACTCCGTGTTCACAGGATGTTCAAGTGGTTTCGCCCATTCTCCGCTTGTTGGCGCAAGGTCAAGGGAGCATTCGGATGATCAAGGGCTTGCTCCGGAAGACTATAAAAGCCCTCAAGGCTTTGTTGACTCGCAAGATTCGAATTGAATGTGACTGTATTCCTTATTCATTCGATGACGTACCATTGAAGAAGATCATAAACTGGATTCTTGTCGAAGTGGGGATACATTTCAAAAGCAAGTCTGCCTGGGGCATGCCTACCCATGTCCAGCTTGAACCTAGCACCCACTGTAATCTCCGGTGTGCTTTGTGCCCCGTTACGGAGGGAATGGAACGGCCAACAGGTTACATGAGTATGGATATGTTCAAGAGATTTGTTGATGATGCAGCTGACTATCTCTTCCTGATTTTGATGTGGGATTGGGGGGAGCCGTTCATGAACCCCAACATCTATGACATGATTTCTTACGCGAAGCAAAAAGGTATTAGTGTGGTATCAAGCACAAACGGACACTTGTTTGCTCGGGAGGAAAACGCGGAGAAGCTCGTGCAATCTGGCATCGATTCCATTATCGTTGCTGTCGACGGAATTACGCAGGACACATATGGACTGTACCGGAGACTAGGGAAGCTGGACGTTGCTCTTGATGCGATCCGAAATATAGTAGCCAAGAAGAAGGAGATGGACAGCGATACTCCACTCGTCAACCTTCGATTTGTTGTAATGAAGCACAACGAAGACGAAATATCGACACTGAAGAAAGTCGCGAGAGATCTGGGGGTGGATGCTCTGAGTCTGAAAACGCTGAACCCATATTCTAATGATATGTATTGCGAAAAACGTGCATTGAATAAGAAAGTATACGACTCTTTCATTCCGAAAGAGGAAGTGTACAGACGTTTTCAGTATGTTGAAGAAGGAGATCTGAAGCTTCGAGTCAGAAGGGCTCCGCCCTGTAAGAGCCTATGGAACACTCCCACTATCCATTGGGACGGCACAGTCTGTATATGTACATATGACTACAATGAGATGTACGTGTTGGGTGACATTTCGAAGGAAGGTCTGGGACATGTCTGGCAAGGCGAAACATATCGCCGAGTGCGTCGACAATTCCGTGAAAGTTGGGAGCAACTTCGCCTGTGTCGTCATTGCAGTTACTCCTACGAGGGAGGGAGTTGTTGGAACGAGACCATAGCAGAGGTGTACTACAGTCCACATCAGGCTGAAATCTTCTCGAATCCCGATAATCGCCGAAAGGTCAAGGCACTTGTATAGCTCAGAAACTAGTCAATTTGAAAAGCCTGAGCTGTCCGTTATTATCGCGTCCTACAATTCAAGACTCACCATCAGACATTGTCTGGAATCTCTCAGAAATCAGGCCACTGAGAAGCCATTCGAAATGATTGTCGTGGATAGCTCCACCGACGGGACGGCGGAGTTTGTCGAAAAGGAATTCCCCAGAGTGAGAGTGCTCAGTTTTCCCGAAAGGAAGTTCTGTGGAGGCGCTCGAAATGAGGGCGTATCCGCCGCGAAAGCTGATACAGTTGCTTTTATCGATTCTGACTGCATAGCTGATGAAAACTGGGTGGATGAGATTCTGAAAGCACACGTCGACGAAGACTTGGCCGTCGGCGGCAGCATATCAAATCGACAACCCTGCAACTGGGTTTCGTGGTCTGCATATTTCTGTGAGTTCAGCAAATGGATGCCCGGAACACCCGATTCAGTAATGGGTGATGTGGCTGGGGCGAACATGTCCTACAAGAAACGCGTTTTTCACGAGGTCGGCCGCTTCATTGAAAATACATATTGTTCTGACACAGAGTTTCATTGGAGAATGGCGGGTTTCAAATGTCAAGTCAGGTTTGTGCCAGCGATTTGCATTACACATGAAAGCATCAATAGGTTTTGGGCTTTCATTAGGCACGAATTCTGCCACGGAAGATTCTTTGCCCGGGTTCGCGTGAAATCGAAGAGGTTCTCGAAAACTCGACGTTTTGCATACGCTGTTTTGTCTTGTGCGGTTCCGTTCAAGTTGTTGCTTGAAATTTGTCTGGTGAACCTGAAAAATCGCATCTACATAGGCCATTTTCTGAAATCATTCCCCGGTGTATTTGTCGGGCTGATATCATGGTCCGCCGGAGAGTGCTGCGGCTACATCAAGAGTTGAAGTCCATGTTGGCTTGCCTCCCTCACTGAAACAAATCGAGCAATTTCCATTGTTGCTCTGGGTCCTTATATCATCATGCAATGGAAATTCTTGCCGCACTCCATGATTGCTGGTATCATTAATATAAACATATCTCTGACTGACGACTTGCAAGAAAGGAGGGCTGTTGGATACACTACCAAAAGAATACGCGTATTTCTAAGGATGTGTATAGGGAGGTAAGGTTATGAATGTATGCATGACGCATTACGCATTCTACCCGACAACGGGTGGCGTTGAGTCACATCTGTTGGATCTGTGTCAAGAGCTGGTGGCACAAGGACACGAAGTACACGCGTTGGTAGGAACACTCAAAGGTCGACCGGACTTTGAAGAAATCGAGGGTGTGCAAGTTACCCGGAACGACCTCATGGATCCCGAATGGATCCGCACGCGAAAACAAGGAATGAGTAAGACGGCAGAAGAGGAAGTGCCTGAACTGAAAGAGCAGATACAAGAGATGTATTGCGACTTCAATGAAAGGCACAACATCGATGTAGTCCACGGGCACAATTTTCATCACTTCGTACCCGAACACGCACTTGCGCTCACGGAATTGTGGAGAGAGGGTGTGCCCAATCTGCTGACTGTTCACGAAGTGTGGAGCGAGTTCATCTGCGAAGATCTTCTGGAACGAGCCAAATGGGACTACATAGTGACATTCTGCGATCACGTCACACGCGGAACCAAGGAGCAGGCTCCACATCTTGAGAATCTGAGGAAGATCTACCCCGGCATAGATGTCAACACATTCTCGCCCGACAACAACGATCCAAAGTGGGCCGATAAGCTGGGCATGCACGACCGACCGGTGATCATACACCCAGCCCGCATGTTGCCATGGAAGGGCGTGATATATAGTATTCGTGCGATGAAAATCATCCGAGAAGAATTCCCAGACGCTCTCCTGATTGTGACTGACACCGAAGATATCGTCGATTGGATTCGGGAACTCAAGGGCTATAAACAGCAGGTACTGCAAGAGATCGAAGACCTCGGTCTGCAGGACAATGTTATTACCCAACCGTTTCCGTACACCGAGTTGCCGTGGGTCTACAATTACTGTGATATTGTGACCTATCCGACGATAGGGGAGGAGCCGTTTGGTTTGGTACCGGTTGAAGCAATGGCATGCGCCAAGCCGACAGTTGTCACAAAGAGCGGCGGTCTGGTCGAGTCCGTCATAGACGGGGAAACTGGTTTTGTTATTGGCAAGAAAGACCCCGACGCTCTAGCCGACCGGATTGTTCGATTGCTCCGTGACAAAGACCTTGCGGCACAGTTCGGTTCCGCCGGGCGGGAGCGCGCTATCAGCGTCTTTTCCCGAGAGCGCATGGCCAGCGAAACTGCCGAGCTCTACATTGAAGCCATCAGACAACACGAGAAACAATCAACAAAAGACACAGCGCCTGATACTGTTGACACTCGTTCTTGAACAGGGTCAAAGCGATTATTGGACAGTTGAAACGGTCGCCTCCGCAATGTAGTATGCTGTTGACGGGTGTTTCGCACCGGCCTTGTT
>Ga0180433_10001548_pt1 | contig 38161 bp, 39 predicted proteins | sample SS_ome_8_FD_132980 | JGI IMG/M metagenome (GOLD analysis project Ga0180433, IMG submission 132980) | Hypersaline lake sediment archaeal communities from the Salton Sea, California, USA - SS_1_D_1 metaG | ecosystem: Environmental > Aquatic > Non-marine Saline and Alkaline > Hypersaline >... | reverse complement strand
GCTGCCCGGACCGAAGATTTGTGAATCGGCCATAACCGACAGCCAGGTCAGAGGCATCCAGTTGGCGGTGGTTGTGGTGGTAAAGGCATACCGAATCGATTCGGGAGTAAGACCGGCCTGTACATAGGGATTTTTGGCCGTGAACTTGATATCATCCGTGTTGGTAAATTTGCACTGTCTGACCTGCTCAAAGGCAAAAAGGGTCAGAAAGAAAAGGGCCGGGTAAAGCAGAAGGATATGCAGTTTTTTGGTCGCACGTTCCATCGCTAACAAACAAGCTCGATTTAATCATAACGGACAAAATCAAACGAAGTTGTAGTGTTTCTTAACAGGCTTCTTAACATTCCACACACACTTAAGCCCGACGGGAAACTCAACCAAATCACCGGGGCCGAAGGAAACGGATTCACCGCTTTCGGGCCTATCGCTTACCTCGACGGACCCCTCAAGAATCAGGCACGTTTCTGTTTCTGTGTAATCCCAGTCGAATCTGCTCGCCTCGCAAGTCCATATCGGCCAGTTCTTGCACCTGGTTGCCTCGTCCTCGTCGGGTTTTCGGATAGCAATATCTTTGACAGTAGGCATCTTAAAGCTCCAAAATCAATACCAAAGAGAACATATTTGTACTTATCCGGTTTTCGAACCGGTTTAATTATATCACATTAGCATCACCTGTGTTACCTTTTTCCTGAACAGACGGGCATCACATCAATTTACCGGTGGAAATAATTGCGGTTTCAGTATATGATGCCGGACAGGACGATACTTTCATCCGGCCCGTCTCATAAAAATACAGAACAGGATTATGCAAAAAGAGCAACTTGACTTCTACAAAAAGTGGTTTCACGATTATGTGGCCGGCTTTTACGCTGACGATGAATATGTCAACGCCAATTTGAAGTTGAAGGAAAATCACACTTATTCCGTCTGCAGCCAGATGGCATATCTGGCCGACAAACTCAATATCGGGGACGAAGACCGCCTGATTGCACAAACCATCGCTCTTTTTCACGATGTTGGACGTTTCGAGCAGTTTGCGAAATACGGAACATACAACGATCTGAAAAGTGTAAATCATTGCCAGCTTGCGCTTGATGTGTTGCGACGGCACGGTGTTCTTAATGAACTTCAGGAGCGACAGAGCAGGGTAATCAAAACAGCAATAAGGTTACATGGCCAAAAGAGTTTGCCGGCTGATTTGGACCAGGATGCCGAAATATTCGCAAAACTGATACGCGACGCCGACAAGATCGATATATATCGTGTTGTCATAGAGGCTTATAAGCAAAACCTGGTCGAGCCAGACCGGTTAAAGCTCGAAATAGAGTTTCCAGATGAGCCGAGTTACTCCCGGCACATAGTAGAGGCCGTATTGAGGCAGGAATCCCTCGATTACAGCCAACTAAGAACGCTGAACGACATGAAATTGATGCAACTGGCGTGGGTGTTTGATGTGAATTTTGCCGAAACCCTCCTTAAAATCCGGCAACACCAGTCCCTCGAACAGATTGTGGCTTTACTGCCCCGAACGGACGACATCAACCTGGTAGCCAGATGTGTGTTCGACTACGTGGCGGCTCGTTTGGAAAAAAACGGATAGAAGCCGCCGGCAGAAGTTTTACCGGCCTCTGTTGAGCCTGAGGCGCCGGAGCTTTAACATCTTGTCCGAATATCCGGTCAACTGGAAGTGTCGGGCGGAAGGGTGTGGCACAGGTTTGCTTCGGGAAAAGTCAAAAAAAATGGAAGGTTCTGCCGTGGTCATAGAACCTTCCATTTTCGAATACCATTTGTTATATCAGGCTATTTCTTCTTCTTCTTTTTGGCTTTCTTCTTTGTTTTCTTTTTGGCTTTCTTCTTAGCTTTCTTTTTGGCTTTCTTCTTGGCTTTCTTCTTGGTTACTTTCTTCTTGGTTTTCTTTTTGGTTTTCTTTTTGGTTTTCTTCTTTGCCATACTCTTAATCACCTCCTTTCGGTAATTAATTTTAATCTCATTTGTTTTTTCTTACGTAACCTGTTAAATGCAAACTTACTACTGTCTTAAACTATATATATTTATCGTCAAAATCAATAAAAATACTTCATAGTTTTCTAAAAACTGAAAACTGTTTTGTCGCCGTGTATTGGCGGTACAAATCGAAACGTGTTGTACGAAGTTATGCGGCGCAGAGAAGTTTGAATATGTTGAGGCAATGACTGCGATTTAGTAATTTTCTTGAAAGACTCCTTTGGAGGCCTTGGAAGGCGTTTTCAGCATTCCTGTTATATTTAGAAAAAGCATCCTCTGAATTAATGTCGGCCGTTTTTGTGTTGCGTGAAATTAAAAGGAAAAGGTTTTTAGACCCGTTGAAAATTTTTTTTATAAATAGTATTTTTTTTGAGAATGTGGTAAAATTTTTTTGTAAATCAACAGATTGTTGTTAGTTGTTTGCTGCGATGAACGATAAAGTTATACTTTTCGGCGGAACTTTCGACCCGATTCATTACGGTCACCTGCGTGTGGCTGATTATGCCTGCGAAAAAATAAAAGCGCAGCAGGTCGTGTTGATTCCCGTGCTGTGTTCGCCGCACAAAGAATCTCTTCCGGCAGCCGACGGATTGGCGCGGTTCGAGATGATTTCACTTGCACTCGCGGAAAGAAAAAATTTCAGAGTAAGTGACTGTGAACTGAAAAGAGCCGGGCCGAGTTATACCCTTGACACCGTAAGACATTTTCGCACTGAGTATGGAAAAGGTGTCAACTTTTACTGGCTGGTTGGAGCTGATGCCGTTAAGGACCTGGCCCGCTGGTACGGGATAAAAGAGCTTGTTGACGCATGTAATTTGTGTGTGATGCACAGGGCCGGCTTTGAACGGCCGGTTTTTGCCGGCCTTGGCGGCGTTCTCGAACCGGCGCAAGTGGAAAAGCTCCGAAGAAATGTCATAAGAACCCCTCTTATAGACATCAATAGCACCGAAATAAGATGCAAATTGGTCTCCGGGGCCGATGTCAGTGGAATGCTGGACCCGAAAGTGCTGGAATATATCAAAGAAAACGGTCTTTATATCGCTTAATGCGTGGTTTTTGGTTCGCTGTTTGAAGATTTTTAGCCCATTGGCCGGCTTTTATGTTGACGTGAGGGACGGTTGATTTATAATGACGACCGTCGTTCAGTGGCCGGGAGTGAGATGATAATCACAGAAGATGTTTGACGCAGGAGATGTTTGATGTATGTGAAAACAGGTATTATTGCGTTTTTTGGTATAGTACTTGTCTCTGGTGTGGGTATTTGCCGGAGCATAGAGGACAACTGGAACGATTTCTTGCATTACACGGCTATAGGTCGGTTCGACCTTGCGACCGGTTACGCCCAAAACCTGATAGAAAGCAATCCGGACCCGGTCGAACTGCTTGAGCTTAGCGAGTCGAATCCGAACGGTTACGGTATATTGCTGAAAATGTATTCGACAAACAAAGAACTAAAGGATTTGAGCGGTCGGATACTGGACATTATTGAGCAGGGCAGGTTTGTTCGACGAACTGATGCAGAGGTTATCAAGCAGGAAATCAAAAGGCTCAGCAGTACAATACGCGGCCGCTTGGCGGCTCAGGAGCGACTGAAGAACGCCGGAGAGTATGCCATACCGTACCTGCTCGAAGCGTTAGCCGATGAAAACAGGAAAGATGAACTTGCCAACATCGCCGATGCATTAGGAAAAATCGGACGTGATGCTGTCAGGCCTTTGGTGGCTTCACTGCAAATGAAGAATACCGCAGCAAAGGTCGAAGTAATCAGGGCGCTCGGCGAGACAGGATATCCCCAATCGCAGGGACACTTGAAATTTGTTGCCCAGCAGGACCCTTCCGAACAGTTGCGCAAATCAGCACTTGAGGCGATGGAAAAAATAGACCCCTCGGCGGCAAAACTGCCGGCGGCCCAACTGCTCTTCGGGCTTGCCGAGGACTATTACTATCACACCGAATCGCTGGCTCCAGCCGCGGACTATGACTTCGCCAACATCTGGTTCTGGGACCAGGACAGCCAAAGCCTTGTTCGACACGAGGTTGATAAGGCATATTTTAACGAGCTGATGGCGATGCAAAACTGCGAGTGGGCCCTCAAGGCCGACGAGGATCTCGGAAAGGCCATTGCCCTGTGGCTGGCTGCATTCTTCAAAGCGGAAGCCACTCAACTGGCTATGCCGCAATATTTCGGCCAGGGACATGCAAACGCGATGACTTATGCAACAACGGCAGGGCCTGAATATCTCCATCAGGCCCTTGAAAGAGCCTTGAATGAAAAAAATGCCTATGTGGCTCTGGGGATTGTTGAAGCTTTAGCGGCCAACGCGGGTGAAAAATCTCTGCTTTGGCGGGTTGGGACCGAGCAGCCTTTGGTCAAAGCCCTTACTTTTGACGACCGGTCGGTCAGGTACAGTGCGGCCATCGCAATTGGAGGGGCCGGCCCGACATCGGAATTCATGGGCTGCAAACAAGTCATAGAGAACCTTGCTGAAGCGGTCGGTAGAAAGGGTGCCGAGGAATTGGGGGATGATTTAGCGGATGAATACGCTATTCGGGCCGTGGAGGTGATGAATGAGCTTGCGGTAAGGAGAAATGAGGTTGTAGATTTGTTGCAGGCACTACCGGACTTGACAGACGCAACAAAAAGCTCCTGGCAACAGATGCAGAATCTTGCCGGTGAGGTCCTTGCCAGGATTGAAAGCCCTGATGCTCAGCGGGCGATAGCGGATATGGCGCTTTCGGAGAAAAATCCCGCCGATATCAGAAAATATGCCTTTGGCTCTTTGGCGATTTCCGCAAAGCTAAATGCCAATTTGCTGACGGATGAACAGATAGACGCCATTTATTCGTTAATCAGTTCTGGAGATACCGAGCCTCAGATTCGAAGTGCCGCGGCAGCGGCTTATGGTGCGCTTAATTTGCCCAGCCGAAGGGTGAAAGACCTGATCCTGGACCAGGCAGCCGGTTAGTTTCGAATACGAATTTCTTGGACGGAGTTCTTTGTTACAAAGGCGGATATGGAAAAGGATGACCGCCAAAAGGACAAACCGCAAAGAAGCGGCCTTGAGTGGATGGGAGCGGGTATAGAGTTTTGCGGTGTTATCGCGATATTCTGCTATATCGGCCACAGGCTTGACGGATTTTTCAATACGGGGGGGCCTTTTTTACTTGTAACGGGTTTCTTTATCAGCTTCATTGGAATGATGTACCTGTTTTACAAAGAATCGAAATGAGGATCATGGAGACGGCAACGAATCTTTGTAAGGATGGAACCGATAATGCTTGATACCGGCGGTATTGTTTTAACCCAGTTCAACCCACTCAGGGAAGTGGTTTCCAGGGAGTTGTTCACTGTTTGGGGGATAACGGTAAGCAATCACATGTTCATGGTAACACTTGCCGCGGCGATTCTGCTGATTGCTTTGCCGCTGGCGGTCAGAGGAAAAGGGCTTGTCAGTCGCGGATTCGGGAATCTTATTGAGACGGTGTGTGTGTTCATCAGAGAGGAGATGGCCAGACCTTTTTTGGGGGAAGCGACCGACAGGCATATAGGTTTTGTCTGGACGGTATTCTTCTTTGTGCTCACTTTGAATCTTCTCGGAATGGTTCCGTTGGATAAGTTCATTACTCTGATAAGCGGCGCCGAAAGCCACCTCGGGGGCATTGCAACTGCAAATATCTGGGTTACCGGAAGCCTGGCGCTGGTTGCTTTTTTTTCTATACATATATTCGGTATGCGCCAGCAGGGAGTGTGGGGCTATGTGAGGAATTTTGCGCCGAATGTTCCGTGGCCGATGGTGCCCTTTATTTATTTTCTGGAGGTTGTGGGAGCGATTGTCAAGCCTTTTGCGCTGGCTATTCGACTTTTTGCAAATATGCTGGCCGGGCACGTGGTGTTGGGAACACTGCTGGGACTGATTTTCCTGTTCAAGAATTATTTCGTTGGCGCTGCGACGGTTATCGGGGTGGTGCTGATGAGCCTGCTGGAGTTGTTTGTTGCCTTCCTTCAGGCTTATATATTCACCTTTCTGACGATAATCTTCATTGGTTTTGCGGTTAAGCCCCAACACTGATTAGTTCGTAGTTCGTAGTTCGTAGTTCGTAGTTCGTAGGGTGGGCCTGTGGCCCACGCGGTTTGTAGGGGTGCGATATATCGCACCACTTATAGTAGTCTAAAATTTTGGAGGTTTATTTGAGATGGTTAATTTGCTTTTCAGGATTTTGACAGTCGTATTGATAATTTCGGTCTTGTTTGCATCAGGGGTCTCGGCGCAAGCGGCGACCGAATCTGCTCAAACCGATACAAGAACGGAACCAGCCGCAAATTCCTACGCTCAAACCCTCGGTGTATTGGGCGGTTTGTTAGGTTCGGGGATAATTGTATTCGGGGCGGCACTTGGTATAAGCAGGATAGCCAGCGGTGCCACAGAAGCGGTGGCCCGTCAGCCCGAGGCCGGCGGCAGAATTTTTACAAGCATGGTAATAGCCGCTTCGCTGATAGAAGGCATCGCATTTTTCGGATTGATTGTGTGTTTTGTGGCGATATTCCTGCTCACGTAAAGCTATGAGGAAAAATGCAGAGTAAATTGTTCTGTATTTTGTTAGCCTTTCTGTGCGTAGGACCGGCGGCATTTGGTGCCGACGCGCATGGGCCGGAACCGGAGCTTAGCCCATTCAGCGGAGCGTTTGCAGATGCTGTATGGACGATAATAGCATTCGTTGTTCTGTTGGTGGTCCTGTGGAAACTGGCGTGGAAGCCGATATTGGCCGCCCTTAACGCCAGACAGGAGCATATAGAAAAGCAGCTCACCGATGCCGAACATACCCGCAAAGAGGCTGAGCGTATTTTGGCCGAGTACAACAAAAAGCTTGAAAATGCAGAAAGTCAGGGCGAGACGATAATCGCCGCCCACCTCGATAAGGCCGAGCGGCAGGCAAAAGAAATAATAGACGGCGCTAAAGACAAAGCGGACGAAATGATACAAAAAGCCCATGCTGATATCGAAAAGGCCGGTAACCAGGCCGGGGCACAGTTTCTTGAACAGGCCGGTGAACTTGTTCTGCGCCTTGGACAGGAAATATTGGGAAGAAATATCGATGACCGGGATAATCAGAAGATGATACAAGAGGCCGTGGAACGATTGAAACAGCAGCAAAGTAAAAAGGATTAGCTCAAAGCGGTGGATGAGTCCAAAAGACAGATTATTCGCGATGTTTACAGTGAGGTCCTGTTTGAATTGGCAGACCAGGCCGGTTGTGTCGATTCGGTTACGGAGGATTTGGCCTGTCTTCGGGAGGTGATAAAAGCCGAGCCTGAGTTTGCCGCGATTTTGACATCACCCGGTATAAAGCCCGCCGAGAAGGCGCAAATCATTCGGAGGGTCTTTCAGGGAAAACTCGAGAATTTGACACTTGATTTTATGAGCGTCCTGGCCAAAAGAAACCGGATAGGTTTCTTGGGGCCTGTTTCGGACAAGTATGAAATGTTGGTCGATGTTCATCGGGGTCGAGCGCTGGTGGAGATTACCCTGGCAAGGACGCCAGATGATGAGCAGATTCGGATGCTTGAGGCGGATTTGAAAGATGCGATAAACAAGGAGGTTAAATTATCCTTGGTTGTCGAGCCGGCGATTATCGGTGGCATTATAATAAAGAAGGATGATGTGGTTATCGATAACTCGGTGAAAACAACTCTTCAGCGGGCGGTAAAGACCGTCATCAAAAATCTGCAGGAAAGCAAATTATGAAGTTTAATGTTGACGAGATAAGCAGCCTCATAAAGGCCGAGATTGGGCGATATAAGGGCCGGGTCGATGTGGCCAGGGTCGGAAAAGTGCTTGAAGTCGGCGACGGAATAGCACGGATATACGGCCTTGACAACGCAATGGCCGGCGAGATGCTCGAGTTTGAAAGCGGCGCAGTCGGAGAAGTTTTCAACCTTACCGAAGAGTCCGTAGGTGCGGTTATCTACGGAGATTATGTCGGGATTAAGGAAATGTCAACCGTCAGAGCGACCGGACAGGTACTGACCGTACCGGCCGGTTTCGGACTTTTGGGAAGGGTTGTTGACGGGCTGTGTGAACCGATTGACGATGGAGATGAGATTAATTTCGAGTCGCGCAGGCTTGTTGAGTCGCCCGCTCCCGGTATCGCACAAAGAGAACCGGTTTGTCAGCCCTTACAGACGGGAATAAAATGCATCGATTCGATGATACCAGTCGGAAAGGGCCAACGAGAACTGATAATCGGTGACCGAAAAACCGGTAAGACAGCGGTCGCGCTGGACACGATAATAAATCAAAAGGATAAAAACGTCATCTGTATATATGTTGCTATCGGCCAGAAGGAATCAACCGTTGCACAAATCGTACATTTGCTTCGGAACCATCACGCAATGGAACACACAGTTGTGGTTTCGGCGTCCGCCGGAGATAGCGCCGCAATGCAGTTTGTCGCGCCATATACAGCGACTTCGGTGGCTGAGTTCTTCGTTTATGAGCACGGAAGAGATGTTTTGTGTGTCTATGATGACCTCACCAAACACGCTGTTGCATACCGGCAGTTGAGTCTGCTTCTTCGCAGACCGCCGGGAAGGGAGGCTTATCCCGGAGACATATTTTATATTCACAGCAGATTGCTCGAAAGGAGCGCAAAACTCAACAAAGACTCGGGCGGAGGCTCCCTTACCGCTCTGCCCATAGTGGAAACCCTCGAGGGGCAGGTTTCGGCTTATATACCTACGAATATTATTTCGATTACAGACGGGCAGATATATCTGCAGCGAGATTTATTTTTGGCGGGCATAAGACCCGCCGTCGATGTCGGTATCAGCGTCAGCAGAGTAGGAGGAAAGGCACAGCCCGAGGCCATGCAGAAGGTCGCGCCGAAACTTCGGCTCGAATTAGCGGCCTTTAGAGAATTGGAGGATTTCGCTCGGCTGGGAACAGAGCTTGACGATGCCACCCGTGCACAACTGGAACGCGGAAAGAGGATGGTTGAGATTCTAAAGCAGAAGCAGTTTGCACCGCTTGGGACGGCCCGGCAGGTGATTAGTATATTAGCAGGCTCTTCCGGACTGGTGGATGATGTTGAATTGTCCGATGTGGGTCAATTCATCGAGGAAATGCTGGACTGGCTCGGACTTGAGGCGGTCGAGTACATCGAACAAATAGAAACAACCGGAGAACTGAGCGATGAGCTTGAAAAGAACCTGACCGAAGCAATAACGGCATTTAAGACTATTTATAAATTTTCGCACGGAAAGTAAAGAACTATATGGCTTCAACACGTCAGATACTCGATAGACGCCGGGCCGTACGGGACATCGGCAAAGTAACGCACACAATGGAGACGGTCAGCGCCGTGCGATACCAGCAGTATTACAAAAAGTGGACCGGAGGCGAACAGTTTTACGACACCCTGGCACAACTTGCTTATCTTATAGTCACAGCGGAAAAGACAATCGAGCATCCTTTAATGCTGGATAATAAATCCGACTGCAACGCGATATTGGCGATAGGCAGCGACCGCGGTTTGTGCGGCGCGCATAACGCGAATATCTGCCGCTTGATAGATGTGCATGTGGATATGGCCCGAAGATTCGGAAAGAAAGTTAAAATTTATGCAAAGGGTGCAAAGGTGATAGGCTACCTTAAAAACCGCGGCATCCGGCTCCGGGAAACATACGAAGATTTTGACGAGGTGCCTTCGCCCCGGCAGGTCCAGGTTATCGCCGATGATTTTATGGCACAATATGCAGCCGGCCGAATCGGGCGGCTCGCGGTCGTTTACACCCGTTTTTTTTCGCCCGCCAGTCAACGTGCCCAGACTCTTATGGTGCTGCCCGTTGCCGAGCTTATCGATGACCTTACAACTCGCGCGACGGTGATATGGCCATGGGAGCTTGCTTTCGAGGATTTCCTTTTGTCTCCGTCCGCCGAAAAAATTTTCGACAGCCTGGCGAAAATGATGGTTCGCGCCAGCCTGTCGGCCTGTTTTCTCGAAGCCGCTCTCAGCGAGCACCTCGAAAGGGTTGTCGCTATGAGAAACGCTACCGATAATGCCGATGAAATGGCCGGGGAGCTTACACGACAGTACAACCGCGCAAGACAGGCAAATATCACCGAAGAGTTGCTGGAAATAGTCAGTGGAACGATAACATAACGAACGGCTCATCGTTCGAGTTAACTTAGCCAAAGTAAAGTGGATGTATGAATAAAGGAAGAATAATTCAGGTTATCGGCAGCACCTTTGACGCCGAGTTCATCACCGGCGATATCCCGGGTATTTATAACACGCTGAAGATACCCGGAAAGTTCGACTACGGGAAAACGGAACTGGTTGGCGAGGTGCAACAGCATTTAGGCGGCGGTAGGGTCAGGGCGATTGCACTGGGGAGCACACAGGGACTTCGGCGGGGAATGGAGGTAGTCGATACCGGCGGACCACTTGAGGTCCCGGTCGGCAAAGAAACATTAGGCAGGGTGTTTAATCTGTTGGGTGAGCCGGTCGATGGACGCGGTCCCGTTGACGCAAATCAGAAAAGACCCATACATTCGGCGGGGCCGAAGTTCACTGAGCTCTCGGCCAAATCGCAGATATTCGAGACCGGCGTCAAAGTCGTTGACCTGGTCTGTCCCTTCGCCAGGGGCGGAAAAACCGGACTTTTCGGCGGTGCAGGCGTAGGAAAAACCGTCCTCATTCAGGAACTTATCTCTCGGATTGCCACCGAGTACAGAGGATACTCGGTTTTCGCGGGTGTCGGTGAGCGTACCAGGGAGGGTAACGACCTTTGGCTCGAGATGCAAAAGACAAAAATCGGCGATACGGATACAAGCGTGTTGGAAAATACCTGCCTCGTGTTCGGCCAGATGAATGAACCACCCGGCGCCAGGCTCCGGGTGGCACTTAGCGCACTTACGATGGCTGAATACCTCTGTCAGGCCGGTGGCGGAGAAACCTTGCTTTTCATAGATAATATTTTCAGGTTCAGTCAGGCGGGAGCCGAGGTTTCCGCATTGTTGGGCCGGACACCCTCTGCGGTGGGGTATCAGCCGACCCTTGCTACCGAGATGGGCCGGCTCCAGGAACGTATCGCATCAACAGAGGCCGGCGCCATTACATCCGTTCAGGCAATATACGTCCCCGCAGACGACCTGACCGACCCCGCACCGGCTGCAACCTTCAGCCATCTTGATTCTTCTATTGTGCTGTCAAGAAAAATTGCGGAAAAGGGAATATATCCCGCTGTTGACCCCCTCGAAAGCTCCTCTCGAATACTCGACCCTAATATAGTTTCAAAAGAGCATTATGATGTCGCACAACAGGTGTTGCAATACCTCCAGCGTTACAACGATTTGGCCGATATTATCGCCATCCTTGGTGTTGAAGAACTGAGCAAGGCCGACCAGACGGTCGTCAAAAGGGCAAGACGCCTCGAACGATTCTTTTCGCAGCCGTTTACCGTCACAAAACAGTTCACGGGTTTGGACGGAAAGTTCGTCAAACTCGAAGATACCGTAAAAAGTTGCAGTCAGATTTGTGAGGGAAAGTGGGACCATTTGCCCGAGCGGGCGTTTATGTATATAGGGTCGGTTCAGGAGGCACAGCAGAAAAGATAGAGTTCTTATTGTTCTTTGAAAAAATAAAAGGACACCAAGTGAAATTCGAAGCACTAAATCCAAAATTCGAAACAAATCCGAATTTCCCAAATTCAAATGTACAAAACCGGCCTTTAGGCAAAGTAAAGGGCAACTAAACAGTGTTTTGAATTTTGGTAATTTTGTATTTGGACATTGTTTAGGATTTCGATATTAGGACTTAGAGTTTAGCTCCGTGTTCTGTTATTTATTAAAAAATCAATAGTTTTGAGTTACAGAAGACGTTTACATCCGATAGGGTTAAAAATAATGGTTCGGTTATCGACAGGAACATTTCGTTGTGTTTTGCTTACGCCGGCCGGCAAGTTATTGGATTGCAAGGCCGGGGCACTTGTTCTGCCCGCCCATGATGGTTTCAGGGGTGTATTGAGAAATCATGCGCCGATGCTTTGCAAATTGGCAGGGGGGATTATGCAGGTAAAAGATATTGTCGGAAGGGACGATGCATTCTTTCTTGTTGACGGGGGATTTGCACGCATAAGTGAGAACTTTGTCACAATCCTGGCTCACGAGGTTACTACTTTCGAAGGTATGGAGCGGGAGCAGGCCGAAAAAATTGTATCAGAGGCAAGAAGTGTTCTTGTTGGGGATGCTTATATAAGGACTCAAACCGGAACCGCTGACGCTGCAAGAGCCGCACAGTTAGTCAAATTGGCCCGACTGTCATCGATCCTTAGTAACGAATAGGGCTTGTTCAAAATGCCCAAAATCCTGCTATAACTGTTAGCTGGAGACGGGGCGGTCCGTAAACATCACTGCATAAAGAACTTGTATAGATTTTGTATAAATTACAATTTTTTTTTGCAAATTGGCCCGGGCGGGATTATTATTTCTCCCAAGCGAGGTTTGCAATGGCCGAAATCTCTGAAAATGGCGCCGGTCGGAAGGATTTGCCGGATGATGTCGTCCGGAATTACGTAAGGGGCTTTGGCAACGAGCAAAAGATGCTTGTCGTGCTCAAGGCCCAACTTTACGGCGGCAGGTGGGAACCGATGCTGGATGACCTGAGGAATCGACTCGATGGTAAGCCTTACATTTTTAAGCTGGCAAACAGAATAAAGGATGATATCCAGCGGATTGAAGAAATGCGTGATTTCGAGGCCGAACACGGGGTTGATTTGGCCCAATACGTGCATTTGACTTGATAAATATTGCTTCCCGCAAGAATCCCGGGAGGCAAGATGATGAAAAGAGCATTGCTGAGGGATAATCATATGCTTCAAAGATTTGTGTTGGTGTTCCTTTTCGTTGGCAATTATAGCGCTGTCATCGGCGGGATTGAATCCTTTAAACAAAGCCCAAAAAATGTGCCTGTTTCAGCCGGCTTGCTGAAAGAGGTGGGTTTACAGGCTGATTGGCAGACTAAACTGCCCCTGAAAAAAACTGAAAGACCCCGGCGTATGATTGTCTTTCAAAGGTATTTGTATGTCCTGACCGACAGAAATTACCTCTTTTGTGTCGACAGAGAGGATGGTAAGCTTCGTTTCCAGTTGCGGCTTGCCCCTGCGGGGCTGGAGATCCTTGAGCCTCAATACTATGATGGTCTTATTATTTTTACAATAGGATCTGAGATTTCCTCTCTTGATCCGAATTCCGGTACGATTAAAAGCAGAAAGCGATTCAAGAACATCGGCAAAGGCGCTGTTTATCCGGTAAAGCGAAATTCCAAACATCTTTTCATTGCGGGTCTTGACAAGCGGATACATGCAATAGTTGCTGATGAATACTGGGAGGAGTTTGCCGTAACGGCGGATAACGACTCGCTCATAAACTCGATAGTTGTCGATGAGGACTTTGTGGTTTTTTCAACTGTGTCGGGAAATATAATAAGGACTCTGGCAGAGGCACCTAAGAAATTGTGGCAGCGGGATATCCCGGGAACTATCAGTGCGCCGATAACCAGAGACGGCGGCTGGATTTATGTAGGCAGCGATAACAACAAACTGTACAAACTGGAAATTGAAACCGGCAGAAGCGGCTGGGCTGTGCCTTTTCATGCGGGAGACCGATTAAGCACCGCAGCCGTTGCTGGCAAAAACGTGATTTATCAATACGCCGGGCATAACGGTCTGTATGCTGTGGACAAAGAAACCGGACAGATGCTCTGGCAGGTACCAGGTGGCATCGGTTTGCTGACAGAGAAGGGTGAAAGAGCATACGTATTTGCCGAACCGGGTATGCTGGCAGGTTTCAATAACAATACCGGCAGGAAACTGTTTTCCCTTGACTTGCCCGGTGTGTCCGCATTCGCGACAAATACGGTAGATTCGACAATCTATCTGGGCGATAACAGCGGACGGCTCATGAGCTTTAGTGAGAGACAATAATCGAGAACCCTATATAAAAGGATTTGTTTGTCTCCCTGAGCGTAGAGGTTGTTTTTGCTCGGAATGTACGTATTGTATTCGTTTTATTAAATGTTCTAAATTGCCTTATTCAGAATGAAGGAGAAGACTTGAAATGGATGTTAAGATTAAGACTGCTTTGGTGAGTGTTTCGGACAAGACAGGTGTTGTTGAGTTTGCAAAACAACTCAGTTCGATGGGTGTAAGGATAATCAGCACGGGAGGAACCGCAAAAAAAATCAGCGACGCCGGTGTTGAAGTGGCGAGTATTGACTCTGTAACCGGGTTTCCGGAAATGATGGACGGAAGAGTCAAAACCCTGCACCCCAAGATTCACGGGGGTCTTTTGGCGCTGCGGGAAAAGGCGGACCACGCTGCGGCTTTGAAAGAGCACAGCATCGAGCCGATTGACCTGGTGTGTGTGAACCTTTATCCTTTCGAGCAGACAATTGCAAAACCCGGATGCGCGTTTGAAGATGCGATAGAAAATATCGACATAGGCGGTCCGAGCATGGTGCGCTCGGCGGCGAAAAACCACAAATACGTTACCGTCGTAACGAATCCCGACCAGTACGACAAGGTTATCGAGGAAATGAAGGCCAATAACGGCGCGGTAAGCGAGGAATTGCGCACCGATTGTGCAAGGGTGGCGTTTGGACTTACCGCCTCTTATGATGCCGCGATTTCAAAGTACCTCAACGGGCAGGCCGGCGTAAGGTTCCCGGAGCGTGTTTCTATTGCTCTTGCCAAGGAAAACGACCTTCGATACGGCGAAAATCCGCACCAGGATGCGGCCTTTTACAAGCTGGGCGCAAGTGGAGAGATGAGCACGGGCAGCGGTAAGCTTCTGGAAGGCGGGGTGGGTATCAGCTTTAACAATCTGCTTGATACGAACGCGGCCTTTGAGCTTGTGAAGGAATTCAGTGAGCCGGCGGCGGTTGTTGTTAAGCACCTCAATCCGTGTGGTTGTGCGGTTGATGATGATATCTGCGTTGCATACGAAAAGGCATATCTCGGAGATGTTGTCAGCGCTTTCGGAAGCATCATAGCGCTGAACAGAAAAGTCGATAAGGATATCGCAACTGTGATTATGGAATCTTACAGCAGGTTCGGCAAGGCAAAAGGTGCCAGCGGTTTCTTCGCCGAGGTGATTATAGCGCCCGAATTCGATGCAGATGCGGTCGAGACAATCAGGACATTGAAGGGTTGGGGCCAGCGTGTAAGACTTATGGAAACAGGACCTATCGACAGGGCGAAAATTGACACCGGTGAGTTTGATGTCCGCTGTATCGTAGGCGGAATGCTGCTGCAGAGGCGCGACCTTGTCGCCTGGGAGCCTGATGTCCTTACGTACCCGACCAAGGCAAAGCCGACCGAAAAGCAATTAGAGGACCTGCGGATTGCATGGATAACTGCAAAGCACGTTAAGAGCAACACTATCACGCTGGTTAAGGACAAAAGAATAGTCGGCGTCGGTGCGGGCCAGATGAACCGGGTCGAATCCGGCCTGATAGCGTTTAAGCAGGCCGGCGACGAGGCCAAAGGTTGCGCCATGGGCTCCGATGCCTTCTTCCCATTCCCGGATAATGTGGTCAACGCCTCTAAAGCGGGAATCGCGTGTATCGTTCAGCCGGGCGGCTCCAAGAAGGACGATGAGGTAATCGCCGCCGCCGATGAAGCAGGCATCGCTATGGTCTTTACAGGCAAGAGACACTTTAAGCATTAAGAGTCCCTTATGCGTTGTGCGTGATTTATGATTTGTATCCTGAAACTATTATCTTTTCAGGCCTCATATCCGCTATAATTGTGCGCCCAGTATTCGGGGAGTATTATATGACACCTGCAGGAATTTAGAATAGACGCAAAAATATTTTCATTGGGAAGATCAAGATATGGCTATAAACAGACAGGCAATTGATATGCTCAAAAGTGTTTTGGGAAAAGTATCCCCCAATTCTACTGACGAATATTATAGAATAGGTGCGCGAATCAGCAATGCTAAAGAGCAGGTATTAACCAAATATCAGCCGATTTTTTCGCCGGATAATCTTGATAATCTTACTGTAGATGATTTTAAAGGATTTCTCTTATTCAAGAATAACCAACATTGGGATAGCTTACATCGTCAGGGTGGTTGGATGACAGAAGATATGGGCAGGCTAAAAGAAGCCTTGAAATTATTGGTCGCTGAAGATATGCCCATTAAGACACGTTTAGACAGACTGAGACCTACTAATGGCGACCCTATGGTCAAAGGCTTAGGCCGGGCGGTTATAACAGCTATTCTGCAGATTATGCATCCTGAAAAGTACGGTGTGGTAAATAACACGGCTGAAACCGGTATGAAGAAACTACAGTTGTGGCCGGAGTTTCCAAGGGGCGCATCTTTTGGTGAAAAATACGAAAAAATTAATCATGTGCTGTTAGAAGTATCAAAAGAACTTGACATCGACCTTTGGACCCTCGATATGCTTTGGTGGCGGGTATCGAACACACATAAGCCTAAAGGATTATCGAAAGATGGAGTCGCCGGAATCTCAGAAGATGAGGAAACTCAAATGACCGAGGGAGCAACAGACAGTGAATGTGTTTTTGCCCTTGAAAAATATCTTCATGAATTCTTGGTAGACAACTGGAGTGCAACAGAATTGTCAAATGAGTGGAGCTTGCTTGAAGAGGATGGGGAAATCGTAGGGTCACATTATTATGCAGGGGAAGTTGGGGAGATCGATTTACTCGCAAAACACAAAAGCGAAAGAAAATGGCTTGTCATCGAGTTGAAGAAGCATCAGACCAGCGATAGTACCGTAGGCCAGATATTAAGGTATATGTCTTGGGTACGTAAAAACCTTGCTTCAAATGGGGAAAAAGTTGAGGGGCTAATCATTTGTAGTCAAATTGACATTAAGCTTCAGTATGCGCTGGACGGACAAGAAGATATTAAGTGTATGACTTATCAGGTAAAGTTTTCTTTAGATTCAACGCCGGAATTAGAGTAATACGTCAAAGAATTGAATTAAAAGTCGGGCACCTCTTGGATTATAAGAACTTATTGAGCTTTCAACGTCTAATGGAACAAAACTACGGAGGCACTGTCAAAATGTCATTCCCGCGAAAGCGGGAATCCAGTCGTTTTGCGTGCGTTTTCTGGACTCCTGCTTTCGCAGGAGTGACAGGACGTTCGTTCAATTACTTATTCAAACGTCGATAAGTTCTCTGTGTTGACTGTTTTTTAAACATCAGATACAATTACGAACGGAAATGATGTACGAAGGTTGCGGGAGCGTGGTTTATGCTTAAAAAAGAACTTTTAGAAGAAATTAAGGCTGGTTTAGCGGCGGCATACCACGAGCGTTTGTGTGGTGTGGTGCTCTATGGCTCAGAGGCTCGCGGAGACACCTCGGCTGACAGTGATATTGATGTGCTTGTTTTGCTGCATGGGCCCCTCGATTATGGCCATGACCTGGAAACAAATCTTGACGTTCTTTATCCTTTGTCTTTACAGCTTGGTCGTCGTATCAGTGCCAAGCCGGTGATTGCCTCGGAATATGAAAGTGTGGATTGTCCCTTATATCAAAACGTTCATCGTGAAGGGATAATGATATGAAAGAGTTTGCTGCCACGGAATGGCAACGTGCCCTTCGCACATTAGCTTCGGGCTCACAACTCGTTGATACTGACCCTGACTCTGCCGCATCGCGTGCTTATTATGCTGCTTTTCATGCATTAACAGCCCTTTTTGCTCTTCGGGGACAAACTTTTTCAAAGCATTCTGCTCTGCGGGGGGCATTGCACCGTGAACTTATCAAAACCGGCCAATGGTCCGCAGATATTGGTCGGTCGTATGATTTTCTGATAGATATGCGCGAAACGGGTGATTATGGCGGCTTGATTAGTGTTTCACAAAATGATGCCGGAATGGCTCTTGCCAAAGCTGAAAGTATAATAGAAGCCGTAAAACAGTATTGCCCTGAATTTGCGTAGCGGGTTAAGTGAAGGGCCAGGTACAACCTGCCTGCGGCGGAAAGTGCCGGCTTCCTTAGGGCAAGGTCGGGGTGTATCTTTAATTTGTAGGTAACGTATAATAACTCCTGTTTAGCCCCCGGACCTGTATGTACTGCCGGTAAAAATCAGAGTCCCAAGCGTAAGCGCGGGGCAAATAACTGAAGCGCAGCGGCGCAAGCCGCCCTATGTGGTACCGGAAATTATTTAGCCCCGGCACCCGTGGCCGGGGTTTCATTGTCAAAAGATTTTTCTTGACATTCGCGGCCTGTTTTGGTTTAATATAAATATGAAGCTGAATAATCGCAAAAACGTGTTTGGTTGGTGGTGGCCTGTCGAGATACTCGACGGGTAGCGGTATTCGGCTATACTCACGAAATTAGTATTGAAAAATCGCAACCTGTCAAAAAGCCGGTTGCGATTTTTTTATTGCATAATTCCTTGTAAGAAAATAGGATAGGCCGATAAAAAATATGCGAAGGTTCGGAAAAATGGAAGATTACTCAAAGCTGATTCGAGCCACAAAGCCGGGATATATCATTCCCCTTGTGAAGGAAATAAAAATTGGTTGTCCGGTGGAGTTTTTCGCCGGGATTTCCGATTACGGCAAAAAGACCAATTGTTGCCTGTTTGAGTCCCGCGAGCATCTTTCAGGAGATGAAACCGGGACACTGACTTTTGGGACCGCAAATCCTGCCCTTTACCTTTGCGGAACCGGCGCCGATTTTACAATCAGGGCGCTTAGCAATACCGGAAGGCGAATGCTCAAATATCTGGCTCAGGACAAAGGCAGATTCGACTTTTGCAAGTCGGTGGATTTTGGGGGGGACAGTATAGTCGGAACGCTGAATCTGATTGATGAGACAATTGATGAAGGGTCTCGTCTTAAAACGGTTAACCAGATGGACGTTCTGCGGGCCGTGGCATTTGCATTCGAGTTGGCCAGCAAACCATTCCGCGTAACCTGCGGGCTGTTGGGTGCGCTGAGCTATGATTTCATTGACCAGTTCGAGAAACTACCCGCCAACAAGGAAGATACACTTCAAAATCCCGATTATGAACTTTACTTCGCCGATAACATCTTCATCATGGACCATAAGCAGGCCAAAGGATACGCCGTTGTGAATGTGATGATTACAGACGGTGAAACCGAAGAAATTATCCGGCAGGCCGAGGAATGTTTTGACGACTATTTCAAAGCGGCACAAGCCGCTCCGGCAACACCCGAAGAATTTGACGCTCACCCGCCACCCGCAGCTACGGATACGAACCAGGCTGAATATGAGAAGATGGTTACAATCGCGAAAAAGCACATAATCGAAGGCGACATCTTCCAGGTTGTTCTGAGCAGGACCATAAGCGAGCCTTGCAAAGACGGGCCGTTGGATGTTTACCGCCGGCTAAGAACCCTGAATCCCTCACCCTACATGTTCTACCTGAATACCCCGAATACCGTATTGATGGGCGCAAGCCCGGAACTGAATCTGCGAGTCAGCGGAACGAAGCAGCGATGTGTTGAAATCCGACCCATTGCCGGAACCAAGCCGCGGGGAAGGGTAAACGGCAAGATTGACCCCGACATCGACGGCAGGTACGAGGCCGAACTTAAGATTGACCGAAAGGAGTTGGCCGAGCACATGATGCTTGTTGACCTTGCAAGGAATGATATTGCAAGAGTCGCCGATCCCGGCTCAAGAATCGTAAACGAGATGCTGGTTATCGAAAGATACGAGTCCGTAATGCACCTGGTCAGCAATGTAAAGGGGGTCCTCAGGGACGACCTCGACGCACTGAGTGCTTATCTTGCAACCATGAATATGGGGACTCTTACGGGGGCGCCGAAAATTGAAGCGATGAAGATTATTCGTAAGCTCGAAAAAAACAAGCGCGGATACTACGGCGGCGCCGTGATGTACCTGACCGTTGACGGCTGCTTTGACAGTTGCATCACCATCCGCTCGCTGCAGATAAAAGACCATACCGCATACATCCGTGTCGGTGCGGGTATTGTACACGACAGCATCCCGAAAAGCGAGTTTGAAGAAACTCAGCATAAGGCTCAATCCTGTCTGCGTGCGGTTAGAGGGCAATTATGAGGACTTTATACATGCCGCCGGTAAAAACAAAGGTGCTGTTTGTAGACAACTTTGATTCGTTCACTTATAACCTCGTCGACGAGTTTGGAAAGCGAAACTGTGATACCGTGGTTTACCGGGCCGACACACCGCTGGATGAACTGAAAAAGGTCGCCGGAAAATTTCAACCGGTGCTTCTGGTTATATCCCCCGGACCGGGCACACCCGACAAAGCGGGTGTGTCGCTTGAGGCAATAGAAAATTTCCAAAAAAACCTGCCGATATTCGGTGTCTGCCTCGGACATCAGTGCATCGTTCAGCATTTCGGAGGCAAAATTGACCACGCACCGGCCGTTATGCACGGAAAGCCCTCCAGAATATCACATAATGGAAAGGGTATCTTCGCCGGACTTGAGAATCCTTTGCAGGCGGGAAGATACCACAGCTTATGCGCTTTATCTGTCCCCGATTCTCTCGAGCAGACCGCAGAATATGATGGTATCGTTATGGGGGTTCAGCACAAAACTTTGCCCATCTTCGGCGTCCAGTTCCATCCTGAAAGCGTCCTTACACCCACAGGAGGAAAAATTATCGAAAACCTGCTTCAAATCGCAAATTCATATCAAACCCAAAACCGGACACCGGACCGCAGGAACCCGGCAAGATAAAGGAACAAAAAAGCAAATGGCAAAAATAACCGAATTTCTCGAAACCCTCCTCGAAGGTAATGACCTGACATTTGAACTGGCCAAAACTCTTCTCGACACAATCTTTGAAGGAGAGGTCCCCGACGTTCAAATCGCTGCTTTTCTTGCCGCTATGAGGGCTAAAACCGCTACCGTAGCCGAACTTGCCGGCTTTGCAACCTCTTTGCGAGAGCACGCCGTAAGGGTCGATACCGGTATCGATAATCTGGTCGATACATGCGGCACCGGCGGTGCCGTCCTCAAAACGTTCAACATATCCACCGCCGCGGCCATAGTAGCGGCAGGGGCGGGGGCCTATATCGCAAAGCACGGAAATCGGGGTATTACAAGCAAGTGTGGCTCTGCCGATGTCCTTGCAGAACTCGGAGTCAATATTGCACCGGGGCCCGAGTGTGTCGCCGAATGTATTAAAAAAGCACATATCGGCTTTATGTTCGCGCCGAAATTCCATCCCGCTATGAAATATGTGCAACCAGTAAGGCAAAATCTGGATTTCAGAACAGCATTCAATATTCTTGGTCCCCTTGCAAATCCCGCCGGTGCGAATGCCCAGGTATTAGGGGTGCCTGAAGAGGGCCTGATGACCAGAATTGTCGAAACAATAAAGATGCTCGGCGCGGATTGTGCGATGGTCGTACACAGCGAAGGTCTTGATGAAATAAGCACTTTGGGACCTACAAAAATACTCGAACTTAGAGACGGCAGGATTACCAGCCGCGAATTGAATCCGCCGGACTACGGTATCAGCCTGGGCGATTTCGATTCGCTAAAGGGCGGCGATGCCGGAATAAATGCAGCGATAATAAGGGATATACTCTCCGGAAAAGACACCGGGCCCAAAAAGGATATAGTCGTGCTAAATGCCGCAGCAGCGGTGATAGTTGCCGGGATTGCACATGATTTTGCTGATGCCGTCGCTGTTGCCGAATCATCCATCAACAGCGGCAAGGCACAAGCAGCACTGGATGAACTCGTTAAAATCTCAAATGCCGGACTAAAAACCCAAAAACAATAATGCCTATAGTAAAAGTAAAAATTTGCGGTATAACAAATCTTCAGGACGCCGAAGCCGCGGTCGATTTCGGCGCCGACCTTCTCGGTTTTAATTTTTATCCAAAGAGCAAAAGGTATATTACCCCCGACAAGGCCTGCGATATCATAGAAAAACTGCCCACTTTTGTTGATATCGCCGGTGTCTTTGTTAATCCCACAGCCGAGTATATTAATGAGGCCGGCGAAAAATGTTTCCTGAACTGGATACAATTGCACGGGGACGAGCAACCGGACTTTTGCGAGACCGTCTTCTGTCCCGGAGCTAAAATCATAAAGGCGATAAGGGTAAAATCGCAGGCCGATATCGAAAAAGCACAGAAGTATTATACCGATGCCGTCTTATTCGACGCTTTCGATTCAAAAGATTACGGCGGAACCGGAAAATCCTTCGACTGGGAAATGATGGACCAAATCAACAAAAGAGTGTTCCTGGCAGGCGGTATAAATCCCCAAAACGCCGTAATTGCCATTGAGACCGGTGTGTATGGTATAGATATCTGCAGCGGTATCGAAAAGGAGCCAGGCAAAAAGGACCACGAGAAGATGAAATTGTTATTTGAAAACATCAAACATGTGAGAGCTTAAAGGTCTTAAAATGGAAAACAACGGCAGATTCGGTGATTTTGGCGGCTTTTATGTCCCTGAAGTATTGATACCCGCCCTCGAGGAAATCGAGCGGGCCTTTTATCGCTTCAAGGGCGACCCTAAGTTTGTGGCCCAACTCGACGAGCTTTACACTCGTTACGCCGGTAGGCCCACGCCGCTGTACTTTGCGAAGCGATTCAGTGAGTATGTCGGCTTTAAGGTTTATGTTAAGCGAGAGGATCTGCTCCACGGAGGTGCACACAAGGTAAATAACACCCTCGGCCAGGGACTGCTTGCAAAGTTTATGGGAAAAACCAAACTCATTGCTGAAACGGGCGCCGGACAGCACGGCCTGGCAACAGCTATGATTGGGGCACTTTTCGGGATGCAAACAAAGATTTTCATGGGAACGGTGGATACCCGGCGGCAAAGCGTAAACGTACACAAGATGAAGCTTTGTGGTGCAGAGGTGATACCGGTCGCAGGCGGCACAGGCACATTGAAAGACGCCATCAACGAAGCTCTCAGATACTGGACGGCAAATGTGATAGATACTTTTTACCTCTTCGGTTCGGTCTGCGGGCCGCACCCTTATCCGACTGTGGTTAAGCATTTTCAAATGCCCATAGGAACCGAGGCCAGAAAACAGTGCATCGAGCAAATCGGAAAACCGCCCGATATGGTAGTCGCATGTGTGGGGGGTGGAAGTAACGCAATCGGCATCTTTTCAGGATTTTTCGATGATAAAAAGGTCAGATTAATCGGAGTCGAGGCCGGGGGCGAAGGCGTCCAGACGGGAAAACATTGCGCAACCTTACTGGAAGGGAAAATCGGCGTCTTCCACGGTTCAAGAAGCTACCTGCTGCAAAGTGATGAAGGACAGATTTATGAAACACACTCCGTTTCGGCGGGCCTCGACTACCCCGCAGTCGGACCGGAGCACTGCTTCCTCAAAGATACACAAAGAGCCGAATATGTTACAGCGGACGATGAGGATGTGCTCGATGCCTTCGAAATCTTCACTAAGAGCGAAGGGATACTACCCGCTCTTGAAAGTGCCCACGCTCTGGCGTTTCTGATTTCCCAAAAGGGCAAACTGCCAAAAGATACCGTCGCCGTGATAAACCTTTCGGGCAGGGGGGATAAGGATGTTGGAATAGTTGAAGAACACCGACCCGTGCAGTAAGGATTGCAGACAATGACCACATACAAAGAAACGTTTGGAAAACTAAACAGAGCTGCGTTGATACCCTTTTTCGTTATCGGCGACCCGGATTTCGAGACAAGCCTTTCGGTTGTGAAGTCGGCGATTGACGCCGGTGCAGATGTGCTCGAATTGGGCATACCGTTTTCAGACCCGATTGCCGACGGGCCGACCATTCAAAAGGCCGACATACGCGCCCTCAACGCCGGTATGACCGTCCGAAAGGCCCTGGATTTCATAAAACGCGTTACAGATTACAAATCCATACCCATTGGCCTGCTCGTTTATTACAATCTCGTTTACCAGTACGGAACGGAAAAATTCCTCAAAGACTTCAAGGCCGCGGGCGGCTCGAGCGTTTTGGTCGCGGACCTGAGCATCGACGATTCCGATGAGATAGCCGGCCCGGCAAAAGAAGCGGGACTCGAAACGGTCTTTATGATAACGCCCGTTACAACGGACGAGAGAGCCGAACGAATCGCAGAAAAAACCACCGGCTTTATCTACACCGTCTCGCTGTTGGGCGTAACCGGCGAAAGGGCAAGCCTGTCCAATATGGTCAAACCCCTCGTAACGAAACTCAAAACCCTTACCGATGTCCCTGTGTGCGTAGGTTTTGGGGTAAGCTCCCCGCAGCACGCGAAAGCAATTGCCGCCGCAGGCGCCGACGGCGTTATCATCGGAAGCAGAATCGTAAAAATGATTGAAGACAATCTGAACGACAAACAAAAAATGCAGTCCGAAATATCAGTATTTATCACTCAGGTAAAATCAGTTCTCGAATAGCCACCCAAAAAAATTCTTGTTTCGGCCGTTATTGAAATACCAATAATCCAGGTTCACCCATAAACCCGCCGTAGTACTGTAGGCTGCGATAAATCTCAGCATTTCTTGTTTTGATTTGTTCTGAGTGCAGCCGATGCTGTAATTTGGTACAGGGTCATCTCTGAAATGCTGAGCGAAGCCGAAGCAATCTCATTGTTGAAATATTTATGGAACGCTGTACTACACAACAGGGCCATACATGACCGGATATTCCGTTATTTAAGGGGGCGTTTTCTGTAGAGCTTTGTTTCGAGGGTTTTTTGATAGGCGGTCCAGTCCGCATTGCCCGGGTGATTGTTTATCAGTTCCGTAACCTGGTTCATCTTTGCATCCAAATTGTCAATGTAATAGACAAAAAATGCCTCAGCAGTAGCGGGTAATTTGGGTGAGCCGAAATCGTATTGGCCGTGATGGCTGAGGATGATGTGCTTGAGGCTGTCCAATACGGTCGGGTCAATAACAATATTCTTTTTGGCTAAGGCATCGACCTTTTTATCTATCATCTGGATACCTAGAACCATATGACCGAGAAGCTGGCCGGGATCCGTATATGAAAATCCCATCTGGTAGGACAGCTCCTTTGTCTTTCCGGCGTCATGCAGGAAAACGGCGGTTAATACGAGGTCGGCCTGTATTTGCGGGTATAAGGGCAGTATTGCGCGGGCGACTTTGAGCATCGAATGTGTGTGTTCGAGCAGCCCCCCGAGGTAATTATGATGGATTTGCATGCCGCCCGGAGCGGCGGCAAATTCGCGCATAAAATCCGCATCACCCAGAAACTCATCTACCAGTGCGTTAAGTCCCTGATGCCGAACTTCGGCTAAAATCCGTTTGGTTTCGCTCAGCATTTCAGAGATGTTCTTTTTGGTCCTGGGCATATAGTCTGACAGGCTGACTGTGTCGGCTTCAACCACCACAAAATCGTTTACGACTATTTGTAGGGTGCCCTGGTAGAGTTCGGCCACGCCCCTGATTCGGATAAAGCCTTCACTTGGCAGCCGGCTGTAAACGGCCTCGGTAGTCCGCCACATTCGGCCGTTCACCTTGCCGGTCATATCCGAAAGATACATCGCAATGTAGAGGTCACCACGAGTCGTGTTTCTAAGAATCGGCTGGGTAACCATATACACATCGTTTATCTGCACGCCCGGCTCAATCTGGTTTATGAACAGATGTGCCATTATTCGCTCCAAAACATCCTTTCAAAAGCATTTTCTTGTTAGATTGGTATTATAATCGCTGAGAGGATTAAGGCAAACTGCAAAAATGGTAACGCTTTACATTTTCTCATTTTCCTCTTGCAATCGAACGCCGAATCAGGGTAGAATTTTGCACTTTAGGCGGGGGATTTTTATCCTGTTGGAGAATTAAACAAACAGCTGTTCGGTCTTTGGGGCTGATATTTGATGTTTGAAGCGTTGACAGAAAAATTTAATGCGGTTTTCAAATCGCTGTCGGGCAGGGGCCGGATAACCGAAGCCAATATTTCCGACGCGATGCGCGACGTCCGCAAGGCCCTGCTCGCCGCTGATGTTAACTACAACGTGGTAAAGCAGTTCTGTAAAGACTGCACACAAGCCGCCCTCGGTGCCGAGGTTATAAAAAGTCTGCATCCCGGCCAGGTGATGGTAAAAATTGTCAACGACGAGCTGACCAGGCTGATGGGACCGGTGGACACGAGGATTTACTTCGTCTCACCGGGGCCGACCGTGATAATGTTGGCCGGCCTGCAGGGTGGCGGAAAGACAACCACCGCGGCAAAACTGGCGAAATATCTTGTCTCAAAAGGCAAAAAGCCCCTTATGGTCGCTGATGACCTTCAAAGGCCCGCTGCTATCGAACAACTGATAACCCTTGGTGAGCAACTTCAAATCCCGGTCTATAGCGAGCAAATCAAAGACGCTGTAAAGGTCGCCAAAAACGGCATAAAACACGCAGGAAAAATTGATTGCGATGTTGTTGTGCTCGATACAGCCGGCAGGCTGCACATAGACGAAGAAATGATGGCTGAGCTTGACAAGGTAGCCAGGACCGTTACGCCCCATCAGATTTACCTTGTCTGCGACGCTATGACCGGACAGGACGCCGTCAATTCGGCAAAAGAGTTCAATGAGAGGCTCGAACTTGACGGGGTGATTCTGACCAAGCTTGACGGCGATGCCCGCGGAGGGGCGGCTCTTAGTGTAAAGGCCGTTACCGGAAAGCCCATCAAGTTTATCGGGGTCGGTGAAAAGCTCGACACACTCGAAGAATTTCACCCCGACCGCATGGCTTCGAGAATCCTCGGTATGGGCGATGTTGTTACCCTCGTAGAAAAGGCCCAGGAGCAGTTCGACGAAGAAGAGGCCGAAAAACTACAAAAGAAAATGGCAAAGGGCAGCTTCGGTTTCGACGACTTCCTCAAGCAGATGCAGGCCGTAAAGAAAATGGGCGGCATGGCCGATATGCTCAAACTTTTACCCGGAGTAGGCAAACAATTGGGCGATTTGGACATTGATGACGGCGAGATAAGCAAGATGGAGGGGATAGTCCATTCTATGACGCTTCAGGAGAGACGCCAGCCTGATATAATCAATGCTTCTCGAAGAAGACGCATCGCCAAGGGCTGCGGCAGGGACCTGCAGGACGTTGCGGGTCTGATAAAGACCTTCAAGCGCAGCAGGGATATGATGAAAAGCCTCAGCGCCGGCGGAATGGGCGGTCTTAAAGGGCTGTTCAGCGGCAAAACCGATATGTTCGGCGCTATGGCCGGCGGTGGCAGAAAGATAAAACAACGCTCGAAGCGAAAAAGAGTAATCAGAAGGAAAGGAAAAAAACGACGGCGGTAAACGACATAAAATCTATTGACGCGTACCTCCAAAAGCTGGCGGCCTTCGTTGATGACGATTACGGCAGGCAGGTTCGCCGTCAGTTCGCTGACAATCGCGGCTCAAGTGAGCTTGCTATGTTGCAATCCCCCTCCGCCGCCGAACTGGAGCAGCTAACAAAAGCAGTCGCGATTATGACATCCAGCGAAAAGAATGCCGCCGGGGACCTGACCGACGAACAAATCCAGAAAATCGCCGCCGACGCAAAAATCGACCCCGCAATACTTGCAATTTTCATCAACGGCTACGCCTTACAAGCTAAAAAAACCGACTCATAACAAGCATACGGATATATCATAGCGATTACTTTCTAAAAATGGCAGAAACGAAATTTAATTTGTGTAATAAGCCCGTAGTCATTGACGAATGGCAGCAGGATGATACTTATGAGGGTGTATATCCTAAGGGAGCAAGAGACAAGAGCGCTTACTTTTCACCTCAAAGTGTCGAAGAGGATTGTTTGAAACCAAACTTTAGATATCTCTTTAAACTATCCCGCTCGTGGTGCCCGTGGCAGTTCTGGGGAGAGATAATTGCTTACAGGCTCGGCTTGATTATGGGTGTTGAAGTTCCACCGGCACACATCGGATTAAGTGAAAAATATAGTGAAGGACAAATTATTTTTGGGGCATTGATAGAGTGGTTCTATAACGACAAGCAAGACCTCTATTTCGAGGGCGGACAGTTTATGGTCCAGTTCGTTAAGGATTATGATCGCCAAAGGGGCAGCCAACATAACTTTACGACGATCGCCCAATTAAAAAATCTATCGGGATTTAAGGAACACTGGGCAGGAGTGTTCACTTTGGATTGTCTTACCGGAAATACAGACAGACATCAGGACAACTGGGGGCTGATAGCAAAAGGAGTTAGGGGGAAAATAATAAAAGAGCCAACACTTTACTTTTCCCCTGCCTTTGACAATGGGACCGCACTTGCTTACGAGATAATCGAGAAAAACATCGATAAATACAGTGACCCTGTTGTAAGGGAGGGGTATCTCACTAACCCCAGGCGTGCCAGACATCATATGAAGTGGTCTATAGATGGGCAGGAAACTTTGAACTTCTTTGACTTTATGCAAAAGTTCGTACTGGAATTTCCTGAGACTAAGCCTATAATTAGCAAGCATTTGAATTTCAACAAGGCCCAGGTTGAAGAGGCAATCAGTCCTCTTGCCGATGCGGTATCTGATGCTACATATTGTCTTAGCCAAAAAAGGCTGAATTTTATAATAGAGCTGATATTCGAACGCAAGGAATTGCTCAAAAAAGCCCTTAATATATGAGGTATATCGAACATATAGTTGAACCTGAAAAGCTTCTGCTCTCGTGGCAGCCAAAACCAACCGAGGGGCGTGGAAGAATGTTTGTAGCAGAATTGGTCCGTACTGGGAATGATGCCGATCTTATATATTTGCTTGATAGCATTGAATTCGAAAAAGCTCTGTCCTTCGGATTTGAAAACTACCCAGGTTTTGAGACTAAGCAGCAAAGATACGAAAAGGTTCTTCCTGTATTTATGAAGCGCCTCCCGCTGAGGACACGCGGGGATTTCGGAAGATACCTCGATTCTCTGAGAATACAGAGGGACGCTGAGATTTCAGATTTTGCTCTTTTGGGTTATTCGGGTGCCAAGCTGCCGGATGACGATTTTACGGTCGTCCACACTTTTGAAAACGCTGTTCCGCCGTTTGAAATGCTGATGTGTGTACAGGGTTATCGTTACTATGTGGAGAAATTACCTCCTGACTGTATTGAGCAGGGGCAAGAGGCCACTTTTGAAGTCGAGCCGGGAAACGAATTTGATCCTAGGGCTATAAAGATAATCATTAATGGAGTTCGCGCGGGTTACGTCTGTCGTGGTTTAACAGAATCATTCCACTCCTGGTTTGAGGCACGCTGCAGAATTGATGCGAGCGTGGAAAGGATAAATGGAATGCAAGGACGTCCTGACATTTATCTTTTTGTTTCCGTTAAGCAACGCTAAAATTGACCCCGCAATACTTGCAATTTTCATCAACGGCTATAAACTCGACTGCAAAAAATCTTAGCAATGCAGAATAAGTAACATGCTGAAAACATATATGAACGAAATATTCAAGGTTGCCCAAAGAGGCGATGCCAGAGAAGAGAGCTATTATAACACTCTGTCAACTCTGATGGGCAGCTTTGCGCAATCTATAAACAGGTCAAAAACAGAGGTTACTGTCCAACCGAAAAGAACAGAGGCGGGAAATCCCGACTTTCGTATCTGGGACGGCAGACAACATATAGTAGGTTACATTGAAGCAAAACCACCGACAGAAGAAAATCTTGATAAGATAGCCGAATCGCAGCAGTTAAAGCGATATCTGAACTCCTTTGCCAACGTAATACTGACAAATTTTTTTGAATTCCGATTATATCGGAACGGCGCCTTGACTGATAAAGTTCAAATCGGGCGTCGTTTTATCGCCGGACAACTAAAAACGGTCCCACCGGTGGAAAACGAAGAAAAGTTTTTAAGTTTATTAGACAAGTTCTTCTCTTTTTCACTACCTCGAACATACACGCCGAAAACGTTAGCTCAGGCACTTGCCAAAAGGACACATTACTTAAGAGAGCAGGTTCTGTTTGCACTTGACGGCGGCACCGGCGACCCGGCGGGATTTTATGAGGCGTTTCGCGAACACCTGATTGCCGCCCTTAAAAAAGAGGATTTCGCCGACATCTATGCACAGACCATCACTTACGGTCTTTTTGCGGCGAGCACGCGATGTAAGGGTGAATTTAACAGAAAACTTGCATTTGACAATATCCCGAGAACTATCGGCATTCTGCGGGATGTGTTTCGGTTCGTTTCACTGGAAGAGCCGGGCGATGAACTTGTCTGGATAATTGATGATATTGCAGACATACTCGCAGCAGCCGATGTAAAACAAATTCTCCACAAGTACTTCGTTGAAGGTAAAGGCAAAGACCCTGTTGTGCACTTCTATGAAACATTTCTTGCCCAATACGACCCGAAAGAAAGAGAACAGCGTGGTGTTTATTACACTCCACAAGAAGTCGTATCTTACATTGTTAACTCTTTGAACACAATTTTGAAAGATTATTTTGATAAGCCGGACGGCCTGGCGACTGGTTCGATAACCGTACTCGACCCGGGTGCCGGAACACTTACGTTCTTAGCCGAAGCAGCAAGTGTCGGTGTTCAGGAATTTGCGGATAAATACGGCCGGGGCGGCACAAGCGAGCTGATAAAAAACCATATTCTGAAAAATTTCTATGCCTTCGAATTGATGATGGCGCCATACGCAATAGGACACCTCAAGATGGGCTTTCTCCTTGAGGAATTTGGATACACGCTCGACCGGGACGACCGGTTTAAGCTCTACCTGACAAATACGCTCGATATGAAGGAGCTTGCAGAGAGTAACCTGCCGGGTACGAGTTCCTTATCCAGAGAGTCTCACGCCGCCGGCGAAATAAAAAAACAAAAGCCCATCCTTGTCATCTTGGGAAATCCACCTTATTCAGGACATTCAGCCAACACGGGACCGTGGATAAGCAGGGAAATCAAAGAATATTATAAGGTAGATGGGAAGGACCTCGGTGAAAAGAATCCCAAGTGGTTGCAGGATGATTATGTAAAGTTTATCCGCTTTGCACAGTGGAAGATAGACCAGGCGGGCGAAGGAGTTCTCGGATTTATCACCAATCACAGCTACTTAGACAATCCGACTTTCAGGGGTATGCGATGGTCCTTAATGAACAGCTTCAATCATATTTATGTGTTAGACCTGCACGGCAACAGCAAGAAAAGAGAAAAATGCCCCGACGGCTCTAAAGATGAGAATGTCTTTGATATTCAGCAGGGCGTAGCAATTATCTTAGCTGTAAAGAAAAAAGGCCTGAAAAAGAAAGTTTCGCACAGCGATTTATGGGGACTGCGGCAGCAAAAATATGACTGGCTCGGACGTCATTATGTCAAAAACACAAAGTGGAAAAAACTGACACCGGAAAAAGATTTTTATTTCTTTGTGCGCCGAGACGGAAAGTTATTAGCCGGTTATGAGAAGTATACAAAAATCACGGATATATTCGGCACAAATAGCGTGGGGGTCGTAACAAGCCGAGATAAGTTAGTCATCGCTTGTGAGAAGGCTGAACTGTCCAAACGCTTAAGGATGTTCCGAGATGAAAGCATCCCTGATGGAATGATAAAAAAGGCCTTTGACCTGAAGGAAAACCCAAGGTGGAAACTCAAAGACGCACGCAAAAAAGTCCGGCAGGAGGATAAATGGGAAAAGCAGGTCACGGATATCCTCTACAGGCCTTTCGACAGTCGATGGATTTTCTACAACGATGCGGTTATAGAAAGAAGGCGGAGAGAGGTCATGCGGCACATGATGCAGGAAAATCTGTCAATGATTACCTCTCGTATCGTTAAAGGAGAGTCTTTCAGGCATTGCTGGGTTAGCAAGACAATTTCTTCAGCGGCGGTACTCGCACCCAACACCGCCTCAAGCTCGTATGTGTTCCCTCTTTATACTTACCCGGACGTGGATTTGTTTAACGGAGCCGAGCGTTACCAGCGTCAGGTCAACATAAATCCTTCGGTTTTCGAGACGCTTCAAAAAACTTACGGGAAAAAAATCAAAGCAGAGACACTCTTTTATTACATATATGCAGTTCTGTATTCACCCGCCTACCGGACCAAATACGGCGAATTCCTCAAGAGCGATTTTCCGCGTATTCCGGTCTGCAGGGATTTTAGCGTATTTCGCTTAATGAGCAGGCAGGGTAACAATTTGGTAGAGCTGCATTTGATGACTTCCAGAAAATTAGATAAACCTGTTGCTAAATTTGAAGGAAAAGGTAATAATCTTGTTGAGAAAATAAGCTATGATGCCGGAAAAAAAGCGGTATATATCAATGAAGGCCGGTATTTTGTGCCTGTTAAGCCGGATATGTGGGAATATCGCATAGGCGGTTATCAGGTTCTGGATAAGTGGCTCAAGTCGAGGAAAGGAAGGAGGCTTTCCCTGGCAGATATTAAACATTACTGCAGGATTGTAACTGCGGTCAGGGAAACAGAGAATATCCAGAAGAAACTGGATAAGATTTACCCAGATATTGAAAAAAAGTGTATAAGTTTTGAAAAATCCTTGTAAACGAGTTTCGTGATTTGCACAGGGCAAGTTGCGGGAATTAATCATAGAAAAACTGAAAGGTTAGATAAAATGGCAGTAAAAATCAGAATGATGCGAATCGGTCGCCGGCACAGGCCCTTTTTCAGGATAAACGCCATCGAGAACCGGAATCAGCAAAAAGGAAGGGTTCTTGAAAAGTTGGGCCACTATGACCCCCTCGAAAAGGACGAGGAAAAGCAGGTTGTCCTTGACCTTGAGAGGGTAAAACACTGGCTCGATGCCGGTGCCGTGCCGACTGAAGCGGTTTCACAGATATTGTTAAGATTCGGCATAAAGACCAAACACGGCCAGGAAAAAACCAAGCGCAGAGAAAGGGCCAAGCTGCGTGCCCGGGCGGAAGGTAAATTTTTCACAAAAGCCGAAAAAGTCGCCGCCGAAAAAGCCCAGGCCCAAGAGCCCGCAGAAGACAAAAGCCGAGCTGCGCAAGCAGCCGAAAGTGCCCCGCCGCCGGAGACACCCGCCAAGACCGCCGAGGCTCCCGAAACAGTAAAGGACGAAGAAGTCAAAGTCGAAAACAAAGAAACCGACACGGCTCCGGAGGAAACTGTAAAGCCCGAGCCTGCCCCGACCCCGGAGACACCCGCCAAGACCGTCGAGGCCCAGGAATCCGCAGAAGACAAAAGCCGAGCCGCGCAAGCAGCCGAAAGTGCCCCGCCGCCGGAGACACCCGAAAATCCCGACCAGGAAGCCCAGGCTGACGAAGGCGACAAAACTAAGGCGGAAAGTTAACAGCGAGCAATGAGAATTGACGTCCTTACACTTTTTCCGGAGATGTTCGAATCACCTTTGGCTTATTCGATACTAAAAAGGGCGCAGGATGAAAAAATAGTAAAGATAGTTCTTTCAAATATAAGGGATTTTGCCGAGGGCAAATACAACAAAGTAGATGACAAACCATACGGCGGAGGTCCCGGAATGGTTATGATGCCCGGGCCGGTTTTTGAGTGCTTTGAGCATGTGCAGGCTCAATCAGCCGAGGCGGGTAAAGCCATCCTGCTGTCGCCGCAGGGCGAAAGGTTAAATCAGCAGATTGTTCGCCGGCTCAGCAGCCAGAAACGCCTTATACTGATTGCCGGCCGATACGAGGGCTTTGATGAAAGGATTCGTATAGGTCTCGATGCCGAGCAAATATCCATAGGAGACTACGTGCTCAGCGGTGGCGAGCTGGCTGCGATGGTCCTGATAGATGCGGTTGTCAGGCTGCTTGAAGGTGCCCTTGGTGACGCTGATTCGGCCCTGGACGAATCTTTCACCGATGGACTCTTGGAATATCCGCAATATACAAGGCCGGAGGTTTTCTGCCAAATGAAGGTGCCGGACGTGCTGCTGTCGGGCGATCACGCAAAAATCGCCGAATGGCGTAAAAAGCAAAGCCTCGAAAGGACAAAAAAAAAACCGGCCGGACTTACTTGACAAATCCGGTCTTTAAGATAAAATAAGCCGTTCAAAAGACTTAAAACAGTATTAATCTGTGTCTAATAATAATTTGAGTTAAAAAGGACTGATATGTAGCCTACTAAGAACATTGTAAGTTTTCTGGATGCCGGATTCCTCCTTCGCACAAGGCTACGGAGGACAAGAAAGTCCGGCATGACAAGGAGGGCGCCCGGCTCAAATTAACTGAACTTGATATATTAGAAGAAAAACAGTGTTAATATTGTCATCCCCGCGACGGCGGGGACCTGTAATTTGTGTATAAAACAAGGGATAAATTGTGAAAACCGAAATTTTGGATTCTGTGGAAAGCAAAAGCCTCAAGAAAAAGGTACCGTATTTTGAGATAGGCGATACAGTCGATGTGCACTGCAAGATCCAGGAGGGCAATAAAACCCGTGTACAGGTCTTTACGGGCACGGTTATTGCGCGTAAAGGTCGCGGGATGAGCGAAACCTTTACCGTTCGGCGTGTTGTTGCGGACGAGGGCGTGGAAAGAATCTTCCCTCTGCATTCGCCGAACGTTCTTGATGTCAGGCCGGTCAGGAGCGGAAAAGCGAGGCGAGCGAAACTCTACTACCTGAGGAAGCGCAGCGGCAAGGGAGTAAAGCTTTCTCAGCGCCACAGTGAACATACCGTGATCAAGTAAAACAAGGCATATTAACATTGTTCTTATTGCCGGGTACAAGACGCAGGCTCTTAAAAGACCGCAGGCTGCTTGGCAGGTGGGGCGAAAAAAAGTGTGAGAGGTTTTTGAAACGCAAAGGCTTTACGACAATCGCCCGCAACTTCACCTGCAAACTCGGCGAGATTGATATTATTGTCAACGACAGCGACGGCACAATCGTTTTCGTGGAGGTAAGGACAAAAACCGATGAAAGCTTCACAGAGGCGCACCGGACGGTTACGCCGAAAAAACGCGCAAGGCTCGTTCGCACGGCCCGGTATTTCATGAAGACCTACAAGGTCAAAGGCAGACCGCTTCGTTTTGATGTTGTTGCGGTTGTCTTAGGCCGAAAAGGCCGTCCGCAAATCAGGCACTATGAAAATGCATTTACACCATAAACATTTTTCTGGAGAAAACATAGATGTCATTTTGAACGAAGTCCTGTTACCTTTGGTACAGGGCGCAGCGAAGAATCTCGATTGATCGATTTCGAAATTTCGCTTCGAGTGCTAAATAAATACTAACGACTAAACAATGGAACTGATTGACACGCATACGCACTTGACTTTTGCTGAATTGGAAAATGATATAGCGGTTATCGCCCGCAGCAAAGAGGCCAAAGTCACCGGCTGGATAACCGTCGGCACCGACCGCGCTCAGATTGAAAAGGTCCTTGCCCTTGTGCCGAAATACGACAATATGTACGCCGCCCTCGGCATTCACCCTCATTATGCAAAGGACGTATCTTCTGCAGACATTTCTTTCCTCAAATCCGCCGCTCAAACCGACAAGGTCGTCGCCATCGGCGAAACCGGCCTGGATTACCATTACACATATTCAGAAGCCGAGGAACAAAAAGGCCTGTTCAGCAAACAACTTGAAATCGCAGCCAAACTCTCACTTCCGGTTGTTGTGCACTGTCGAAATGCGTTCGACGATACTATGCAAATCCTCGGCCGGTTCGCAGGCACACTCACCGGCGTTGTAATACACTGCTTCAGCGGCTCAGCCGAGCAGGCCAGGGTTATTCTTGAGCGAGGTTATTACATTTCCTTCACGGGCATGGTTACTTTCAAAAAGAATGTCGCCCAAACGATAGAAGCCGCAAAGATAGTACCGCTTGACAGAATGATGCTCGAGACCGATTGTCCCTATATTTCACCTGAACCTGTGAGAAACAAACGGCCCTGTGAACCTGCCTTTCTGGTCCATACAGCAAGAAAATTAGCCGAGTTGAAAGGTATGGATTTCGCCGATTTCGCCCGCCAAGTTACCAAAACCAGCAGAAATTTCTTTAATCTGCCCTGAATCGTTGTTTTGAGAATTCCGATTTTGGATTTTGGTTATTGTTTAGAATCCCCGTTCTTTGCCTCCACAGGGACAGGCTTCATAGGGATAAGCTTAGGATTTTGTGCCTGGAATTTTAAAGTTCAAATAACTTTTTGCCGTTATAAATAGTGTTTGCAGCATTACTATTTGATGTGTATGATATGAACAGACGGAGAGGGTGGTCACGGTGAGAGGGTGCGGATGTAGAGGATTTCGCTAACGAGGTAGCGAAAGCCTGAGGTTTTTTATCTGCAACTTTTTTCTGAAAGGACTTGGAAATGACCACGCACGTCTCAGCTGCAATTTTAGGCCCAGTGGAACTGATTTTACTTTTCGTTCTTTTAGCTTCTCCAATTATCTTGACCATCGCCCATTTCTTCTTCATGGCCCGGTTCAACAATAACCGGCTCAACATTGGCATGACAAAGGAAAGTTTCCTTTCCGATATTTCCAGAATCACTTCCGCCGAAAGCAAACAAGGCCCTGTCCCATCCCCCGACGAAAAACCCCAGCATATACACCCCGTAGCTACCCTTGATTAGCCCAACTTTCGCAGTTAGGCATTGAAATCGGTATTTTTGATGTCGCCAGGACGGTTGGCTTCCACCACAAACCATACTTTTCAACTGATGGCTATATACCTTCGGCGGTGACTGCTTTGGCAATTTAACCTTAAGCTTCTCCAGTATTATTCGGTGTCTAAACTATAGCTGAAATTGTTCGGTGTAACTCTGCTGCCTTGCGGTGGTATTGTCAGTATACATTTAACTGATTTGCCTGCCGGGCACTGTGTCGGAATTAAGCAGCAGGATACTGCTTGCAACTGATAGTCCCGTCATGCCTCAACCTACAACTAAGACCAATACAGCCAGATTAGAACTAACTTACCGACTTTATTATCACACGGGGTAAATTATTTCCTACATAACTTACAGGCGAGATAAGGAACCAGGAAAAACAGAAAAATATAAATCTTTGTAAACATCAGTCCACAGTAATGGACAACCACAAATTCATGTTTCGACAGTGCGAACGACTTCGAATGAATTTTATACATGCAGTCGCCAAAGACAAGAAATACGAAAAACCAAATCAGCATTAGTACCATTGCAATAACAAAACATCGAATTGTGATCTTCTCAAACGTCTCCATATTTGTATCTCCTTAATATCATTCGAAATAATTTTGCCGGATTTTTTTCAGGTTTTCCTTCATATTGTGCAGTCGTGATTTCACTTTTCCCTCAGGAACATTCAGAGCCATACTGATTTCCGAGATGTTAAGCTGTTCAAAATAATACAGACTGAGCACGGTTTTCTTTTTTATATCTAATTCTTCCAATAGTTCCCTGACGCCAATGTCCTTTTTTCCCTTGCGCTGGTGGTAGTGAACATCTTAGATGCCGACATGTTTATTGGTTCTGTATTTGTTTATCCAGTCAATTGATTTATTCGTTGCTATCTTGTATGCCCAGGGCTTGAAGTTTGCTGGATGTTGTAATTTTCCCAAGTCTCTTATTATTCCCAGCCAGGTTTCCCGTGTAATATCCCAGGCAGCCTCTTTGTTGTTCGTCATGCGGCAGGTATAAAGCCAGAGGCGTTTTTGCCATCGGCCTGAAAGTTTTTCCATAGCCTTGGAATCACCAACCCGGGCATCCATTACCAGCAATTGGTCTTTGATACTCGAAAGAATGTCTTTCATCTGCCTTCTTAGTCTTGGAAACAGCACAAATGGTTCATTAGTTAACGATAATTTTAACCAAGAAACGCAGTTGATTGAAATTTGAAGTTGAAAAACGGGCCTACGGTGGTTATTCTGCAGCTTTCTCGGAGAGGTGTCCGAGTGGCTTAAGGAGCAGCCTTGGAAAGGCTGTGTAGGGCTTGTCTCTACCGCGGGTTCGAATCCCGCCCTCTCCGTTAATTTTTTCCTGCCTTTTTAGAATTCTTTGCTTGACAAGGACTTACGTTTAAGATATCATTACCAGAAACCCTCGTGTGAAAAAAATTGTGAAAGATTTCAGATAGTGAGGTTTTTGATAATGAAGAAGTCACCTACAAGCAAACGCCAAAAAACAGCCAACTCAGAGCCTAGTGCTCTGTAAAAATTAAATATTCGTATTCGATGTGTACGATAATGACTCTGTAAACTTTATTTTTTATGGAGTCCATTATGAATAAGAAGTATATTGTTCGTCTCAATGACGAGGAACG
>Ga0180433_10001545_pt1 | contig 38261 bp, 48 predicted proteins | sample SS_ome_8_FD_132980 | JGI IMG/M metagenome (GOLD analysis project Ga0180433, IMG submission 132980) | Hypersaline lake sediment archaeal communities from the Salton Sea, California, USA - SS_1_D_1 metaG | ecosystem: Environmental > Aquatic > Non-marine Saline and Alkaline > Hypersaline >... | reverse complement strand
GGTGATGTCGATACCCAGACCGTTATGGAATATGTAGACCGCCAGAACCAGATGCAACTGACCCGTTTCATATCACAGTAATTCTGCGGCCTTCAGGCCGCAGTTGCATAGTATATTTAAATACATTAACACCAATCATATGCCATGAGCCGCATATGCAAGTCCTGCCCACTGAAGAACTCCAGGCTCTGCCCCGGCCTGCTTAAGAGAAGGGGTGAATGATTCTTTAAATTTATAAATGTAACTACTATTATGTGATATATGTTCATGGTATTATCGTATCATTTTCCAATACATAACAAAAAGCATTTCAGTCAATACTACCACATCTGACTGACCATCACCGATTAATTTTCGGTGCTGGAATTGGCTTGCATATAAGGTAAACAGCAATATGCGACAACAGAAGATAAAGGAAATCTTCGTAGCATATTGCTTTTGGTAGTGCTGTTTCTAACCGGCAATGCAGACCAAAACAAAAAGGAGAATTGAACCATGTCTGATTCAAACACGAAGGCAAAAAGAAGCAAACCACTTCGGCGATTTGTGCCCTCGGAAATCTTCCACTATGTGAACGGTGAACGTGTGAAAGGACCCAACCAGAACATGTCGGGTAACTGCTCAAACCTCCATGGCGACTGCACAGGCCTTGAGGGCGACCTGAACGCAATACCAACAGCCATGAGGCCCTGTTTCATCGCAAAGTGGGTTGAACGAGAACAACGTGCGTGACACATATCTGCTGTTGCATAGAAGGGAATGATTGGATAATTGGTTGCTCTATTAGCCAAAACCAATCGTTCCTTTTATTGTATACTTAAAGGGATATATAAGCAGATTGTGGCTTTTGAACCAATCTTTCAAAAAATCATTCCGGAGAGAAACTCAAGACACGCTTATGTCATGAGCAAACAACCCCCGCACTTTAGGGCGGCAGCAGGGATGTCAGTGCGGAAACCATGGCATCTCTTTCCTAACGTTTTCCTATTATGCAAGGATATACGCCATTTCTTCTTGCATTATAAACCCTTGTCTTCCACAACCCCAACTCTTCATCGGGCAGGCAGGATATTATGTCTTTCCATCCCAAAGGTTTCAGGGAGGAGTCTAAGGCATCCAGTTCATCATCAGAATAACGCATGTGCTCTGCTGATTCTTTGTTATGCGCTTTAAGCTCATCCAGTAGGCTGCGCATCTCTTTTTCGTTTCGTGAGAGGAAAACAAGGGAACCCGAATACACACCATCGTTAATATCACTGCGGGGGTCAGCCACACTGAAAAAACACATGCCGTTTTGTTCTGCCATAAAAGGGCTAAGGGCATTGGATTTAAATCGTTTCTCCCAAACAAATACGTCTAACGACTAACACGGACATCAAGTTTTTATATCTTTTGTTGGTAATTAAGGCTATGTCAATGATTGAAATTCGGACCCATGGAAGGGGCGGGCAGGGGGCTGTCACGGCAATGGAACTGCTCGCAAAGGCCGCAGGCATTGACGGCAAGTATGCTCAGGCATTCCCGTCCTTTGGCGTTGAGAGGCGCGGTGCGCCTGTGAAGGCTTTCTGCAGGATTTCAGATGAGCCGATAACAATAAGGTCGCAGGTCTACGAACCCGATTATGTGATTGTCCTGGACCCCTCGCTGCTGGAATTTGCTGGCATAAAAGAAGGACTAAAGCGAACCTCGGTTGCGGTTATCAATGCAGGCAAAAAAACCAACCTCACTGCGGCAAATCACAACTACGATGCCACCAGTCTTGCGATTGAGGTGCTTGGTAAGGATATTGTGAACACAGCCATGCTTGGGGTGTTTGCAAAGGTCACTGGCGAGGTGTCTATTGGGTCCCTGCTCAGGGTAATGGAAAAGAGGTTCAGCGGCAGGGTAGCAGAGCTCAACAGGCAGCTGGTCCAGCGCGCTTATGATGAAACCCTGAACAAAGATGAAGGGAATGAATAATGACAGGCAAAATAACGAAAGAGGGCGAGAGGAATGACGTGAATGAGGCAGCAATAGTGCACGAGCCGGGGTCCTCGAAAAAGAACAAGACCGGTACATGGAGAACCTTCAGGCCCGTGGTAACAGATGGCTGCAAAGGATGCAGGATATGCGAATGGTATTGCCCCGAGGGTGCAATAAAGGTAATGGACGCGGGCGGAAAGAAGAAGGCAGTTATTGATTATGACTACTGCAAGGGCTGCATGATATGTGTCAATGAATGCCCGCAGAAAGCAGTTAAAAAGGAGAGGGAGAGGTGAGGAGTTGAGCATGACAGAACCAAAGAATGTCATTTCAGGGGCCCGCGCGGTTGCTGAGGCCGTTAGGCTTTGCAAACCCGATGTGATACCTATGTATCCTATTACCCCACAATTTATTCAATTTAAAATTGAGTAAGTGGAAACGGTAATTTCCGAGGCAATCGCAGACATGGCAGCTGACGGCTCGCTGGACGCGGAGATAATCAGGGTGGAATCAGAGCAGTCGGCAATAGCCGCGGCTGTTGGGGCCTCCGCCACAGGCGCAAGAACCTATACGGCAACAGCCTCGCAGGGGCTTGCGCTGATGCACGAGATACTTTTTGTCGCGTCAGGTATGAGGCTGCCCATAGTCATGGGGGTTGCAAACAGGTCGCTTTCATCGCCAATCAATATCTGGAACGACCATCAGGACTCTTTCTCCCAGCGCGACAGCGGCTGGATACAGTTATACGTTGAGAACGCTCAGGAGGCCTTCGACACGCACATACAGGCATTTAAGATAGCCGAGGAGCTCAGGACACCCGTAATGGTCTGCCTTGACGGTTACCTCGTGTCCCACACATACGAGCCTGTGAAAACACTGGAAAAGGACGCTGTCACAAAATTCCTTCCGCCATACAAGCCCTGTGTGTCGCTGAACCCGTCCAAGCCCGTTACCATGGGCACGCTCGGCACCCCCGAGCACTTCATAAAATTCAGGAAGCAGCAGCAGGACGCAATGGCAGATGCGCCTGAAATAATCAGGAAAGTGAACAGGGAATATGCCTCGCTTTCGGGAAGCTCATATGGAGACGGCCTTGTAGAAAGAGAAAATCTTGACGGGAATGAGCAGGCAATAATCACAATGGGCTCTGTTGCCGGCACTGCAAGGGCACTGCTCAAGGAAGAGGATATTGGCCTGATAAGGCTGAAGTCGCTCAGGCCTTTTCCAGCCGAGGGGCTGCTCAAGGCATGCCGGGGACTGCGCTCCGTGGGCGTGCTTGAAAAGGACGTTTCAATCGGCGCCAACGGCTCGCTTTACGACGAGCTCAGGTCTTTGCTGTACGGCACGGGAACAACCATATCGGGCTTCATTGCAGGCCTTGGCGGAAGGGACATAACACTGGACGATATAAGGAAGATTATAAGCAGCATAAAGTCAGGCTCCGAAAACGTTGAATGGGTAATGTAGTTGCATCTTCAAGGTTCTGTTTTTCCAGCAAAAACAGCGGCATGAAACAATTTAATACCTCGGGATAATTATCAGAATATGATAGATCTTGCTTTCAAGAACATAAAGAGGCAGAGGGCAAGAACGTTTCTTACTGTCCTCGGTATTGTAATAGGCATAGCTGCAATAGTAGCGCTCGGCTCAATAGCTGCTGGCATAAACGACATGGTTCAGAGCAGCCTGGAACTTGTTGCGGGAAAGATAATCGTGGTTGAGGGCGACGGCTCAGGGGGCATAAGCGCCATGATGACAAGCCTTGGAGGGAAGCTTAACGATGAGGACATTGCCGCCGTTGAAGCGGTTTCAGGTGTAGAAGAGGTTATAGGAATAGTTTTCTATCTGGAGAACTTTGAAGACCTTTTCTCGGCCCCTGAACAGGTCATAGGCATAAACCCAGAGAAGGTGGGCTATTTCAAGGGCGAGAAGATAGGCATGCACGATGGCAGGGAGCTTGAAGAGGGCGATACAGAGGTTGCCATAATAGGAAAAACGCTTGCAGAGACATACAACCTTGAGCCCGGTGATTACTATGAGGTTGAGGATACGGATTTTGAGATAGTGGGCATAATTGAAAGCTCGGGCACATCAGACATAGACATGTCAGCAATAATACCCATTGAATCGCTTCAGGACGCGCTTGATATTGATACCTACCAGATGCTTTATGTGATACCCACAGACATAGTGAACACAGAGATTGTGGCAGAGGACATAGGGGATGAGGTGGATGAGATATCAACCATAACAGGGACTGAAATCACCAAGCAGGCATCCGACATGGTTGCCGCAATAAGCCTTTTCACCATAGGCATAGGTGCTGTAGCCGCATTCGTTGGCGGCCTCGGTGTAATGAACACTATGATAATGGCGGTTATAGAGCGCAGAAGGGAGATAGGCGTCATGAAGGCCATAGGAGCGACAAACAACAAGGTGCTCAAGCAGTTCCTAATAGAATCCGCCATGATAAGCATGATAGGGGGAGGCATCGGATGCGGACTGGGCATGGCCGGCGCGGTCGGGATATCATTATACGCAAAGGGGATGATAACGGCAATAGTTACATGGCCGCTTGTTGCCTTTGCTCTTGTCTTTGCGCTGTCACTGGGTCTGGTTGGCGGACTTTACCCGGCATGGAAAGCAGCCAGGCTTGACCCGGTGGATGCATTAAGATATGAATGAATCTCTCCGTAACCAATAAGAAGGCGAAACATATGACATATGCGATAGAAACACAGAACGTCAAGAAGATATACAACCAGGGGAAGACGTCAGAGGTTGCAGCCGTTGACGGCGTGAGCATTAAAATAAAGAACGGCGATTTTGTCGCCATAATGGGCGCATCCGGCAGCGGAAAGACTACGTTTCTTGACATGATAGGCTGCCTCATGAAGCCGACATCAGGGAAGATAATCATAGACGGTCTGGAGGCTGATAAGATGAGCGAGGAAAAGCTGGCAGAGATCAGGGGCAAGAAAATAGGCTTCATATTCCAGCAATACAATCTGATAAGCAGCTTCACCGCCCTCGAGAACGTGGCATTTGCTATAAGGATATTGGGAAAGCCAAAGGACGAGGCAGAGAGGAAGGCAAAGAATCTTCTTGAGTCAGTGGGCCTGGGGAAGAGGACAGGACACAGGCCTTCGCAGCTTTCAGGCGGCGAACAGCAGAGAGTGGCAATCGCCCGTGCCCTTACAAACGACCCCAAGATAATACTCGGGGACGAGCCAACGGGCAATCTTGACAGCAAAACGTCAAGAACAATACTTGAGCTGATAAGGAACCTGAACACGGAAGAGGGCTACACGGTAATAGTTGTCACGCATGACCCGAAAGTCGGTGAGTATTGCAATAAAGTTATTAAAATATCAGACGGCAAGATAATACAGGAAAGGAGCATCAAATGAAAAGCTTAAATACAAAATCCGGTTTTTTCGTGCTTTTTGCAGTTTTGCTGTTTCTGTTTTACATGAACTGTGCAAAAGCGGTCGAAGAATCACCCAATTTTGACATTGTGCCCACAAGCCAGAGCCCTTATCCGGCAGGACCGGGGCAAAACTTCAACATAGAGATTGAAATACAGAACAGCGGAAACCTGGCCAAAAACAGGGTCGTTGAGATAATTACCGAAGAGCCGTTTGAGCTCCTTCCGAGTGAGTCAGCCACCAAAACCTTCGGTACGATAGGCTCAGGCAGCTCTGTTACAGCATCATATAACCTGTTCATCAAAGAGAGCGCGCTCACCGGCAACTACGAAATTGAATTCCGCATATATCCTGAAGGCGAAGGCAGCAGCTTCATCAAGGAAACCATAACGATAAACGTTCAGGGCAGGCCCGAGCTGATGGTTACCTCCGTTCAGACAGAACCGGAAAGCATAGAGCCCGGGGGCATGGCAACGCTGACGTTCGACATACAAAACATAGGAACAGGAACCGCAAGGAAGGTAAAGGCAGAGCTGAACTCCAGTTCAGACTACCTCGTGCCTGTTCTTTCGTCCGGCATGGTGTATGTCGGGAACATTGAGCCGGGCAACACGAGCCAGGCCGAATTACGGATGAGCATAGACAGCTCCGCTGACTACAAGACATACATGACAACGCTTACGCTGCATTACAATGATGAGAACAACACGGCAAAGGAAGAGATAGTGGACATAGGGATACCCGTAACCGGTTCCATAAACCTTGAGATAATACAGATTGAAACGGACTTTGAAAGGAATGAGCTGGAGATACAGGTTGCCAACAAGGGAAGCACAACCGCCAAATCGGTCGAGGCAAAGCTTATAGTAAACGGCAACAGCGTAGGGATTGATTATATTAGCCAGCTAAAGGCCAGCAAATACACCACGTTTAACTTCCCCCTTGTTCTCCAGGGCAGCGGCTATCTTGAGATAGAATACATAAGCCCGACACTCGAGAGCGTTACGATACAGGAGGAAATATTACTGAACTATCCGGACCCAAGGACAACAAACACGATTGCAACCATCATGGCCCTGTTTATTGCGCTTTTCATAATGCGCTTAATCTGGAAGAAATACAAAATGAAAAAAATGAGATAATTCAGGCATGGGAAACCACGATGCTTGTCCTGTAGTCTCCGAGGTCATAGAATCTGCTTGTTTTTCCGTTGAGTTTTATGGTTTTCAGCGGCTCTCTGCCCTTCGCCCAGTAGGGTTTTCTGGCAGTAGGGTGCACCCAGTAATGGGTTACCGCGTGCCCGGGCCCCTGCTTTAATTTGGCTTCCGCAAAGCCATATAGCGATTCCCATGAAACCCTGTCCTCGGGGTGTTTCATGGAATCACGCAGGGGGTCAATAATGAAAGGGTAATTCGGGTCCCATTCATTGAAGCAGTTGAACTGGTGGCCAAGCACCTTTTTTTTGCCGTTGGCGTCTTTGACGATTACGCGGTCAAATATCACAGATTTCAGCGTTGCCCCAGAACGCTCATAGCGCGTAAGCACGACATCGCCAACCCAGCCGGGATATTCCTCATGCTCATAATATTCCCTTGCCTCGCCGAAAAGCAGGCGGGCGAAATCACCAATTACGGTTCCATATCCCGGCTTGACTGAGCCCGGCTCCGTCCTCTCCTTCTCCATCAGTTCCCTGAACCTTTTGTCCTGCGTTTCCATGGCTATCCTGTTGCCGGACTTGTACCGGAGCTTTTTGTTGAGCCCGTCCAGCCTTTGCGTGAGCTCCTCGGACCTTGTGCTGTGTCTGAGCTCCTCATAACCGGCATCAACAATGGATTTGCCTATGCTACGCGCATGGTAAAGCGCGGCACCAAGGCCTGTGTAAAGTGCCATGTCCCCGGCTTCATGCCCAAGCCCTCTGAGAAACTCACGCCTGTTCATTTTGCCACCATTCTCTTCTATAGCCCCATATTGTGAATTCATAAGAATCATTATTACTACTTTTGTGTAGTATATAAATGTAACTATTGTTCTGGCTCAAATAATAATGCAAAATCAAATAATAAATAGGGATACTATATAATGTTATGCGGGCAACCATCGCCATTATAGCAGTATGCGTTGCTGTTTTCATAGCCCAGGCCGTATTCGGAGAGGCGTTTATAAGTACCTTTTCTCTTGTTCCGGCCTCTGCCTTAAGCGGGCAGTATTGGCAGTTCTTCACATACATGTTCCTTCATGGCGGGCTCTGGCACCTTACAATAAACATGTTCATACTCTTCATGTTCGGCACGCTGATTGAAAGGGCAATAGGCTGGAAATGGTATATGATTATGTTCATGGTGTCCGGAATGGGCTCTGCGCTTTTCCATATAGCGCTCAGCAGCGGCATTCCACAGTCAATGTTCGTGCCCCTCATAGGCGCATCAGGCGGCGTTTTCGGGGTTCTGGCTGCCTTTGCATTCATGTTCCCGGACATGAAGCTCTTCATAATCCCCATACCTGTTCCTATCAAGGCCATTTATGCAATAGTAGGAATAGCCGTATTCGAGTTCCTGCTCGGTGTTTTCAACATACTCCCGGGCATTGCAAACTTCGGCCACCTTGGGGGCATAATAACAGGCGTTCTGTTGATGTTTTACTGGAGATACGCGCAGAGGCGCAGGTCCAGGTCCCGGACAGAGATGAGGAACTTTGAGTTCTACTGGGAATGAACCCTTTTACGGGTAACTGTTAACGCCGGATAGTGATATGGCAGGTTAACAGTAACGGATATTCACTGCGCCAAAAGCGTTCACGGAAAGGAAACGTTTATAAAAACAAAGAGGAGTAATGTTGTTATGGCAAAACAAACCAAAAAAACAACAGCTGAAACAAAAAAGAAAATAGCCGAAGCAGGCAGGCAAAAGTCTGCAAAAGACAAAAAAGCAATGCGCTGCACGAGCTGCGGAAGGAGAATAGAGGCAGAGGACTTCTGGGTGGAGTTTGTGTGCCCGAAATGCGGAAAGGAATCCATAATCCGCTGCGAGAAGTGCAAGAAACTTGTTAATCCTTATGAGTGCCCCAAGTGCGGCTTCCGCGGGCCTTAGACAGGATTCTGGTGTGATATCATGGGAAAAGTAATAATCGCTTTCAGGATAATGCCGGAGAACCCGGACAGCTTCAGTGAGGTCAAGGCTGCGGTCCAATCCATGGACCCCGAGCGCGTCGAGGAAGAGGCCATAGCATTCGGGCTCAAGGCACTGAAGGCAATCTTCATAATACCTGATGCAGGCGGCGAGCAGGACAGCCTAGAGAACAAGCTCAATGCAATCCCCAATGTCAGCACAGTAGAAACACTGAAAGTCACGAGAAGCCTGTAGTTCTGATTCTAATTGAACACAAAAACCTTTATAAACCCTTAATTGTCACTATTTATTAGTGAATATTATGTCAGTAAAAACACAACTTGAGAGATTTGAAAGAGAATTGGATAGCTCAGAACAGCTCACACAAGAGCAAATGACTGCTATTTTAAAAGGCAAAGAAATTGCAGATACTATAATAGAGGAAGTACCTGATGTCGCATCTGCTATAGTGAATGGATATAGAGCCGGAAAAATGCAAAGACAGTTAGCCGCATCTCTTATATCTACCGAAGATTATGGCACCACAAAAAAGGTAGCAGTGTGGGCTGTTGAATGTGTTCTTAAAGAATTTTTGCCTTTAGATGAGAGAGAAAGACTTGCAACTGAACATAGAAGTAATGCTGGGAAACGATTATATGAACAAGGCAAAGGAGCATTCTCGCTATCACCAGAAGAACATAGAGAAGCGCGTTTGAGAGGAACACTAAGAAGAAATGAAATACATGGTCCACCACATGGTACATCATATAATAAATATTCTGATATAACAGGGATGACAGAAAATGAATATATCCATTTTTTAATGGTTGATATGGGAGATGAATTCAAAGTAAAAAGAGGTTCAAATAAAGGCAAATATAATAGAATAGCAATAATGAATGAAGTTAATTTAGTCTATGGTAATGAAAGAACTAAATCATCCATTAATCATTTCATGACAAGGAAACGTAGTTCATAAACAATAAAACCAATTACAATCATGCCAAAAACCCTGCTATTATCCCTATTGTTACTATCTCTTCAGGGGCAGTGACGATAGGTATCCTACTTATTGATTCTACTTGTTTGCTATATAGCAAACTTATAAAAGCTTCTGATAAATAATAAACATGGAAGAAAAGAAATTTCACGACAAAGAATTGGAGCAGGCATACCAGAAAGCAGTTGCCTCAATAAAGGCTTCCGGATGCAAGATTCATTTAGATTAAAATCTCTTTATACTAATACCAGAATTGTTCATATATTCCCTTAATATCTGATTATCAGCGATTTTCTCCATTGTAACGAAAACACCGCTTCTTTCTTTTATCATGACAGTCAGTTCTATTAATTCAGGCAAATCCGCACGTATTCTTGTTTCTGAAACTATTTCATCAACTATTTTGTTATCTTCCGGGCAAATGGAATGCACTTTCAACTTTCCCTTGAAAATGAGTTTTCCAAAGAAATCAAGTGCCGTGAAGAAAGCGTCCTTATCTTTATCAAGATTTTCCTTAAGTTTCTTTATTATTTCACCCATTATCACAACGGACGCACCAACTGTCTTGTGCCTGTCATTTATGATATCTTTCAGAAAATTCTCGTGTTTAATTCTCATACGTTCATCATCGGGTATAAGGGCACCGAGCCATATATTAGAATCCATGTGATAACATGGTTTATGACTATCCTTCTCCGCTTGAAAACAGTCTTGTTTCTTTTCACGCCTTATATCTCTCGGTTTTACAACCATGATAAAAATTGGAACTGATATATAAATTGGTTTTTTAATCAACAAATCAATTATATTGCATGGGACGGACACTTCTTCTCACACATGCGGACTGTGCTAAGCGGTGAGTAATGTCGCACTCCGAAAATCCGATATAAATATGAGAAATCTATGAAGAATCTAACCATATCCAAATCTTCTTTCATAATTCTTATGATTCATCCATTCAAGGATTATGGCTATTATCTCAATCTCATCTTTACCAAGGGAATAAAGCAACCTCCATCCGTTCGGCAGGTCATACTTCCAGAGGTTGTCTATTCCATACTTTGTGATATATTCCTTGGGTATCAGTTTCTGTTTTATGTGTATGAAGGAATTGGGGAACTTCTCTATGTCATTAAAAGCTCTTACAAGCATCTCATAAAGCCTTTTCTCTGATGGTGAGTCCTTAAGCTTGTCAAAGGCTTCCTTTACCCTTTCATCCGCAAAAACTATCTTAGCCATTCTTACCCTTCCAATGAAGATGTGGCTTGCTCATGTATTTCCTCACAATCTCAGGGTTCCATATCCATACAACATATCCTTCCCTGTCCGTGACAATCTTTCCCGATTCCATTAGATAATCAAATATCACACAGAATGTCTGATACATGACCTTCTTTGGAAGATGTTCCCAGAGCTGCCTTTTCTTATATTCACCGCTGTTTTTCCTAATGAATTCCTCCACCATAAGCACGGTGTCAAGCTGCGGGTAATGGATTATGTCATTTCTCATCAATAGCTGGCTCATATTTCTCACCTCATATTGTTGTATAAATATATATAACAAGGATTTATAAAGCTTTGGGTAAGTCATTAGAATAACATTTTATTCCCGACCAATAAACACTAAAAATCAAACCTTAATTTTATGTTTCAAATCCTTCGGGTTCTTGTAAAATAAAATTTGTTTTGCTACACCTTTCATGGTATTGGATATTTCTGAGCCCTCTTTTGCGATTATTATGATTGGTATTCCCTTTGAGTACGCATAACCCGTCTCTATACCAAGTCCAACACCTTTCTCAGAGAATTCCACTATCAATATATCTGATTTATCAATGCAATCAAAAGTTTTTTTCATGAGGACTTCGGGTTTGAATCTAACCTTGCACCATTTTTCATAATCCCTTACCATAACTATTGTCTTAATCCCAATTTCCTTCAAAACATCAGATATTTTTTCTATCAATTCTTGATTTCTACAGTCTTCGTAAAATTTGATAGCCAAATAAGCCCGTAATGTCATATACATTTATTGAAAGAACGCTTTAAAATTAAGTATGAAAACATTGCTACTTTGCCATGCGGACTGAGACGAATTTATCATTTCTTCTTTTTCGGTTTACTTTTCTTTGCGGGTTTAGCTTTCTTTTCTGCTTTCCTGGGCTCTGGTTTAGGCTCTGCCTTCTTTGCAGATTCCTTTTCCTTCGGCTTCTCTTTGCGTGGCTTCTGCCTTACCTTCTTTTCGGGCCGCGGTTTTGCCTTTGCCTTTCTCTTGGCCTTCTCTTCCCTTATCCTTTTCAGGGATTCCGTATCAGGCTTCTTAATGCCGAGCTTTTCATAAAGCCCTTCGCGGCTGAATTCCTTCATGACCTCAGAATCACTGGCCTCTGCGGCTATCTTTATCTTCTCCATCAGGGGCTCAAGGTGCTCTATGTTGCATCTCCGCCTCTTGACTTTTGTGGTCTCCTTCGGGCCCGTGACAAGAACAAAATTTTCATCCATCTTCTTCAGCACAATGCAGTATCTTCCCGCTTCCCTTCCGGCGGTTTTCAGGCAAACCCTTCCAACTTCAAGCATAATTCACACCCCGCAATCTGAAGTTCACCTCTTCAGTTTGTCCTCCTTGATTGCCTCCCTGCTGCACTTCGAGCAGAGGTTTCCGCCGTATGGCCTTGAAGACTTCCTTAAGCTGCGCGCAATCCTCTTAATCCTTGAGTTTTTGGGCACGCCTTTCAGCGGCTTCTTGCATTTTGCGCACCTTGATACAGAGGGCTTTCTTTTGGTGTAATGTATGACGAACGCACCCCCGGGTATCTTTTTTAGTATCCTCCTCAGCGACCTTGTCCTCAATCCTGGTCTTGGCATATTCATCGTTTTCCAATCTTTAACGAAGCCTGATTGGTTCACCCCATAATGTCAGGCTTATTTCAACTATATTTTAAAATTGCTTTATATATTTAAATGGATTTATGGGATGCAAAGGATATTTTAAACAATCAAAAATCAGCCAGTAGTTTCTGATTCATTATGCGGCTCTGTTTGGCATACTCGCTAACAGGTATTCTTAATCTTGAGTTTACATAGTCTAATGCCTCTTTCATTCTTGTGAATCTTCGTGGCTTATTCTTGAATGCATTCCTCACTGTTTCACGAACTAACCATACACCCAAAGGCAAAACATAACCTTCGCGAACCTCTCTGAAAACGAGAATCCTTGCCTGCCTGCGCAGTTTTGAAAGCCCTTCAATTACGGCAAGCCGGGCAGCGTAGTAGCCGCCTGCCTCAAGCTTGGCGTAATTTGTCCTTCCCCTGTAATTTTCATACTCTTCAAGGATTTCGGTTTTTTTCAGGCTCTGTGACCAGAACGATCCCGGTGCCCATGCCTCAAAATTCTCATATTCCCACTTACCGGGCATAAGCAGAACCTCAAAGTGGTTATCAAGGTATTCACTGCTGTACACAAGAAATTCATTTATTGATGGATAATCCTTGACATGGCTGACAAGCTGCCTGAATATCATGTCATCCGTTGCGGTGATGCTCCATCGTGTGGGCACGAGCCTTTTTTTCGATTCCATGCCAAGGGCACCTGAAGAGAGCACATTGCTTATCTTGTAGACATCTTCGCCTCTTTTATAGAGAAATGCACCGGCCTCATTTGCCCTGAGTTCGTCTGAAACAATCCTATCTACATGGGCCTTTATCTTCGGATTCTCAGCAAGCCTCATCCTCTCGAGCGTTGCTGTTGGGCCCATGGGCTGCACAACATCTGAAAAAGATACCCGATACACCGGGCTCTTCTTGAAGCGTATCTCGACATCGGTGGGACGGCTGGCCAGTGCCAGCTCCTGATTCTCAATTACGAACCTGGAACGCGAGAATATATCTTCAGACTGTCTTGTTCTCATGAGCATTGACCTGAGCTCTATGACATCAGAGTAGTCCATACCAAACCAGTCGGTGGGGCTGTCAAGGTTTGGCCTGTCCTCAATCGCGGATAGCGGCCCGATACCGACGCTCGGGTAACCGATCCTGCCAACGAAAAGCGAATAGGAAGGACCAAAGAAATCCTTTGAACCACCGCTTATTTTCCTGACCTGAGGAAACACCCGTGCCCGTGCAAGCAGTGGACATCTGCTGTTGCCGCAAAGAGCCCTGCTTCCCTTGCAGATAAGGCACAGCCTTGCACCGGAAACCATATTTAAGTTTTGGATTATAAAATAATAAAAGCAGGAAAGAACTATAATAAAGGCGGTAGAACCAATGAAATGCCCGAGATGCGGAAGGGAGATTGAGAAGCGCTGGGATTTCTGTCCCCATTGCGGGGCAATGCTTACCATGAACCAGATTGATGACATCATGGAGAAGATGGGCCAGCAGATGAAGCACATGGACAAGCTGTTCAGGAAGGATTTTGAGGTTTTTGACCTTTCGCCTTACTTCAAGAGCAGGGGCTCGGGCGGCTCAGGCTTTTCAATAAAGATAGTCCAGCAAAACCACAACAAACCAAAGGTATCTGTGAACACTTTCGGCAACATAGACAAGGAGAAGCTTGAGAAGCAGATTTACAGGCAGCTCGGAACGAAGAAAGCGGCTTCTGAAACAATGCATGAAAAGGAAGGATTCCTAAAAAAACTGGGCATAACAAAGGACGGCAAGCCGGAAACAAAAAGATACGGGGTTGCCGCGCCGAAGCGCACTGAGGAGCCAAAAACCGAGGTCAAGCGCCTTGAATCAACAGTCGTGGTCAATATGGACATGCCCGGGGTCAGGTCAGACAGGGACATAGAAATTAAGGAACTCGAGAATTCCATTGAGGTCAAGGCCCTTGCAGGAGACAAAGCCTATTTCAAAATCCTCACCAAGCCAGAGCAGTTCAGGCTCATAAAGAAGCGGTTCAGCAGGGGCATGCTGCATCTCGAATTCTCGTAAAAGGACTATTCTTCAGAATATGAAGCTGGATACGGTACTGTCTTTGCGCACATGCCTGGAATTCTATTGAATGCGTTGCGTAAGATGCTCGCATCATCATCATTGACATCAATGCTCCAGTCACAAACACCGCCCGCTTTTTGGTATTCAAAATTTTCTTCTGCTTCACTAAGCCCGCATTTCCTGTGGATATGTAGAAGCAGGGGCATAATATCATTTGGCGTTCTTAAATCCCGAAAAGGATTTCCTAAATAGATTTCTATTCTTTGCATGAAAAAGATAGTAATAGTAGCCTTTTAAACCTTTGCTTTCTGTCAGTGCTTGTTCCCATACAAAAAAGGAAATTATTGTAAAAAAGTGACAAAAACAGCCATTTTCTGAACAAAAACAACACCAAGCGAGCCACCGATACCTTTATAATAACCCTTTTCTGTTCATTTGAACCAAAAGCGTTAACGGAAAAGCTATCCATGCACGCCGATACCTTTATAATAACCCTTTTCTGTTCATTTGAACCAAAAGCGTTAACGGAAAAGGTTAATTTATGCACACCGATACCTTTATAAACCCCTAAATGTCACTATTTATAAGTGACAAATAAGTCACTAAGGAGTGGTCAATATGGCAGGATATATGACAGGAAATCTGGCAACGGAGCCGGAACTGGACAGGCTTGCAGGCGGCTTTGACATCAGGGTTCTGCCCGGTGGAATAGTCGAAAGGGCAAGGCCAGCAACAGCAGGGACAGCAATAACCGAACCAATGGAACCCGAAACAGCCACAAAAAGATATCCAGTGGGGGAACCCGGAAACTGGCTGGACATGATAACACCTGCAACAAAAAGGAGAAAGCCGGCTTACACTGGTGCCTTTACGCGCGCAGCTGACGGAACAGTGACAGCCGGACGAGGCGACGCTGAGAACTCAATGGCGCTGCGGGAATGCCTTAGCAGGTATTAGTGCATTTCATGGGCAAATGGTCTGCGTTCATTCTTTGCAGACATTGCCACCCATGCAGATGCTGCAGGTGCCAAGCGAAGGGTACATATCCCTGTGGAGCTTGCAGATGAGGCCTTCTTTTAGCATCAGCCTGCATATCTGACAGAACCTGAGAGTAGTCTGTTCAGTGTTTGTTTCACCCTTTGCTATGTCTTCAGCAAGCTCGTTTATCTTTTCCATAACCTTTGGGTATTCGTTAAAAACCCTGCTTTTCTGCCCCCGCAGGCTTCCCATATACTGGGATATGGCGGGCTGCGTGGTACCCAACCTCTCGGCTGCCACCTTCTGCGAGAACCCATGGGATTCAATCATCTTCTTTGCAACCAGCGCCCGGACAGCCGGAAGCACATGCTGGCTTACTACTTCACATAATGGTTTCATATGACCCTTTACGGATACCTTTGACACCGGATAACCAAATGGCAGTTATCTGCAACGGAAATTACTTATGGCAAAAGCGTCAACGGAAAATCGCTCCAATAACACTGTTATTAATAGCTGTCCTTAAATATTTATTATGGACACCAAATCAGCGCTTTTCCTTCTGGTCGCACTCATATTATTCTTTATCTTTGCATCGGGCTATACAGCCAATCTCATGGTCGAAATTGTGAGGGAGAGCGCTGTTGTGGAGCGCGTGGTGGACGGCGACACGATAACCCTGCTTGCCAACGGGGATAAAGTAAGGCTATTGGGGATAAACACGCCGGAGAGGGGCCAGTACCTCTACGCAGAGGCAAAGGAGAGGCTGGAGGAGCTCATTCTGGGCAGCCCCGTGCTCATGGAGGCCGATGTCACGGACACGGACAAATACGGCAGGCTTCTGAGATATATCTATTCCGGCGGGGAGAACATAAACATACGCATGGTAAGGGAGGGCCTTGCCTTTGTCTATATAATAGAGCCCGACAACATGCACGCAGAAGAGCTTTACGCCGCAGAATGCTATGCAAGGGAGCAGGGCCTTGGCATCTGGCAATACACAGGCATTGAGGATGCCTTCTGCATAGGGCTCCATTACCCGTTCAGATATAACGCAGCAGGCGACGACAGGCAAAACCTCAACGGCGAATTCCTGATACTTAGGAACTCGTGCACGTATCCTGTTGAGCTTTCAGGCTGGGTGCTTTCGAATGAAGCGGGAAATGAATACCTGTTTAAGGAATTCGTTCTCATTAACAAGAGCACCGTAACGCTCTACACGGGCTCGGGGGTTGACACCAAAAATGAGCTCTATTGGGGGATGGACTTGCCGGCCTGGAACAACGGTGGCGATACACTGCATCTCTGGAACGCTGAAGATGAACTAATGCTGAAACACAGCTACCAAATTCCCACATTATAACAGGCCGCTTGAAACAGGGTAAGGCAGCTCAAAAACAGAATCATCCACATCTGCATTTATGTCCAGGGCCGTTGCAGTCATCTGCATTCCCATATCCATGCTTACGCTCTCTGATTGCACGTTGCCCTGCAAACTCATCTGCGTTACAAACTCAAGTGCATGTCCTGTCTCCTGGTCCATGCAGGCAGTGTAATACAGGTTCATGTTCTGCATAACATCCTGCATTTCAGGCGTTATGCTCCCCACTGGGAGCTCCATTGCCTCGGTTATTTTGTTCGGGTTTACGTTGAACTGTATGTTATCACAGGTTCTGCCTGTAACATTCTTTGTACCCAAATAAGAAAGCGTGACCACATTATTATTCACGAGCCCCTGCAGCATCTGCAAGGATTCTCCCGGCATGTTTATGTCCATCATAAGCCCGGTTTCTTCAGTCTGCTGGCATGATGCCCCTTCATCAGTGCACACATACTGGCCGTCCGGAAGGCTGTAAATGTAAAGGGAACCCTGTTCCTGTTGCCCGTTCAGCAAAACATCCATGATGCCGAAAAGCTTGTTTTTGCCGCCCTTTTTCCATAAATCAAATGCCCCACTTATATCCATTGAATATGATGTAATCGATGACAGGATATCCATATTCATGCTTATGCTGTAGCTTCCTGTATAGCTGCTTATGTTCTGGGATTTATCCTCCGCTGACTGCAGTATTTCCAGAGCCTGCTCGCTTCCGCCAACGCAGCCGCTGACGAGCAAAACAAAAAGCGGCAAGAGCATCAAAAAGGCATGTTTCATAAATATTATTTTGTTTAATTATTTATATATCTTAAAAACCGATAGCTGTTTAGGTCAAAGCTTATGAAAAGGGGCGACTTCATCAGACTGGAATATACGGGCAGGGTTTCATCCACTGGAGAGATTTTTGACCTGACATCCGAAGAGGAGGCAAAGAAACAGGGGCTTTTCAAGTCCGGATATAAATACGGCCCTGTGCTTGTGATAATGGGCGCCGGCATGATAATCCCGGGCGTTGAGAAGCAGCTTGAAACAATGAAACCCGGGGACGAAAAGGAGTTTGCAGTCAAGCCCGAAGAGGCCTTTGGCCTAAGAAACCCCGCACTGATAAAGATAGTCTCGGTTTCCCAGTTCCGTCGCTCTGAAAAGCCCTTCAACCCCGTGCCCGGGATGTTCGTGACAATCAACGGCAGGCAGGCAAGAATACAGTCTGTTTCAGGCGGGAGGGTGCGTGTGGACTTCAACCACCCGCTGGCTGGCAAAGAGCTGAAATACAGGATAAGGGTGACAGGAACTATAACAAAGCCACAGGAACAGGCAAATTCAATACTTGAATATTACAGGGTTTCCGGTGAAGCGACGCTTGAAACAGGCAAACTGGGGATTAAAACAGAAAAGGAAATGCCCAAACCCGCCAGAAAACTGCTGCGTGAAACAATCATGGAATGGGTCAAGGGGATAAAGACAGTGGAATTCTCCTCCTCAAAAAAGACACCAAGCGAAAATTCAAAAAATAAAAAAACAGGCGACTCTACAAAAAATTCCACATGAAATTTTGGTTCCGCCAAAGGTTTATAAAACTTAATTTTATAGTTCTTTTTATAATTGTTTTTAAAATAGGAGGAAAACATGGCAGAGCTATTGAACGACACCTTGGAAAGGGAAGAAAAACTTTTGGGAGGAAAATCAGAAACAGACGAGGAACTCAGGAAGATTCTCGAATCAAGAAAAGCAGAAATCAAGGTTATTGGTGTAGGGGGAGCCGGCGGAAACACCATATCAAGGCTTATGCAGGTAGGAATCGTTGGCGCTGAAACAATTGCAATCAATACAGATGCACAGGATTTGCTTTATACCGATGCCGACAGAAAGGTTCTTGTAGGAAAGGAGATAACAGGCGGTCTTGGTGCAGGTGCAGATCCAAAAATTGGTCAGGAATCAGCCAAGGAATCAAAGGACGAAATAAAGAGAAGCCTTGAGGGCGCTGACATGGTATTCATCAACTGCGGCCTTGGGGGCGGTACAGGAACGGGCTCATCGCCTATAATAGCAGACATTGCGAGGAAACTCGGTGCCCTTACTGTGGGCATAGTCACTCTGCCCTTCACAATGGAAGGCAAGCAGAGGCAGAAAAACGGTCAGGACGGCCTTGAAAACATGGAATCTGTGGTTGACACATTGATAGTAATACCCAACGACAAGCTGCTTGACATTGTTCCGGACGTTTCGGTCACAACGGCATTCAAGGTGGCCGACGAGATTCTTGTGAACGCTGTCAAGGGCATAGCAGAGCTCATAACAAAGCCAGGACTTGTCAATCTTGATTTCGCTGACATAAGGACAGTGATGTCCTCAGGCGGACTGGCAATGATAGGAATGGGCGAGTCCGACACAGAGAACAGGGCAATGGAATCGGTCGAGAAGTCACTCAACAACCCGCTGCTTGACGTTGATATAGAGGGCGCAGCAGGCGCGCTGATAAACGTTTCAGGCGGTTCGGACATAACAATCAAGGAATGCCAGGAAATAGTGCAGGGCGTGTCCAGCAAGATAAACGAGAACGCAAAGATAATCTGGGGCGCTCAGATAATCAAGGAGCTTGGCGACACAATCAGGGCAATGCTGATAGTGACAGGGGTCAAGTCCAGCCAGATATACGGTCCGGAAAAGACATTCAGCACTCAGAAGCAGAAGGAAATAGAGAACATACTCGGAATAGACTTTGTTAGCTGATTTATTTTCAGCCTTTTGAGCTAATGGTCAGCATGTGCGAACATGTCGGCCATTTCTTTTGATTTTTGTTTATTCAGGACTCTTCAGGACTCAGACATGATGCCATTGTAGTCAATCGTTGCATCAACCAGATACAATCCCTGTTTTTTCCAGTCTCCTTTTACCTTCTCAGATGCCTCTTGGTCAAAGCTAACCGCTATTCCGCAGTCCCCGCCACCAGCACCTGACAGCTTGCCTGCTGCACCATTTAGGTTTGCAGACTCGCTGAGCCTTCTGAGGTCCTCTGTTTCAATGTTCACGCCAGAGGCCCTGCCGAGCTCCCTCAGATAATCCTCATTCTTCCTGATGAGCTCCAGCACACTGCCTGTATCCTTACCCTTCCATGCAGGTATCAGTTCCCTTACAAGGTTCGCAATCTTATCATAAAGCCTCTTATAATCTTCCTGGTCTGTTTCAGCCCATGTATTTAATTGTTTCACCATTGCAGACGTTGAAGCAGATTCCTTGGTCCAGCCGATAAGGAGCTCAAAGCCCCCGGGTATCTCCAGAGGTTCTGCCCTGAATGACGGCCATTCCTGGTCTACGAGCTCCTTTATAGCTACGCCTGATTCCAGCTTCTCCATCAGCCACTTGGGGTCGAATCTCTGGTAGACGAAGACACCGCCATAGGTTGATGCAGCAACATCAAATGCGGAGCCAGCCTTGCCCTGAATAAGATAATGAGCAATAGCTGATAGCTTGTAAATCCTGTCCTTTGCATCCTTGCTTTCTATATCCTGCCCGTTGAATTTCAGAAGCGCTGAAATGACCGCAACAACAGAAGCTGCAGAAGAGCCGAAACCGACCTTCTTGGCAACACCACCAATCTCTACCTGGGACTGCTCACCCCAGCTCCTGATACTGAATGGTTTGAGCCCGCCAAGATACTGCCCAACCGTTTCAATCGCGCCCCTGATGAACTGCGTCTGTTCCTTCTCCTTTTCAGACAGCTCTCTTTCCCAGCTGAGTTGCTTTCCATCAAATTTCGCGCCAAGGTCCTTGATGCCGAAATCACCTATGCTCACGCTTATAGAATCAGCTTCCTCGACCTCTGCATGGACCCTCTTGTTCACTGCCGCGACTATGCCGGGGTTCCCTACCTCAAGCACTGCCCATTCCCCTGAAAGGAACAGTTTCCCCGGCGCAGATACATGTGTCATATAATCATCCAACACTCGTCTTCAAAACCTTGAAACCCTCATCCTCAATCGCTCCGGCGACCCTTTCCTGCAGTTCCTTGCCCGGGCACAGGGCAACGATATATCCGCCACGGCCAGTGCCCGTGAGCTTGGCGCCCAACGCACCAGCGTCTTTTGCGAGCCTGATGAGGTGCTCCAGCTCATCACATGAAACAGTTATCTGTCGCAGAAGCTCATGGTTCCGGTCCATGAGTTCTCCGACTGTTTTCCAGTCTGCGTTTTTGATGGCCTCCGGGGCAGTGTTATAGATGTCTGTGTATTGTTTCACAACACCATCAAACCATGCCTCATCAGCCTCCTTCTTCCTGCGCACATCATTCACTACAGCCCTGGTCTCCTGTGTGATGCCTGTGCTGGCCATCACGATCTCCACCGGCTCATCTGTTGAAAGAACATCTATCTTGTTCGTTCCACTTTCTTTGCTTTTCTCAAAAGTGATGAACTTGCCGTAGACAGAACAGGTGTTGTCTATGCCTGACGGGGTGCCGCTTCCGGCCTCTTCTGCGATATAGGCGAGCCTGTTTATCTCATTATCACTTAACTGCCTGCCGAGCTTCTCAGCCAGTGCCCGTGCAGTGCTGGCAGCAAGCGCAGCGCTTGCGCCTATGCCAGAGCTGCAGTATAGATTGCCTGCAAGCGTGACCTGCAGCGGCGTGCTCTTGGGGTCTATGCTGAATTCCCTGAATATGGCTTTGAACTGGCGGGACATCTCCTCTTTCTTCTTCTCGCCGTAGCCCGGGCTCTGGGGCCTGATATCTACTAGCTGAAAACCTGTTCCGGGCCCGCCGTCCTCAACAGTGGCTGTTGTGTAGTCGGATATGCCGCTGGCTATGCCTGGCAGGTTATAGACCACGAAATGCTCACCGAACAGTATTACCTTTCCGAAACCGCGCCCTTCTGAAACCATTAAACCACTCATTTAAGCTTGAAACAAATGTTTATAAATGTTAATATCTCTTATTTTTCATGAAAAAACCAACAGAACCGTTCAGGATTGATGACAGCAGAATGCCTGTTCGCCTGGGATCAGCCCTGAAAGTCCCAAGTTATGCCTATGCCAACTGGGGGATACCTGAAGGCCAGTATCGATGCCAGAGCGACGAGCTTTATTCTGCTGAATGGGAAGGCGGAAGCCCAAATCAGATGCAGGTTGTAATAGATTCAATAACAAGGACGGGTCTTGGCAACTATTCACAGAAACTCAGGGATGGGGCAGCTGAAGCAGTTCTTAGATACGTTTCAAGCCATGATGGAAGGGTTACCATAGTTGAGCCGGGCGCTGGTGTAAGCACGGTCTGTACTTGTAAGAGGCTTGATGAGGCAGGCATTGACCTTGACAGGCTTCATATCACGATGATTGAACCATCCATGGACAGACTAGAAAGCGCGGCTGCTGGACTTGAAGAGATGGGTCTTAAAAGAGGCGGAGCCAAACACTTCGAAACATATGCAACAAGGGATGTGCATGCCGTGAATGTTACAGGAGAGGGAACACAGAACTTGGTTGTTTCCGTTGCTCAGATTCATCATCATGCCTATCTTGATACTCCATTAAAAAGCCTTCATGCTGCTTTGAGGCCTGGTGGATATACTATAATCACAGATTGGCACAACTCCATGTGGGAGCACCCAGCAAGAGTTTACCAATATCTTCAGGAATTCGAATGGGAAACTAAAGATGAAGATATGGCTTCATTTACGGAAATGTTCCCAAAGGCATTAGATGATGCACCCGAATTAGATAATCCTCTTGATGAAGCATCGAATGACCATATAAGGAGCTTCTGGAGAGATGGTTATGCAGTTGTCAGAGCAGAAGCTATTGGAAGAAGCGAATTCTCACCAGATGATGATATACTGATGTTGGAAGGGCACAGACATGTTGAGAGGTATTTTGAAGATCTTAGGAAGGTAGGATATAGAATAGAAGCCGACGGGCTTATTGATGAGAATCCAAACCAGCTTCTTCCAGATTCAAGGATATTGATGGCTACTGTTGCAAAGAAGGCGGCTTGATTGTGATAATGTGTCAAGATTGGATTTCCAAAAAGACCCGATATGTGAGAAAACAAGAAAACTTGTAGAAGATGAGTTTGATAGAAAAAGAGCTGAAGGTAAACTTAGTAGAGTCCATGATATGGATCATGTTATAGCGGTCTCCAATTTCACGGGCATAACTGCAAGAGCCCTTATGAATGGACAAGGTTTTGATGATTTTACATATGAACGAGCAGCTATTCTTGCTGCTGTTGCAGGAAACCTACATGATTATCATAGAGAGGCAAAAGAAACAGAGCCACACGGTCCAAAAGGTGCTGAATTCTTCATGAAACACACAGGAAATCTAAATATGAGTCCTCTCGAATCCACTTCAGTTGAACATGCTATATTACATCATGAAATGTCAATACCTGAGCTCTCCGAGGAATTCGGAAGCCCGATAGGAGTAAGACAAGAAATGCTTCCTGCCGTTATAGCGTTTGCCCTTAAAACAGGTGATGGAATACTCGAAGCATCAGGTTATCGGGTTCTTGAGAGGAGGGCGTTCTTCGTTGGTAAGGAGAGGATGCTGCACGGCGACTTAAGTAATGTTTTTGAATACCCTAATGAATCAGACCTTGCTGTAATAGGTGAGAGTCTAAGAAGACTTTACGGTAAACTGCCAATAGACTCCTATCCAGATTGGATAAAAGGATACGGGGAGTGGCTTCATTCAATACAGTATAAGTTTTTGCAAGGTTTGCTCACGTATAGGGATATGACCGAATCCGAAGCCGCAGAATATATGGAAAGAAGGGGTTTCCCAAAGTTTGAAGGCGTTAAGGATAAAGTAGCTGCACAAAAACATCTTTATGGAAAGCATTTTGACAAGAATGATTATCCTGTACTTGCAGCCAATATAGAACAAATTATGTGCTTAGGGGAAGATAAAGACGAACTCGCCGAAGCATCATACCAACTCGTCAAAAACATAGCGCAAGCAGAAACACCGGAAGATGGTATTGATGTGTACGGTAACTTTACTCCAATTGGAAACCCCTTTGCACAGGATTTTTATAATGGCATGAGCGGTTATCGGGAAGGCAGTTATAAATTTATTGCTGATTTTGAAACAGACGTCACAGAAGCAGTAAGAAGAATATCAGGAAATTAAATTTGAGGTAACAGTAAAAGGGTTCAATCAAAATAGATGTTCATCAACAACCCTTGCAGCCTGGCCGGGCTTGGTTATGATGACGTCCTCTATGTTCCCGAACTGTTTCAGCCTGTTCGCTATGTCATTTGCGTCCTTCTCAAGGCACAAAATCTTCACCTGAGGCCCGCCGTCTATGGTCGAGTAGCATTCAAGCCCTTCATCCCTCCAGTCCATGACAGCATGGACTATGTCCATTGTCCCGGCGTTCCAGTATACAATCGGCGGGTTGGTTGCTATGGCTACTGCATGCATTGCAAGGGCATTGAGCTCTGCTGTTTCACCGAGGGTCTTGAAGTCCCTGTCAGCAAGAGCCTTCTTCACCATATCAATGTGTTTTGGAACAAGCTCTCTCCATGATTCGTAGAAGGGGGAGTTCTCAACACTCTTTGCCATACCTGCCCTGCTCTTCACCTTCTTATCCTTCTTGCTTGTAACAGCAATTACCATTCTAAACTCAGGCCAGTGTTCTGGTGGGAATATCTGCTCTGCGAAGCAGTCTGAGCCGTCCTCGGCCTCGCCTCGATGCCATTCAACAAAGCCACCCTGTATAGATCTTGTTGCGGATCCAGAGCCCCTGCGGGCAAGCATGGTTAGCTGCCTCCCATCAAGCCCCATCTCCAGCGCCGCATTAACAGCCGCGGCTAGAGCCGCAAAGCCTGCAGCTGAGCTGGCAAGCCCCGCAGCAGTAGGGAAGTTGTTATTACTCACTATTTTACATTTGGTCTGGTTTCCGGTCATCTTTCTAACAACATTGAGGAACAGACTGACATAATCATCATATTCCTCATCACCCTTCCTGTATTCCTTTCCGCCGACAATCAGAATATCCTCTGTATATTTCGGATCAAACTCCACTGTGGTATGAGCCTGCAGAGCCTCAGTAGTCATACTGACACTTCCTGTTTGTGGAAGCATGAGCTCCTTATTTCTCTTACCCCAGTATTTAACCAGTGCTATGTTCGCATTGGCAATCACACTTGCTTTCATACATATCACTTTGAATCTATAATCTTTAAATCCTTTAGTATCCTTTCGGAGTGGACAGTTAGATCAAGCCTTCTAATATCCTCTGGCCTGAACCAGGCCCAGTCCGCTGCCTCATTTGGGTCTACCACTGGCTCATCCGACTTCTTGGCGCGGAATGCATGGCAGACGTGCTGGTGAGGGCCTGTCCTCGGGCCCAGGACGTCATGCATGAATGGCTGGCCAACCTGTTCAAGGCTGTCAGAGTCAACGCCGCCGACCTCCTCCTGCATCTCCCTCTGGGCAGTGATGTGCACGGGCTCGCCGTCTTCCACATGGCCGCCTGGTATCGCCCACTTCCCGGGGTCTGACTGACGTTCTGGTCTCTTGATTAGCAAAAACTTCCCATCCTTCTCAACTACAACTGCTGCTGTTTTGTGTATTTTCATATCCATAGAGCCCCAGGTGGGTATTGAACCCACGACCTCCACCTTTTTGTTTTCTATTTTCCGTTGACGCTTTTGAACAGCGTGAACCGAAAAGGGTCATTACCAAGGTGACGCTCTTTGTTGGTACCCTTCCTTTTCTGCAGGCGGTTTTCGCTCTACAGTCTTTTGCAGAAGGCGGGAGCCTCTAAAAGGCTGTACTACCAACTGAGCTACTGAGGCATGTTAGCAGTCTTTTATTATTCAAAATTAATAAATATACATGAAGCCTAAGAAGGCACAGGTCGCTTTTGAGTATATAGTAATAGTCATGCTGGTTCTTGCTTTCATCGTGCCCGTATGGGTTTATGTCTCCGGCATGGAGAAAGATGCAATGGAGCAGCTCTCGCTTTCTTACGCGAAGAATGCGGTGGAGAACATAGCCAGCACAGCCGACCTCGTGTATTCACAGGGCCCGCCTGCAAAGCTCAGCCTTAGGATTTACATACCGGACGGCGTGCAGGCCATCAACATAACCAGCAGGGTAATTAACATGCAGCTGCAGAGGGGCTCTATGCACACAGATGTTTTCGCCATGTCATCTGCCACGCTCAACGGAACCCTGTCAACAGAGGAGGGGGCATATTTCATAACACTGGAAGCAGTGGGCGACTATGTCCAGATAAATGGATGAAAAATAAATAAAAATAGAATTAAGCAAAATAAAAAATAAGTCCTGAGCGGGCTGTTGGCTTATGCTACTTTTCCTGTAACGGTTCCTGTTTCTGTCTGGTTGAATCCGCCTGCAGGTGTGTACGTTATTGTGAGGTCAACCGAATATGCCGAACCCGATGCCTGTGAGCCAAAATTTACCAACGGCTCTGCTGTCAGTGACGAGGATGTGCTCATTGTGACCCTTGTGCTGTTGGTTACCGTTGTATCGTCATTTAGTGTCGCTGATATGCTCCATATCTTTATCTGCGAAGCAAGGTTGTTCTTTAGTACGATATTGAAGTTTCCGCTTGAATCCAGGGACCACTGGCCCTGTGAAGGGGCGCCAAGATCCGTGAATCCTGTTGCTGTGCTTCCTGTCCATGTTGCTGGGTTGAACACGCCAAGTGCGATCAAAGCTGCTGCCACTATTATGACAATCAATATTGCCCACCCGTATGTCATCAGATATTCCATTGCCGCTTGAGCTTTTTTCATGTTATATATTTGGGCCCCGCTGGTATATAAAGGATAATGAATATACAGCCCAAAAAGCGTCTCAAGGCAGCATGGTGCCAAATATGGAGCCAATCATGCTTCCACTCAAAAGGAAAATCAGCAGGGCCATTATCGCCAGTATAGGGATGTATTTTATGCCATCCCTTTCTTTTCCGGAGCCGATGAGGCCTATTATGAGCCCGCTGAATACGGTGGTGACCACGATTGCCAGCAACGAGAACACAAACAGGAACTCTTGAGATATGTCAAGCCCACTGAAGTTTATGAATGATATTTCCTGCATCACACCTTCCGGAACCTGCGCCATTGCCCCGAAACCGCCTATTGTTTCTATCAGGAAGCCGGATAGTGCATAAAGCAAAGGCGCGCATATGGCGCCTGCAAAGAATATGAATATTATATAGAGCATTACATTGGCCCTCATCTCCTTTTTTATTATCTGCACCCTTCTTATGTCATCCGCGTTTTCCTCAAGGAGGGACGCAAAATGCCCGCCGCTCCTTATGCCTTCTGATATGAGCTTCAGTGTCCTCTTCAGCATGTCTGATTTAATATTTTTGTGTATGTATTCAATGCTGTCTTTAAGGCATTTGCCAGCCATCATCTCTTTTCCTGCGGTTTTTATTGATTCCGAAAGGATACCGAATTCGGGTCTTGCGCTCATCAGAAGCGCCCTGCTTGGTATGTAACCGGCCCTGCTGTTGGCTGCCATTAGCTGTAACGCATCCGGAAGTATCTTCTCGACAGAACCTGCCCTCTTGTCTATTATTATGATTAAAAAACCGTGGAAAAGCGCGAACATGGAAAGGAATATCAGGACCCAAAGGGACACGAAAAGAATTCCTGGAAGGGGGATTAGCATGTTTATGAATAACGCAAGCAGAAAGCTGATTGAAAAGGAAAATGAAAACACATAGTTAACGAAGCCCTTTGGGCTCTTTTTGCTGCCTGCAAACATTAGCCATTCCTCTATCCTTTCCTTGTAACTGTTTGGCATTAATCTGTAAACCATTTAATTCACATCCTCTAAACCCCGACCGGCCTTTTGCCCTTGATAAGGCCGATGAACACGAACTGTATGAGCACGAGGAACCCCAGAATGCCCATCATTATGGCCTGTATGTTGAAAACCGCACCCAGGAACGAGCCGAGTATCAGCAGGAAAACGATGCCCAGCGTGGGGAATATTACAACAAATATCATGTAGAAAAGCGCAAGCGAGTTAAGCTGGGTGCCGTATTTCTTGATGTCAGCCTTCTGTTCCGCTGTTGTCTGGTCCACTATTTCCTTGAGTGTTGAGCCAATGTCAGCTCCGCTTTTCATGGAGTTTACTATCTGCCACAGAATCCTTCTGAAGTATATTGAATTGTTTTCCCTTGCAAGGATTTCAAGCGATTCTATCTCTGATTTGCCCGTGTTTATCTCATTAACAGTCTTCTGGAATTCTTTTGAGAGTGCGCCATAATCACCTTTTGACATGGATATTAGTGCGTTATAAAGCGGCATGCCAGACCTTACCTCTATAAGCAGATGGTGCAGCGCATGCGGAAGGTTTTTCTCAACATTCCTTGTGTTCCTTGATATGGATATTTTCGGATAGAATGTTATATATGTGAATGACGCAAATGCTATGGCGAACCCCACAAGAAAGGACACCAAAAGGGCCATTGAGAATATTACGTTTGCGGCTATTGCTATAATAAAAATGGTGGAAAACATTATAGAGAAGTAATTAAGGAATGAATAAAGGGCCACAGACGTCCACTGCCTTGCCTCAAAATCATAGCCAATCTGCTCCAGCTCCAAGCCCAGCGAAGGGAAAAGCCTTGCTATCTTTTCGCCCCAGCCCAGATAGTGTTTTGTAATTTTTTTCGCCTTTTTTTCCGACACGGGCATGAAGGGGATTTTCATAATAATAATTGTTTTACTTTTCTTAAAAATGCCTGAAGCTGTCGGTGGGCTGGCCCGGCTTTCATTTCACCTTTTTGAGCACGGCCTTAGGATCGGCGTAGTATTCAGAAATAATCCTTGCCACTTTATGTATGTCATTTACGTTATTCTTTACAAGCCAGTTGAGTATTTTGACCTTTTCCTCCTGGTCCCTGTTAAGCGCTTCATCACTCATCCCCGTATAGAGCTTTATGTCGTCCATGGTCCTGATTGACTTTTCAATCTTTATCATGCTGTCCTTTGACGGGATCCAGCTATACACAGGGTTAAGCTCCATCTTTAGCTGTTCTTTGCTTGTCTCTGAAAGCAGCTCAGAAACCTCAAGAACCCTTCTTATCTCCTTTTTCCTGTCCCTGTGCATTACGACTATAAGCTGAAGTGAGCCAAGCAGGGCCGAAGGTATATTTATTGGAGGGTTTGTCAGCCTCCTCAGCGTTTCCTCGGCAGTGTTTGCGTGAAGGGTTGAATATACAGAATGGCCGGTATGTATTGCCTCAAAAAGCACTTCTGCTTCCCTTGCCCTTCTTATCTCCCCAAATATGACCCTGTCGGGCCTCATGCGGAGCGAGTTTATCATGAGCTGAAGCATTGATATCTCGCCCTTCCCCTCAGGGTTTGGGGGCCTTGTCGTAAGCGGCACCCAGTGCAGGAATTTGGGGATTTGTATCTCCCTTGTTTCCTCTATTGATATTATGCGGTGGTTCGGGGGTATGAAACAGGAAAGCACATTCAACATGCTGGTTTTTCCGGACGCGGTGCCCCCTGCTATAAGTATGTTAATCTCATATTGTATTGCAAGCCACAGGAAAGCGGCAACCTCTGTTGTGATGGTTTTGGATTTTATGAAATCCGTTATTGTCCATGGCCTCCTTGCGAATTTCCTTATGGTAAGAGTGTTGCCCATTGAGCTTATTGGGAAAAGGGTTGCATTGGACCTGTCGCCCGTTGTTAGGTATGCATCCATCAGCGGGTTGAGGTTGGTTATCTGTGCCCCGACCCTTCTGCCTATAAGGGCCGCATAGTTGTAAATTATTGTTTCCGAAGGCAGGCTTATATTGGTCTTAAGCCAGCCGAGATGTATATGGTATACCCATATCGGCTCCTTGGAGCTGTTTATCGCAATCTCCTCTATATTCGGGTCATGCAAAAGCAGCTCTATTGTGCCCAAGCCAACGGACTGGTGCGTCAAAATAGCTGCCAGAATCCTTTGCTTTTTCTTTGAAATGTGCGGGAGCTCATTTTCAATCATTACCAGCGCGTCTTTGATGAATTTGCCCCTCAGCTCATCCATCTCTTTTGGGACAACGACCTCCATGGGCTTGAGCTCCATGTCAGCTATCATTCTTTCCCTTATCGTATCAAGCATGGCCCATGTAGTCGGCTTTATTTTGGGGTATTTCAGACGGTATACGGGAACAAACTCCTTCGGCTCCCTGGATATGCTGACCTTTGCCGTTATCTCGTCTAAGTTTATGTCATAACTTTCAAGCGCCTTTTTGACTTTCATTTGCTCACTTTTTTGGGTTTGTTGGTGCAGCCTTTTTTTCTGAGCAGCGGCCTGCCGATAGCAGGATAGACCATGTCTATCATGCCATGCTCTTCAAGAATTTCACCCCACTCTTCTATTCTGTCTTCCGGAACCTTAAAGATTTTGGAGGCTTCCTTTACATTGATTTTGTTTCTTTTTTCAATCAGCTGGTAGAGCTCGTCAATCGGAGTCTCCAAAAAATCGCCTTCATCTTTTGACGCTTTGCCTCTGGACACATATGGCATGGTTTTGGCTTTGCCGGCCGGCTTCTTGGCCTTTTCTTTTTTTGGTTTTTCAACTGTTCCGGTTTTTTTAATAGCAGGCTGCTTTGGGCCTGGTTTCGCTGCCTTTTCGTTTTTGGTCTTTAAAATCTCCCTTTTCTTTAAATCAAAAACGGGCTGCTGTTTCGCATTCCTGGGTTTCCCCTTTTTAGAAGCCTTTTTCTTTTTTGCCATCTTATCAATGCCTTACTGAATCATGATACCAGCAAAGCCGCCAGTCCATACCTTTCGGCATTGGCCGCGTCAATCCTGAACCAGTCCGGCAACCCCCTGACCTGGTATCCATTAATAGATTGTCCGGAGAAATATAAATAGTCTATCATGCTGTCTTCCTGTTTTACCTCCATGCCAACAGCCTGCAGCTCCGGGAGTATAACAAAGCTTTCCATTCCGTTTCCTCCACCGCTGAGGTTTCCCTCGATCCTTTGGAGCATGTCCGGTCCGCTGCTGCTGTAGTAATATCCATTCTGTATGCCTTCATTTATGGGCAGGGACCACACGGCACCCGTTTTCTGGTCCAGATACACGGATTCATATTCTGTTCCGGCTATTGTTTCATTGATGGCAGCGACCGCACCCGCTGCACCGACGATATAGCATGACAAATCCGGAAGGTCAGAAGATTCTGCCACAACACCAGCAAATCCCGATACCCCTGATGCGTTTTCTGTCACAAGAATATCCCCTCCGTCCGGGCTGCCTTTGTCAAAGCTTACGTTCCCTGAACAGTTGCCAAGCGCGTTGCCTGTGACAAGAATGTCTGCGTAAAAATCATACGGGTATTCGTTTATTGTCCTCTCAATAAGCCCAAGCGTGTTCATCGGGAATATGGGGTCTTCAAGGCCAATCATCGAGACCAGGACGGCTTTATTGCCGCTTATCTGTATTTCAGACAGCTCCATCTTGTCTGATACAACCGCGCTGAGGTTTGTTATGGCTTTTATGTTAATTCCGTCATGGTTTTCAATCCTCGGGTTTTGATATGCTATGCTGACATCAAACCCGCTTGGCACATCCAGTATCTTTTCTTTCCAGTCGTTCAGCGTGTTATAGGCCAAAATGAATGAATAATTTCCGTAAAGGGTGCCATTTAGCATGAGCTCCTGCAAAGCGGCGCTTGCATTGATTAGATACTCCCCTTCATTTATTATTTCATTGATGGCCGACAGTACAGCCCTTTTTCCTGATATCACAACCGCCCTTTCAAAGTCATCCTCTATGCCGTTCATCAGTTCACGCTCCTGGTCTGCAACAACCCTTTCCATGCTACCGAACCTTATGGTCTGGGAAGTTGTTATGTAGAATGATATGAAAAGGAACAGCGGCACTGCTATCAGGACGGCAATCATCGAGTATGCCTGGGCCTTCATGACCATGTCCTCACCTCCAGCTCCGCCGGGCCCCAAAGCGAGGGGACGCCTGATATCTCATTGAACTCAAAGTCTATGTCATCCTGGCTTATCTGGAATTCTATGGGATTGGATTCATCCCCGTCGTATGGATTATCCGCTGTGCCATTGCCATATCCATCCGGGTTCTGGTCTGAAAAGAAGTTCAGCGTGTCCATCAGCCTCATGAATGAATCATCCACAGCATCGTTTTCAGGGTCAAATAAGTCATCAGGGTTTGAGCCATACCTTATCACCGAAGAGCCGTCTGCTACGTTGTCGCCGTCTATGTCATAATAGATTGTCACTGTGCTTCCGTTTGCTTTTGAAAACGGCCTGTTGTAACCCACCTGTGTCATGCCGCCCAGTCTGAGTTTATATATTACCTTGTTGTCACGGGAACCCCCCGCAGCTGAAGCCGGTGAGGTTCCTGTCCCGATCCTAACTGTGTTATTGCCCGTATATACTTTGTTAATCGGTATGCGCACTATATATGGGTCTCCCAGTTTTTCATAGATTTTATTGAAATTTCCCAGCCAATAAACCCTTGTCCAGTTTCCTTCAGATACATGTTTCATATAAAGCCTGTCTGTCCAGTATTTGGATGAATATGATGTCACCATTACCTCAATCGGTTCTGTGTTTTCAGCTATGTAATACCAGCTTTCCTTTGTGCCTGTTTCATTGTCTGTTATGGTTGAATTTCCCGTAAGCTCGCCGAACGACTTTGATTCAAATGAAAATATGACGTCTCCATATCCCATCGGGGCTATTTCCGATGTATAATTGAATGTTATACATGAATCAGGGTAAAGTGTGTTGATATCAGTTATGTTGCCTTCCAGGTCAACGGTTTGAGCAATATAACTTCCGTTTATTATCCCTTCGGCTATCTTCCTGAACGTGTTTGCAAGTTCAGTGCTGTTGCTGAAATAGAATGTTCCGTTTCCGCATTCGGCCATTAGCTGAAGGGTTTCATTGTCTGCGTCATTGCCAAAAGCCACGGCATAAACCACTATTCCATATATGTTGTATGCATTGCATGCTGACTGTATTGCATCATCCTTTGCGTCGACATTGCTGTCCCCGTTCAAATCCTCGCTTGCCGTGTAGCACCTTTCGTTTGTTTCTCCGTCGCTCATTATTACTATGCTTCTCCTCCTCGAGGAGTTGCTCTGCTGGTTGAGCATTGTTATGGCTTCTTCCACACCGCAGCATATGCATGTCCAGCCGTCTGCTGTATATTCATTTATCTCTGCATACAACGCATCTTTATCAGAGGTCAGGTTTTCCGTATCCACTATATCCGTGGAATAGGAATTCAGTCCGACACGGTTTCCCGGAATGCTTTCATCCAGGACAATGTCAACGAATTTCTTCCCCGCTTCCTTTGCTATATCGAGCTTGCTTTGATTGCAATCAAGCTCGTGCCCATATGGCCACCAGCAGGTTCCGCCGCATGCATTTCCGGTGCAATCAGACGGCTCTGAAACGGTGCAGGATTTTGAACCCCCGAAAATGCACGAATAATGGCATGTATAGGGTTCGATGTATTGCGCACAGTCGTCCATGCTGCCTGAAATATCCGTTGAAAGCACACTGTCCCCTATGCTCCTGCCGCTCAAAGTATATGAAACATTCCTCAGGCCAATCCTGACAGGAATGGTTTTTTTGCTCAATTCATCGTAATTGAAAAATTCAGAAAAATTTGCATCCGGGATTGTTATGTTTTGTTCAGTGGTCCCGTTTCCTTCATAAACTGTTTTGTTGCCAACAGAAAAAAATATTGTGTAATTGCTGTCAAAGTGAAGATAGGCCGAAATGCTGTTCAGCTGTCCGGGAACATATATTGAAGAATATAGGTTTATGATTCCTTTTATCCCGGGAAAATAATATGAATCACTTGCGTTTTCCCCTATTGTTTTAAGCGGTTCAACAACATCATTTGAAATGTTGTAGCGTATCCTCATGTAACCTCCGCCTATGTAATTATTTTCTGCTGTTGTAAACTCTATAGTTATTGTGTTCCCGCCGCGTGTGAATTTTGACAGATGGACATTGTCTATGCTCCATTTGTCTGCTGTGAGGTTGTTTTCTATTGTTTTGCTGTATTCACCTGAAGCAACATCATTGATATAAAGTTTGAAGCTGTTGCCTGCATCCATTTCCATGTAAACAGAATGTATCTCGTCGTAATCAGGAAGCTCTACGATTTTTGTTATGTTGCCTTCTCCTTCATAGCCACCGAAGTAAATGTATTCGGATTTTGTGCTTGTGGACCTCTTCAGGTATGCCCTTGCAACGAAGCCGGAAACAGGCTCCCCTGTCATGTAACCGCTTGCTATCGTGTTGAGCCTCGCTTTATATTTGCATGAAGTGGCATTTTTCAGGTATATGCTCGTGTCCTCTATTATGATCTCATATCCATATCTTGTTGCGTTGAGAACGTCATTGAACACCGACTCCAGCAGGGCTGTTGCGTAGCTTTCCCTTCCTTCAGCCCACAGAGAACCAACAGCATCGAGTATTGTGTTGTCGAAGTTATCCCCGGTTATCAGCCCCTGCTGAAGCATCTGCTGCACGATTGCAAGCTCCTGCACATCCCCCAAATCCAGCGTCTCCATGATGTTCATGACATCCTTTCCTGAATAATATATCCTCTGGTATTCCAGCTCAGGGGACGAATATATGAAACTCATGCCGGAGATAAAAACCATGAGCGAAAACAAAAAGGCTACTGAAAACATCGCGTCAAGTGAGAGAATGAATCCCCTAAGAGCCCTCATACTATTATATTATCCTTGAAATTAAATAATAAAACAAATACAGAGTGCAGGATAGTATGCCTGACATGACAGGATACATGAATCAGGCAGAGTGCAGGATAGTATGCCTGACATGACAGGATACATGAATCAGGCATCATCATAGGATGCAGGGTGCAGGACATGAAAGCTCAGGGCACAATGGAATTTGTGATGATATTCGTGATTCTTTTGTTAGCACTTAGCCTTGGTGCATGGATGAGCTTACAGAAAAGCGCTGAAATTAGCCGTGCGAAGCTTGCGCTTGAATCCGGCATGATACTTGATGATGTTGCAGGGAAGATAAACACCGCACTTCTTGAAGGCAGCGGCTTCAGGGTAAAGGCATTCCTGCCTGATAAAATATCAGGCATTGATTATTCAATAGCAGTCCGGGCGAACACAGTAGTAATATCATTCAGCAGCGGCATTGACTACTTTAAAAAATTCCTGACGCAGAACATAACAGGCAGCTTTGTCAGGGGCGTAAATATCATTGAAAATCTTGGCGGCACGATAAGAATTACCCAATGAAGGCATTAATGGCGGATTCAGTATGAAAGCACAGATATGGTCAATGGATTTTGTTGTATCAGTTTTACTGTTTTTCATAACTCTTGGTCTGCTGTTTTTTGCGTGGAACTATACAAACTACAAGTCAACCGAACAGATAATGTTCAATAACGCAGAAAGAATGTCGCTCACTGCATCAGATTCGCTTATAAGGACGCCCGGAGTTCCTGATGACTGGAACCTGGATAATGTGATTTCAATCGGCCTGGTGGATAAAGAATATGTTATAAACGAGACCAAAGCCGCCATGTTTCTTGGAATGGATTATGGAGAAGCCAGGGATATGCTTTTGGATGTCAGTTATGATTTTTATTTTGAGATGAGTGGCATGAACGGGGACATTATTTCAATAAACGGCACAAATGCGACAAAAGGCAGCTATCCGGGCAGCGGTGCAAGCAATGTTATTCCCGCAAAAAGATATGCAGTCTACAATGGCGGTATAGTGGAGATAAGCTTTATGCTGTGGAACTGATAAAAGAATAGATGTTTTTAAATTAAATAAGATATACTCTATTGTAGATGGGGTCATAGGTTAATGGCAAACTAGCCGGCTCCAGGAAACTGGAGCTTTGAGAAGCTCGGTTTATTGAGTTCCTCATCCGAGGTTCAGTGACAGAAGAAGAAACCGGCTGCTCTGGGTTCGACACCTGAGGCCTTTTACGATAGGCTTCCGCCTTATTCAAAGGCCTAAGGGCCACTCCAAAACGTGACCGCTCAGGAGAGAATCCCAGTGACCCCATTTTTTGTTTTGAAAAGCTATCCGGCGTTAACAGTTACCAGTAAAAAGGGTTCTTTTCCGTGAACGCTTTTGTCAGCAATTAATATCCGTCATTGCCAGCCTGCCATATCACTATCCGGCGTTAACAGTTACCAGTAAAAAGGTTACAGTTCAAACTTGAACATCTTGTACCTGACCTTTATCCTGTAGCCGTGCTTCTTGAGCTCGTTTATGAACCCGATGTTCTTTTCTTCCTTCTTCTTCATTAGCTCTTCCATGCCGAGAGTCAGGGCAAGTACCGGGTTTTTGACGTCAACAATAATGTCCTTGTCGCGAAGCCTGACCTCAAGCGCAGGCTTGTTTTTTATCAGAATCACAAAATGTATTTTGCCGTGTATTTTTTCTATGAATTCCTGTATGCTTTTCTTGCTTATGATTTTTTCATAATTCCTGGGCTTTTTCTCCATTCAATCACTGTTTGCCTTCTTTGGAAGAATCCTTTTCAGCTCCTTTTTGCGGCACGAATTTAAGGTCAACCTCTCCGCTGAGCTCAACTGCTGCATCCCCTATTTCAAACTGTACACCATCAAGCTTGAATCTCGCTGACGCAGATTTGCCTTCAAGAATCTGCAAAATTTTAATCAGCACATCACTGTTTTCCTGAAGAAATTTTTCAATAGCTTCGTTCATTCAATACCTCCTATAAATATTGTTTAATTCAAATATATAAACAGTTCTGTTGGTGCTGGCCATGGAGAAGATAATAATAGGCAGAAGCAAAGAGGACATAAAGGAATACGGGGACAGAGGGACCGCCTTTATAGGAAAGCACATTGTCGGCGAAGGCGAGGACGTACATCTTACAAACCCAATACACATGGATGTGATAAGGCCGCATGTTGTACTTGTCAGTGGCAAGAGGGGCTCAGGAAAGAGCTATTCCGCCGGCGTAATAGCAGAGGAGATGGTGAAGTTGCCGAATGATATCAGGAACAACCTTTCGGTGATATTCATTGACACGATGGGCATATACTGGTCAATGAAAAGCCCCAATGAAAAGGAAATGGGCATGCTCAGCCAATGGAACATGAAGCCTGCCGGGCTTAACATAAGGTTCCTCGCCCCAAAGGGCTTTGTCAAGGATTACAGGGATGTTGGGGTAAAGGTTGACCATCAGCTCACTGTTGCATGCAGCGAGATGGATGCAGGTGACTGGAACATAACATTCGGATTTTCTCCCATAGATTCACATGGATTAGCGCTTAACAATATTATCAAAAACGTTAAAACAAGGTTCGGCAGCGGCTACTCCATTGATGACATAATAACCGCCATCAGAGACGACAAAAGGGCGGAAGACAAGATAAAAAAAGCGCTTGTCAGCAGGTTTGAGCTGGCCAAGGAATGGGGCATATTCGAGAAGACAGGGACGCCGGTCAAGAAGCTTTTTGAAAGGGGCAAGGTCTCTGTGCTGGATATCTCCCATTTCACAAGGACATCATCCGGCTGGTCTGTAAGGGGAATGCTCATCGGACTGCTTTCCAGAAAGATATTCCAGGAGAGGCTGATGGCAAGGAAGTCGGAGGAGTATGAGGTCATGGGCGGAACCGGCAAGGACACCATACCAATGGTCTGGATGATGGTGGATGAAGCCCATCAGTTCATACCAAACGAAGGTGAAACGCCTGCAAGCAGGCCTGTGCTTACGCTTATAAAGGAGGGCAGGGAACCCGGAATATCGCTGGTGCTCATAACACAGAGGCCGGAGAAGCTGCATGCAGATGCCCTCGCCCAGTCCGACCTTGTGATATCACACCGCCTTACCTCAAGGGCTGACATAAATGCGCTTGAATCTGTTATGCAGACATACATGCTCAAGGACATACAGGAATACATGAACGCCCTCCCGAGGCAGAAGGGCTCGGCAATAATTCTTGACGACAATTCGGAGAGGATTTTCTCGGCGCAGATAAGGCCCCGCTTCAGCTGGCACGCAGGCGGCTCTCCCGCAGCCGTGAAGAAGAAGGGGTTCTTCGACTAACCGATTCCTTTCTTTCTCGAAAGAACAGTCTAGGTGTCACTCCAAAGAAAGGGAGTTACAGATGAAATTGGTTAAACTAAAGGCCTAAGTCCTATCTCCTTTATGCAAGATGATAGGAGATGTCTCTTGTCAGCTTTATAATGGAAGAGACAATATGTTACCCCAAAACTTGAAGGTTTATGTGTTATCCAAAGAAACAAACTGCAGATTATATTGGTTAAAACCAAAGGCCTAGATTTCACCCCAAAAGAAAGGGGGTTACAAATTATCTCTTTTGTTCAATCCTTTATAAACGCTTAAAAGCCTTTCCACCCACAATAAACAAAGTGATTTCATGGCAACCGCAGAAACATCACAGATTGTGAAGATACCCGCATTTTCTTACAGGGGCTTTGAGCTCCCTGCATT
>Ga0180433_10001541_pt1 | contig 38311 bp, 29 predicted proteins | sample SS_ome_8_FD_132980 | JGI IMG/M metagenome (GOLD analysis project Ga0180433, IMG submission 132980) | Hypersaline lake sediment archaeal communities from the Salton Sea, California, USA - SS_1_D_1 metaG | ecosystem: Environmental > Aquatic > Non-marine Saline and Alkaline > Hypersaline >... | reverse complement strand
TATAATAACTAAGAAAAATTTTAAAAAATAGGTAAGTAATTTTTTATAAGGAAAAATTTAAATACTTTTTTATAATGATTTCGTACCCTTCGACAAGCTCAGGGCGAACGGATTTAATGAAAATACTTTAAGTAGGGATATCTTAATCTTGTTTTTGTTTTTTCTAAGATCGAGTTTGCGTGATTTATTAAGTATAGGGGAAAAAGAGGTGATTGTTTTCTTTTTGAGGAAATGTTGACTTTTTTGTTTTGATTTTTTTACAATTAGAATGAAAAGGGTGTTGAAATGAATAAAAAGGGTTTTAAAATGAATAAAATGAGAGTTTTTTTACTTTTTCTATTGTTTATCAGTGTGAACGTATTGTTTTGTATGGAGGTAAAAAGATTAGAACCTATTTTGCATCATGCGCAAGTAATAAGTCAGATGAAAGGAGATAGGCTGGAGTTGTCCAAGCAGCGGTTGCAACGCTTAACGAGATTGGCCGATCGTTTGGAAGGTACAATGCAGAATCAGGAACAAAAAATGGTTTCTCCAGAGCGTCGGGCAAGGCTTAAGGATGTTAAAGAAGAGATAATCCAGATACAAGGGCAAATAAGGCAAATGGAGCAAGGTCCACCAGTACAACCATCAAAATATACGCAGATGGAGGCTTATTTGTGTGGTGTTTTTGATAAACCTTTTGAAGAAGGATTTGATTTTAATGGGTTGATTAAAGATTTTTTAGAAAAATTTTATAAAAAACCAATAGAGGAGCTAAATACTAGAGCGAAAGGGGATTATTCACAAGAACCAACAATAGAGGAGACAAATGCTATAATAGAGGGTTATCAACAAAAATTAATAGAAGTTTTAAACCAAGAACGGAAAATGAAGGATGGTTATTATGCCTTTTATCATGCTCAAAATAGCAAAATTGGATTGTTAAGTGATGTGATAACAGCAATAAGAAAGTGGCTGAAATTAAGACTTGGAAGTCCGGGTGTAGAATTAAGAATAAAAAGCCCTTTCGAACAAGGTTCAATCGAACAAGGTTCAATAAGTGCGTTTTTAGATTGGGGTAGAAAAAAAATGAAAGAAGAAATGGGTGGTCCTATGTGGGTGGATCATCTCTTGAGAGATGAAGTATTGGCGATTAATTTTTCTCCTTTTGGTAATACGTATAGTGATGGTGAAAGTACATTGCATTTTTTTATAAGCTCCAAAAGTATTATGAAAGGAGATGTTGGATCCTTAGTACGAGACATTGTTTTTAAGGGTTTGCACCTTCCCGAGAGATATATTCAAGCCTTAGCTTCTCTTCATGAGCGTTATATGCAACCATCAACGGGAGGAAATTTATTGCAGATTTTTATACCCAAAGAAAAAGTAGATGACTTTGTATATCTTTGTACTAAGTTCGGAAAACCTTGTGGTAAACATAATTGTGGACCAAAATTTTATGATAAAAAAACGAATATTCCAATGACGATATCTCGTTACTTATACGAATATACAAATAATCCAAGAAGCTTAGGTAGACCATTTCACAAGTCTTATATGTGTGGCCAGTTCCTAACCCAATTAAAGGACAAATCTGAATTATATAAAAATATTAATTGTCTGCAAGGACGAATTTTATTTTTTCCAGCATTCTTTTCTCCAGATAGTGGTGTTAAGATATTTCAATATAATTTTGTAAGTGAGGAAAATAAAAAAGAATATAAACAAGGATTACAAAAAATTATTAATCAAATGATGAATGAATGGGTAAAAAGTGGGGCATACAAAAGGCTTTCGCAAGAAGATAAAAGAAATCTTCCGCTTGTAAGATTATTAGAATATTGGGAGAAAGGACAAGCTGAGAGACGTTAAATAAAAAAAAGCTTTTTGCAGTCCCCAAAGCTTGCATGAAAAATATAAAATCATAGGAGTTATTGTATCTATTTTTATTATTCTTTTATAGTAACATGAAGAGGAGGTAGAATTAATTTTTACAAAAGGATGTGTAATGAATAAGATAAGATTTCTTTTATTTTTCCTGTTATTTTCTAACACGAATATCTTTTTTTGTGTTGAAGATCTTTGTGCAAAAAAGTCAGTTGCAACGTTAAAAAAAAATATTGATCATAAGGCAGAACTAGAAAAAATGAGAGTGTTGTTGCAGGATCTTGATAAAAAAAGAAAGCTATTGCGGCAAGAAATTCTTACTCAAGAAAAGGCTCAAGGAGAAGTGCCTGAAGGGTTAAATGTAAAACTTTGGAAGTTAATTAATGAGATCAATGATGTAAAAGGGAATATTTTTAGACTGCAACAGATTGTGTATAAGGAGATCTAGAGTTACGATTTTTTTAAGATCGTTAAGAATGCTTCTTGAGGAACTTCCACATTTCCAACCTGTTTCATGCGCTTTTTACCAGCTTTTTGTTTTTCAAGTAATTTGCGTTTTCTGGTAATGTCGCCACCATAGCATTTTGCCGTAACTTGTTTTCTCAAAGCTTTTATGGTTTCTCTCGCGATAATTTTTGCGCCAATGGCGGCCTGTATTGCGACTTCAAATAGTTGTCGTGGAATGACTTTTCTCAAGCGTTCTGCTAATTCTCGGCCTACAGTATAAGCTTTGTCCTTGTGTACAATGATAGAAAGAGCATCAACAGCTTTACCGTTAAGGAGGATGTCCATTTTAACGAGATCAGATGCCTCATAGTCTGCTTCTTCATAATCAAAACTTGCATATCCAGAACTTAATGATTTGAGTTGGTCATAAAAGTCTGTCGCAACTTCATTGAGGGGAAGTTTATATTGCAAGATAATTCGCTGCTCATCCATATAGGTTAAGTTTTTTTGTTCTCCACGTTTTTCTTCACACAATTTTATGATATTGCCGAGATATTTTTTGGGAACAATAATGGTTGCATTAATAATTGGTTCTAAAATCTGTTCTATTTTGCTTGGGTCAGGGAAATCTGATGGTCGTTCAATGTCTATTTTTTCGCCATTTTTCATATGCAATTTATATAACACACTAGGTGCGGTTGCAATAACATCAAGGCCATATTCTTGTTCAAGCCGTTGATTGAATACATCCATATGCAATAGACCTAAAAAGCCACATCTAAATCCAAGTCCAAGAGCATCAGAAGATTTTTTCTCAACAGAAACACTAGCGTCATTTAACGTTAATTTTTCTATAGCATCTTGTAGATTTTCAAACTCTGTGCTTACCGTTGGGTAGACGCCAGCAAAGACCATTGGTTTTGCTGGTTTGAAACCAGGGAATGGAGTTACCTCTTTTTTCGTATGATATACGGTATCACCAACTCGCGCTTCTTTAACTGTTTTCATTCCCGTTATTAAGTAGCCAACTTGCCCCGGATAGAGAGCGCCCATAGGTTTTTGGTCTGGATACATTAATCCAACTTCCAGTACCTCATATTTTCTGCCTGATTGTGCAAGGGTTATGTTGTCACCTTTTTTAATAACACCATCTCTTATTTCTACAAGACATATAACACCTCGGTATTCATCAAACCATGAATCAAAAAGAAGTGCTTTGAGCGGCTTGTCCAAAACGGCTTTAGGAGGCGGAATTCTTTTGACTACAGCTTTTAATACATCGTCCATGCCAAGACCAGTCTTGGCAGATGTTCCAATGATTTCATCTTTTGGAAAGTCGAATAACTTTGTCATTTGTTCCGCAACACGTTCTGGGTCAGCTGCTGCCATGTCAACTTTGTTGATTACCGGAATAATAGTTAGATCCTGATCAAAAGCTAGGTAGAAGTTTGCCATGGTTTGTGCCTGTACGCCTTGAGCGGCGTCGACTAACAATAAGGCTCCCTGGCAGGCATATAAAGATCGTGATACTTCATAACTAAAGTCCACGTGCCCAGGGGTATCAATAAGGTTAAGTAAGTAAACTTCACCCTCATGTTTGTAAAACATAGAAGCCGTTTGGGCCTTAACTGTGATGCCACGTTCTTTTTCTACCTGTAGCTTATCCAAGAATTGCTCGTTTTTTTCACGGTCAGATATCGTTCCCGTCATCTCTAATAGACGATCAGAAAGAGTTGATTTGCCGTGATCAATGTGAGCAATAACAGAAAAATTTCTTATTTTATCAGGAGTAAAATCCTTTAAATCTATATCTTTTAATTTCATAAAAACCAGTATAATACATAAATAGCTTTTTGAGAAATATATATTCAAAGAATGGCTTATTATCTTCTTTTTTAGGCTTTTTCATAATAAATTCCTTTTTTATATTTACTCTTCTGCTTTTTAATTTCAGTTTGGCAAAGCGCGCTTGCTTAAAGGCAAGAGCATTAGAGAAAGGGGGGGAAGCTGCTGCATAGTGTTTTGGGTTACAGGAGGGGGTTTTTTGCTGGATTTAAGATTGCTTTCCTTGAGGCTTTTATATTCAAAAAACAGCTGGCTATTTACAAATAGAAAAATTTTTTGGTATGGTTATGTTGGAAGGGCAGCTATTAGGTAGATATAAACGACAGGGGGAGTTATGGGGCTAAGAAAGATAAAAAAATTCCTTTATGGAATATTTTTTTTCGTTTTTTTCCCGTTTAGTTTGGTTATATTTAGTTCTGTTTTGTATAAGGATCTCAATAATAGGTCAAAGGTTTATTTTGCTTCATGGGTTAATAAAAAAAGAGTTGGTATTTCTGCGGTGCCAGGAGTGAAAAGTACTATTAAAATAAGGATGAAAAAACCAATTGCGATTGGGCAAAAGATCAAAAAAACGGTCGTGAAAAATCCTCTTAAGATTTTGCAAACAAATAGAGCTTTTTTAAAAAGTATACGGCCTACCTGTTGGGGGCCATATAAGCCAGCCAGGGAGGTTGATAAGAAAATTGCTTTGTTGCATGCAATAAAATATCCGGCAATCTGCTTTTTATATGAGTGTCAATGTAAAGAGTTTCGACGGGATGATCATCCAACTCGTACTCAGTTTGAAAAAACGTTTGCCGATGCTGTAAAAGCTAAAGAGGTTATTTACTCGGGGTTTGGTTCAGGGCGGTTGTTAGCTGATTTTGTATTATTAGGAAATATGCTGCAAAAAAAGAAGAAAATAAAAGCGGTGCACTTAATTGATATTTTTTATACAAAGTCTATGCAGTTGTTGAGGCAACTACAAAATAAAGAGTTGTTGGCGATTCCTAATGTATGTTTGCAACATATTGTTGAAGTGGTAACGTTTATTCAGTTTGTTAATGCACTAACATTTCTTTCTAAAAAAAAAGTAGATTTATATGTGCATGATAGTCTTAATGCGTATAAAGATTTTATTGGTAAAAATCCAGATCTGTTACCAAAATATGCGACGGCCATGGACTATGTTGCAGAAAAAATATATGAGCATTATGAGGATGCAAAGCGGCGGCATTTAAAAATAAACAGTATCAAGGATATTAAAACATTTTCAAAAACTGTTCCGCCCGGAGGCTTCTTCGGTACCTATATGGGAAAGTATATGGAAAGTGGCGCAAAGCCTCCATACAAAAGCTATATACGGGAGTTGTTTCGGAAAAATTTTATAAAGATAATTAAGATTACGCCTGATGCACTTAATGCTATGTGGCAAGAATTGGATGAGAAATTGAAAGATATAGCAAAAAGAATTCAGCGAAAAATAAAGGCCCAGTACAAGTGCCAAGGGTAGTATGGTTTTAGGTGAAAAAAGAATACTCTAGACGATCGTTTTTTTGTTCCATTTCAGCTTGAAAAATAAGGCGTGAGTTAGGTGTGAGATAAGTATAGTAACAGAAGCTTTCTTGCCTTATTTTTATATTCCATGTATAATAACAATATACATTTCTAGTATTAATTTTTTGATTTTAAAAAGAGTCTTTTGTTTGTTTAGAAAGGAATTTTTAATATGGAATCGGCAGATAACCAAGAAAAGTTGCCTAATTCTCAAGACCCTAAAGGGGGAATCAAACCGGTATTGATTGAGGATGAATTAAAAGGTTCATTCCTTGACTATGCTATGTCGGTTATTGTTAGCCGGGCTATTCCAGACGTGAGAGACGGGTTAAAGCCGGTACATAGAAGAGTTTTGTATACCATGCAAAAACTCGGATTCCACCATAATAAGCCATATCACAAATCCGTTCGTGTTGTTGGTGAAGTACTCGGTAAATATCACCCTCATGGTGACCAGGCTGTTTACAATACCATGGTTGGAATGGTTCAGGATTTTTCAAAGCGATATCCACTTTTAGATGGACAAGGTAACTGGGGTTCCGTTGATGGTGATAACCCAGCGGCTATGCGTTATACAGAAATTCGTATGGCAAAAATTGCTCAAGAGATATTGGCTGATTTAGATAAAGAGACAGTAGATTTTGTTCCAAACTTTGATGAATCAACCGTTGAGCCTGTCATTTTGCCAAGTAGGCTTCCAAACTTGCTCGTAAATGGTACCGCTGGTATCGCAGTAGGTATGGCAACATCTATTCCTCCTCATAATCTGGGCGAAGTTGTTGATGGGTGTTTAGCATTAATTAAAAATAAAGATTTAACAGAAGAAGAACTTTTTTCAATTATACCGGCTCCAGATTTTCCAACTGGCGGTATTATATGTGGAAGATCCGGTATTGTAAAAGCATACCGAACAGGAAGAGGACGTGTTATTGTCCGTGGTGTGGTTGATATAAAAGAAACAAAAAAAGGTTCGCGATTAATTATTTCCGAGCTTCCATATCAAGTTAATAAAGCCGATCTTGCTATCAAAATTGCCAATCTCGTTAAAGATAAAGTTATAGAAGGTATAACGAACATCAAAGATGAATCAGATAGACGAGGAATGAGGCTGCTTATTGATATTAAGAGAGGTGAGTCTCCAGAAATTATTCTGAATCAACTGTATAAACATACCTCTTTGCAAACGTCAATTTCTTTCTTGATGTTAGCGTTGCTTGATAATCGGCCGCTTGTATTTACTTTAAGAGAGTTGTTACAACATTTTATTGTGCATAGGCAACAGGTTGTATACAAGCGTACGCAATATGACCTGAGAAAAGCGCAAGAGAAAGAGCATATTCTTCTTGGATTTGTTATTGCACTGCAAAACATTGATGAGGTGGTGCAGATTGTTAAGGCCTCCAAGACGGCAGAAGAGGCCATTGGTGCTCTTAATAAACGCTTCTTGTTGTCTGAAAAACAGTCTAAAGCTATTTTGGAAATGAGGCTGCAAAGATTAACTGGATTGGAACAAGAAAAAATTCATAGAGAATTAGAAGAGTTAAAAAAATTAATTATATATCTCAAGTCAATTATAGAAAATGAAGAGATTTTAAAACAGGAAGTTGTTCAAGAGCTTGAAGAAGTTAAGAAAAATTATGCTGATGTACGAAGAACAAGGATTGAAGGTCCAATTGATATTCTTACTGAAGTAGATTTGATTCCTGATGAGGATGTGGTGGTGACCATTACATCTAAAGGGTATGTCAAGCGTGTTCCTCTAGATGTATATGGCGTACAACATAGGGGTGGAAAAGGTAAGATGGGAATGACCACTCTTGCTGGCAAGGAAGATTTTGTACAAGATCTTTTTGTTGCGAAGGCTCATGATAAGCTCTTGTTCTTTACCAACTTGGGGCGTGTATATAGCTTGCATGTGTATCAAGTTCCTGAAGGCTCTCGAACTGCTAAAGGAAGGGCTGTGGTCAATCTTCTTCCACTTGCTCCAGATGAAAAAGTGGTTAAATTGCTTTGTGCTAGAGAAATGACAGACAAGTTTGTACTCATGGTAACAAAGAATGGGCTTATTAAACGAACCGATGCATCTGCATTTAAAAAGATACGAGTAACCGGAATACGAGCAATCTCTCTGAAAGAGGGTGACGAGTTGGCATTCTGTAAGATTAGTGCTGGTGGTGCAAATGTTATAATTGGTACCGCAAAAGGTCAAGGTATTAAATTTAAAGATGCAGAGGTAAGGTCCATGGGGCGTCAAGCGTCTGGTGTTATCGGAATCAGATGTAAAGAAGGCGACTCTGTTATAGGTATGGAAGTTGTTGGTGATGACGGTGAGGTCTTATTTGCAACTGCAAGAGGTTACGGTAAGCGCGTTAAGGTTGAAAACTTTAGACTTGCTCATAGAGGTGGTGTTGGTGTAAAAACAATTCCAACCGAAAAGAGAAATGGCCAGGTCATTGGGTTTGTTGTTGTCTTTAAAGAATCTAATATTATCCTTATTGATGAGGATGGAAAAATTATTAGACTTGCACCAAAAGAAATTAGAACAATGGGGCGTCAAGCAAAAGGTGTTCGACTGATTAAGCTTGAAAAAGATCAAAAACTTGCCGCGATAGCATCATTTGTTGAAACTGATGATGAAGATGCAGGTTCTGATCCTAAAGGCGGAGCGTCAGGGCCATCTTCTGAGGGTGCCCAAGAAGACGCGGTTGAAGTTGTTGAGCAAAAAGTGGACATAGCAGAATCGGTTATTGCAGAAATAACTGAGCCTGTGCAGCCTGATGCGATGCAAGTTGGGCCTAAGCCCGTTGAACCTATTTCTACGGAATCTGTTTTTGCCGAACCTGTGCAACCAGAAGATGCAGAGCAAAATGAATCTGATCAAGCTCCAGAGGTTGAAGAAGTTTCATCTACGCAAGATGAATCAGCTGAGCCACAAACAGATGAAACGTTGCAAATGAGTGATTCAGATTCGGATGATGGGCAACAGAGTTTTTTTTAGGGTCAAGTATAATTGCTTTGGATAGGTGGGTTTGTTTTTAAAAGATTAAGTATAACTTAGTGTTCTTATAAATTTAATAGTAAGTCCCGTTCGTCCTGAGCTTGTCGAAGGAATTCGAACCCCGAATAATGTAAAAAAGTTTTGTGTATTTTTGAGTTAGAGTTTTAACAAGAAAATATTTTATAAGGATTTCGTATCCTTCGACAGGCTCAGGAAGAGCGGCATTTCAATTATTATATTTAAGAAGTTAGAAAATAAAAATTTTTTTGTATTTTATAAAAACATTGGAATCCCATGTGTGCAGACAGAATTATTCTCCACCTTTCTTTGATTGACGGTGTTGGTCCGATAACCGTTAAAAAAATTTTAGCATTAAAACAAAGTGGATTTGACCTAAAAAATTTATACCAATTAAAGTGTGTAGACCTTACAAGTCTCTTTGGGCTTTCTGCAAAAATTGCCTCAAAATTATATGCAGGATTACAAGATAAAAATGAATTAGATCAAGAACTTGCATTGATCGAAAAACATAATTGTAAATTTATTTCAGTTGCTAATGAACAATATCCACAATTACTTGCACATATCTATGCGCCACCTCCTGTGTTGTATTTTAAAGGGGGCGATATTTTGCATCATACAAAAAAGATTGCAGTTGTCGGTGCGAGAAAAGCGCATGGATACGGTGAAAAGGCAATAGAAAAAATTGTGCCAGAATTGGTGCAAAAAGAATGGGTAATCGTCAGTGGGGGTGCCATAGGGGCAGATACTATGGCTCACCGGTCAACATTGCGTGCGCAGGGCAAGACGATTGCCGTGCTTGGTTCTGGGCTGCTCAAACCTTATCCTTTTTCTAATCGCAGAATGTTTGATGAAATTGTTGATAAAGGTGGAGCTCTTGTCAGCTCCTTTCCACTTTTGGCAGAGGCAAAGCCGGGAAACTTTCCTGCACGCAACAGAATTATTGCCGGTTTAAGTTTGGGATGCGTTGTGGTGCAGGCGGCTCAAAAAAGTGGTGCTTGTATAACGGCACGATGTGCGCTTGATGAAGGGCGGGAAGTGTTTGCTGTTCCGGGGCCAGTTGATGATGAGTTAAGTGTTGGGTGTCATGCCCTCATTAGGCAGGGGGCGGTGTTAACCGCATGTGCGGATGATATTTTGACAGAGTTGTCCCAGTATTCGGAAAATAATACTTTGCCTTGTGCTGCTGAATCAACGTCTGGAGAAAGACAAAAACAAAACAAAATTTTTGAAACAAACCAGTTGACTTCTTTTGCAAAACCTGATGATACTAATGCAGATAATCAAGATGATACGAGTGTTGAAAATTTGATTGTCAAATGTTGTAAAACCCCATGTTCTTTTGATGATATTGCTGTTGCGGTGCAGGTTGATCTTGGGCAGTTACATGAACTACTTTTTAATATGCAGCTGGCAGGAAAAATACAACAAAATTTTGCGGGTATGTGGGAAAAAGTTTAGTTTTTTTAGGGAGTAGTAGCATGGAAAAATCTAAAGCCAGGGGGTTTGATACCACTTTTTATGGTCGTCCGATTTATTGGTCAATGATTGTGTTTAGCATGTTTCTTTTTATGTTTTATCTTAATTATGTGATTCGTGTTGACCAACCGTTCTTTTTTTTTATTGTCTATTTTTTGTGTATAGTGATTATCAGTATATTGTTGATTACGTGGGGGTGGAATAAGGTTCTTGTCGGTTTAAGTAATAAGGGTTTATATACAGCTTTTACCGGTTATATTGACTGGAAATATATAGCACGTGTTGAAATAAAAAAAACGAGACAAAGAGATCTTATAAGAAAAAGAAAATGTATTTTTTTACAATTAAAAAAAGAGCTTCCGTTGTCAAAAAAAATTTTTTTAAGTTTTAGCTTTTTTTCTGTTTTCAATATTCCTGCAATTTGTGAGCATGATAAGATTCAGGGGGCTACTTTGGAGGTGGTGTTGGAAGCTATAAAGCAACATCTTCAGGCTTATAAACGAAATAATTGATAGTAATAAAATATGGGAGAAGTATATGGAAAAGCGTAAGGGGGGAGTGTTTGATAAAGTCTTTTATAGTTCAGCACATTGGTCGCTAAAACTTGGTTTTTTTATCTTTTTAATTTTGTTTTTTATGCGTTTTATGGATTTTGCAGTAACGAAAGATGCATCGTCCAGTTTGCTTTTTTTTATAATTGCTTATTTTGTACTTATATTGGTTTATAGTATAAATCTTGTTGTAGGGTACAAAATCATTGTTGGGTTAAGCGATGCCTATTTGTATACACTTTCTACGGGTAATATTGATTGGAGGTATGTAGAGAGTGCTCATATAGCTTCAACTAGAAAAATGGGGCTGGCTAAACAAAAATGTATCTTTTTAAAATTAAAAAAAGGACTTTCTTTATCTAAAAAAATACGTTTGCATTTTTATTGTTTTTCTACGAGATGTGTGCCTGCCATTTGTGAGCGTAATCTGATTTGCGGTGCGTCTTTAGAGGATGTGTTGGAGGCGATTAAGCTGCATCTTGAAAAAAATAACGCATAAAACGCTTAAACTATGTAGGAGAGTGGTCATGTATTTTATGTACAAAGATATTTCTTTTGATAAGGTCTTTTATGGTTCGGCTAATAAATGGCAAAGAATTACATTTTTTTGCTGGCTTCTGATTTTGAGTAGTTATGGAATAAAGTTTGCTCTGGCTGCCAAGTGGTCTGTACTTTTGTTAATTATTGCTAGTTTTCTTTTTCTTTTGGTTAATAGTCTCTTTTTGCTAGTAGGATATAAGATTGTTTTTGGCTTGAATAAAAAGGGGCTATATACCAATTTAACCAGTTGGATTGATTGGAAAGATATTGAACGTGCGACCATAAAAGGCTCTTGTATATTAGTAACAATAAAAAAACAACAATTGCCTTGGACCAAAAAGATGCTATTATGGCTGAATTTTTTTGCAGTAACAAAGGTTCCTGTTGTGTGTAAGCAGAGTATTGGTGATGCAAGCCTAGAAGATATATTAAAAACTATAAAAGAGTATGTTGAAAAATATGGAAAGTAGTGAAATAAGATTTTATTTAGTAAGGAGATAGCATGCCAAGAGTATGGTCCAAGGGGCATGAAAAGCCTTTTTGTATAATATCAATGATACCAATAGTATTTTTCTTAGTCGTTGCAGCAGTACTATTGTATAAATTTCAAGTATCGTTGTTGGCAAGTATTGTTATTTTATTACTTATGTCTTTTTTTTCATACTTTAGAATGAGGCGCTGCTTTGATCATGTTGTGCTTGAAAAAAATATGATATATACACCCCGGGCCGGTTGGTTTCACTGGCGAGAAATAAAGCGGGCCTACATAAAAGAGGTGCCAGGGTTGATCTTTGGGAATCAAAAATGTATTTTTTTTGAGTTATGTAGTGGGCCGGATCAGACACCGTTTTTGTATGAGCATTGGAGGATGTATCTGATTTCGACTAAAAAGGTTGCCATTTGTGAGTCAGAAAGTAAGGTGTCGTTATCTCAATTACTTGAACAGATAAAGGCTCATTTGGGTTGATTGGTAAGGCTTTTGGGCCCTTTTGGGTTTGTAATGAATGGAGAAATGAGAAAACAAATGCTATTTTGCTGAAATGGTAGACAATAAGGTGCTTTTTTTGATTTTTTTACAAAAATTGTATATCATATAAGTATTAAGAAATAGTGCAAATTACGAAAAAAAGTGTTTTTTGTGCAATGGATGGGCCTTTTGGCCTATATTTCTTGGTCCGTAGGTGTTCAAACAGAAGGCCTGCCCGAAGAAGCCTAACGGCGTCATGGGTTTTTTTATTAAAATGACGTAGATAGGCGTAAGGCGGGAGGATCAATTGTTTTTAGTAGTATTTTATGTAATCAATTATAAAAGTTTGTTTGGAGCTTGTCATGCCAGTACCAAAACGTAAACGTTCGAGAGCCAGAAGAGATAAACGATTTGCAAACAAAGGCATGAAGGTTAAATCCTTCACCGAATGCAAAAACTGTCAAGCCCCTGTATCATGCCACCAGGTATGTAAAGCCTGTGGATTTTACAAGGGACAAAAAGTCCTTTCTACCAAGATTGATCGATCAATCAAGCGAGGAAAAGAAAGACAGGAGAAGATGGCAAAAGAAAAAGGACGTTCAGAGGCTGTAGAAGCAAAACCGGAAGAAATTAAAGAGAAAGAATAAGCCCGAGAATATCTATGATAGCCATTGATGCAATGGGGGGAGATTTGGCGCCGAAGTCAGTGGTGAAGGGTGCATATAATGCTGCGCAATCGGGTATTGCGGTAATGCTCTTTGGAGATGAAGTCAAAATTACTAAGGTTTTAGATGCGACTTCAAATAGCTGGAAAAAGCTGCCAATTACTGTTTCCCATTGTGAAAGTGTTGTTGGTATGGGTGATGATCCTGTTCGTGCTATTTCTCGGAAAAAAGATTCTTCACTCGTATGCTCTGTCAAATCAGTACGGGCCCAAGTCTGTCGCGCGATTGTCTCGGCAGGTAATTCTGGAGCATTATTGGTTGCCGGAGCAATTATTTTAGGAAAAACGCCACAGGTGTTACGCCCAGCAATTGGTCAATTTTTTCCGACAAAAAGAGGGTCTGTTTTTTGTCTTGACCTAGGGGTGAATGTTGATTGCAAACCTCAATATTTACAGCAGTTTGCTGTTATTGGTTCTGAGTATGTAAAGATGGTGCAGGGTGTAAAGGCTCCTAAGGTTGCATTGCTTTCAAATGGGCATGAGCCATATAAGGGATCGTCTTTGACAAAGGAGGCATATTCCTTATTGTTGCATGATGAACGAATAAATTTTATTGGCAATATGGAGTCTCGGGATATGTTTGAGGGGCATGCAGATGTCTTGGTTAGTGATGGTTTTGTTGGAAATGTTTTACTCAAAACAGCGCAAGGTACTGCAACATTTTTGAAACATGCTATAGGCTGTGAAGTGAAGAAGCTATCATTCATAAAAAAATTTTTTTTGAGACTTGGAGGTGCGTCAAATCTTTTGAAGATATTGCAAAAAAGAACTGATTATGCTGTGCAAGGAGGGGCATTACTGCTTGGGGTTCAAAAGCCGATGGTGATTGCACATGGATGTTCAAATGAAAAAGCAATAGAAAATGCGATTCGTTTCGCTTATACTATAGATAAAGAAGGCACAGTGGATGCTTTTAATAAAAGAATAGCAGACATTTTGAGTGAGGGAGGCGAAGAAAGGAGAAATATATTCAAAAAAATGTATTCTTCAATAGAAAGGATAATAAAGAAATAAAACCTTTTGGTATATTGATTTATATTTTTTGTTTTATGTGGTAATTTTTTTTGGTAGGTATTTATTAGATTTAATTTATCGGAGAAGGTATGGCTATACGTGAAGTGTACACAGTATTACGCAGTGCAGTAGTTGAAGGATATGCAAGTGTATTTAAGGATGAAAAAGCGGCAAAAAGCGCTCGATCTACGATTCTTGTTCTAGTGTTGGCGGCAGCGGCCGTTGGTGGTTTTTATCTTTATCGTTATTATGTTTCTTCAAAAGAATCTGCAGCGCAGAAAGCGTTTGTAGAAAGTGTAAGAGATTTTCAGGCAGCTCAAAATGGTTCCTCTTCTTGGTATGATGCTGAAGTGGCATTTGAAATGGCATATAGAAATAACTCAGGTTCCAGTCTTGCCCCTTATTTCTTAGCATACAAGGCAAAATCATTACAAAAGCAAGGTAAGGATAAAGAGGCTGTAGTTGCATTTGGTGAAGCATTAAAAAAGATGGATGCAAAGTCAGATATCTATTGGATTTATAAAACAGAATTTGCTGCAATTAAATTAGACATGAAAGACGACGTAATATGTAAAGAGGGTTTGGGTGAGTTAGAAAAAATTGCATGTCTTTCTGCAAAATGTAAAGCTGATAATGCCGGAACCGCTTCTGCATTATTTTACCTAGCTACTCATTATTGGGAAAACAAGCAGCCTGAAAAAGCTAAAAACCTCTGGGCAAAGCTAGCAGGAAAAGGTTTCGATTCACCATATGTACAGCTTGCTAAAGATAAGTTAAAGCAGTAACGTATGTCAGGAGGCATTATGGATCAAAAAAAAGATCTTGGCGTTCGAGTGAGGTTTGCACCTTCTCCAACCGGGTATTTGCATATTGGTAATTTGCGAGCTGCAATCTTTAATTGGCTTTTTGCCAGGCATCACAAGGGCAAGTTTCTTTTGCGGATTGAAGATACCGACAAAGAGAGATATAAAAAAGAATATGTTGATGCTTTGTTAGAGGCGATGTCTTGGATGGGATTAGATCATGACCAAGATATTGTGATCCAGTCTGATATGGCTGAGCGTCATAAACAAATGATTCAGAAATTGATCGATGAAGGTAAGGCGTATAAATGTTATTGTGCCGCAGAGGAAGTTGAGGAACGGAAAAAAGAAAAATCAGGATTCGATGATCTGTTTAGTGGTTATGATGGCTATTGTGCAGATAAAGATCCAAGTGAACAGGAAGAAGGAAAGCCGTATGTTGTTCGGTTCAAATTACCTTCCGACGTTGAATCAATAACATTTGATGATCTTGTTCGTGGCCCGATTACCTTTAATATAGATCAATTTGATGATTTTATTATTGCACGATCTGATGGTTCTCCAATGTATAATGTGGTTGTTGTTTTGGATGATGCATATATGAAGATTTCCCATGTCATTAGAGGGGAAGATCATATTTCAAACACGCCTAAACAGATTATGTTGTATAAAGCATTTGGTTTCGATGCACCGCAGTTTGCACATGTACCGTTAATTTTGGGTCCAAGTGGCGATAAGTTAAGTAAACGGGATGCAAAAGTGGGAGCACTTGAGTATAAAAAAATGGGATATATTCCTGATGCATTATTTAACTATCTTGTGCGGTTAGGTTGGTCCCATGGTGATCAAGAAATATTTTCAAAAAACGAACTGGTTTCCTATTTTGATCTAGATCATGTAGGAAAAAAAGGTGCGATCTTTGATCAAGACAAATTGCTTTGGCTCAACGGTGTGTATATGCGAGATATGGTGGCCAAGGATCTACGTAAATTAATTGACGAAGATCTAGCCATTGATTTGCAAAAACAATGCAAGCGATGGAATAATGAGCAGCTTTTGAGGCTTCTAGATCTGTACAAAGAAAGAACAAAAGATTTAGCTGAACTTGTCAAAGCGCTTGAACTTCTGGATGCAGGGCCAACGGAGTATGATGCAGATGCAGTTGCTAAATGGGTAAAGCAAGAAACGCCAGAGCATTTGCAAGTACTGCTTGATCTTCTTGAAAAACAAGAACTATTTGAACATGATAAATTGGCGAGTGCCATCAAAGAGAGATGCAAAGAGATTGGTGTCAAATTGGTTGCATTGGCGCAGCCGATTAGGTTATCATTAACCGGAACAAGTGCCAGCCCAGGTGTCTTTGAGCTCTTGGAGCTATTAGGAAAAGAGGAAAGTATAAATCGTATTAAAAAATTCTTAGACTTTATAAGGAAGTAGGAGGGGAGTATGAAAGTTGGAATGTTATTTCCAGGATATGGAAGTCAGTATGTAGGTATGGGGAAGGCGTTATATGATGGCTCTCGTATCATGCAGGAATATTTTGAGCAGGCGTCAAACTGCTTGGATATAAATTTTGTAAAATTATGTTTTGCATCATCAGATTTAGAGCTTGGTAAAATGTCCAATGCCTATGCATCTATTTTTTTGTTAAGTTCTGCCATTTTTAAAATTTTGCAAGAAGATGAAGGTATTATGCCTGATATTGTTGCAGGGTATAATGTAGGTGAGTTTTCGGCGGTACAAGCAGCAGGTGGTATAAGTTTTGCCGATGGTCTTTATTTAATTAATAAGTATGCATCTTTTTATGAAGAGTTTTTGGCAAACGTTAATGTGTCATTGGTGAGAGTTCTTGGTGTTAAGGGTGATGTTATTAAAGAAATTTGTGAGCAGCATAGTACGAATGATAATTTTGCTTCTGTTGCCATATATAACACGGATGTTGATATTATCGTTTCTGGAAACACGCAAGTCGTTGAGCAGGTATCTGAGGCGCTTAAGAAATATGCAGAAGCAAAGATTGAACCGCTTGGTGTTGAGTATGGATTGCATTCTTCATTAATGAGGCCTGTATTTGATTCTTTAAAATTATACCTAGGAAAGATTGATTTTAAGGACGTAAAAGAGTTTCCTGTATTGAGTTCAACGCAGATTAATACTATTAAGTCTGGTGATTCATTAAAAGCTTGTATTTTAGAAAATATAACCTCGCCTTTGTTATGGCAACAGTCTTTAGATTATTTACATGTTTATGATGTCTTAGTTGAGGTTGGTCCTGGATCTAAATTAAGTAATATGGCAAAAATTCAATATCCTGATAAAAAAATCTTGTCTATCAATAATGGTGAAGATATAGATGAATTGGTAAAAATTGTAACAAGTGAAAAAATTGAAATTGACGCATCGGAGGAATAAGTGGCATTTGAAAAAACAGATACTTTTGAAAAAGTTGTAGATATTGTTTCTCAGAAGTTGAACGTTGATAAAGACGCTGTTATTAAAAGCACCTCGTTTGAAGAGCTTGGTGCTGATTCATTAGATATGGTCGAAATTGTTATGAAGCTGGAAGAACAATTTGGCATTGAGATTAATGATGAGGATGCTGAGAAATTATCTAATTTACAAGAGGTTGTTACCTATATTCATGGTTTAAGAAAGAAATAGCAAAAAGCCTCGGCAATGCCGAGGCTTTTTTTGACCTGATTTTCAAAAAAGTTGGTAGATTATATTATCCGTAAGCGCAACCAAATTTCACCCAGAGGGCCCAGTTGTACATTGCATTTTTATCCGGAAGCATATATCGTGGATTAATGCTTTCAAACTCTATTTGCCAGCCAACACCAACGTATGGAATTCTTTCTCTTTCTTCTTTGTCGCCCCATGCACGACTGACATGCCAATAGAACTTGTGTGTTAATAGTTTTGGTGTAGAGGCAGAATCTATGCAAAGATCACAGGTATTTATAAATTGCGGATATGTTTTATCGGCAACCGTTGCCTGATCAGATAATTTATCCCCATAAATAGTTGCACAACTTTGGGTAATGTTTTGTGCCCCTCCTCCAACATTTTGTATGCCTTTCATGCCATACTTATCTTTTGGAAGACAATCAATTAGACAGATTTCTTCCCGGCTTCGTATCCAGCCATTGTACCCAAAGTCAACTTCCCAATTTTTATTATTGTATGCGAGCATAATATTCATATCTGCCTGGAATGCCATTTTTACTTTACAGCATAGCGTGGTAGCATTAATAGCCGGTAGTAATTCGCCGGTATAATTTTGATTTCCATCAAATACTTTTAATAAGGTGTATCTACTGTAGTATCCATTTTTTATAAAGTCGAATGATCGCCGTTGATTTGAGTTAAATAGGTGGGTAAAGTTAGCATCTACCTGTAAGTGTAATGTTTGATCACCATCTTTTGCCCAAAGAAGTTTTTGCCCTAAGAATCCAACTCCCAACTCCCAGTGATGACAGTTTCCGGTGATAGGTTCAAATAGACAGCAACTTTGTGAGCTGTTTCCGGTTGGTGCCGTTGCTAAAAGGCTTAATCCGACGTATCCATTTTCTCTGTTGATAAAAAGGTATCCCAGTTTAAAGTTAACGTCTGCAAGTTTTGTCATTGTGTTACAACAGCCAATTTTACCAAACTTCATTCCGTTTTGTGCGTCTCCCCAGGTAAGGCCTCCCATGAGTGCTTGTTTAATGCTTGTGGTTGGTGGTTTAACAATCGGATCATCCATGTAATATGCAGGAAAATCTTCATAGGCTGGTCTACAATTGCATGTTTCTTCACAGATGCACATATTCCAACGTGTTCTTACAATTGGTGCATTCACTTCAAAAAAGAGCCCTTCACGAATGTTATCAAGTCCCAGATATAAATTAAAATCTACTAAGAAGGTTTTGACTTCAGGTTTTACGCGTACTTTTCCACTGAAGGTTGGAGATAATCCAAAATAATCTGCAAGGAAATGATAACATGGTCGTGTTGTTGTGGTTCCCGGAATATTAGGAGGTATTTTGCTGCCAGAAAAATGGATGCAGTCGGTTGCAAAGAAATACTCTGCCATGTGGTATGGTTTAAATGATTGTCCATATTGTGGCGTTATGGTGAGGTCCAAATTAAATTTATCTGTATCAAAGAGATGACGCATTAAATGATGTCCGACCACTTGCCTGACAATATTAGTATTTTGAGATCGTGGACAATAAAATGTTTTTCCATATAGGCAGTGATTTCCACAGGTGCAATTACAATCACAGCAATCAAAGCAGGTATTAAAGCACATTGCTTTTATAGGTGGAACAGAAAATAGAAGGATCATGAGAAACAAAATTTTTTTATTGAAATTCATAGTGGTCTCCTTTTTTTATGATCTATTTTATCTGATTCTATATTACAGCTTTGCATATGATTGAAACAATAATTGTTCTATGTTTTTGTTCTAAGTGCTTATATTCCTGTGTTGTGGCTTGTGATTTTATGTAATAAAAAAGTGCCCGGTATACGCCAGGCACTTTTTTATCTTTTTATGTGTAATATATTTTTTGTTTTATATTATTCCCAATAGAATCCACCTTTAAACCATGCACCCCATTGGCTGACACCAAATCGCATACAGTTGGTGCTACCAAATTCGAGTTCATATCCCATACCGATAAACGGTATAACGTTGTCTTCTCTATCTTTCCAAGCATAGCTTATGTGATAGAAGAGTTTGTGTGACAATCCAAGTGGAGATTGGCACATATTCAAGTCACATACGGAGATGGTTTTTGGTTGAATTGAGGTGTATAGTTGTGTTGCAGGAGGAGGTGCTGGTGCAGGGGGTAGTGGAGGAACTGGAACGTCTCCATAGAGATATAATGAATTAGTGAGGCCGATTCCAGGGGAGGAGGCAACTTGTGGATTGTCTACACCTTTATTTGCCATCATATCATCATGATTTAAGAGTTTTGCATTTGTTCCAGAGTGAATATCTGCATTACATTCAGATGATGACATTGCGATAGGTGTTGTTGCGGCGGCTCCTGGGGCGATAGGGGCTTTGTAGCCGTACATTGCAGCATCGCCTTTAATTACATAGGTTCCGCAAGATCTTTTTCCACAACTGTTTTCACAGCAATAATTTAAACCACAGTCACTGCCTTTTGGTCCGAAGCAACGTGATGGGGTACAGTCGCAGCAAGAGCCGGAGCCTTGTCCGCAGCGGCTACTCCAAGATCCACAGCAGTCATTGCAGCAATCGTTACAGCAAAGACCACCGGCAAGACCGCAACCATTACAGGATGAACTACAGCATCTGTTTGAGCAGAATCCGTTGTTGCCACATGGGCCGCAACAGCTACTGTCACAGCATGGTCCGCAGCTTTCATTATAGCAAAGAGTTTCGCGGGATCTTACCCAAAGGTTATATCCCCAATCATAACTGAAGTTTCCGTTTACGTATCCAAGTTTTGCTACGAAATCAAGTTGTCCGGCAACTTTTACATTGACGCGGAGGGTTGTATAGTTAATTGCAGGGATTAATTTTTTCTTGTATTGGAAGTTGGCTACAACGCCGCCACCATTCAAGCCACCGATTAGACCATCTTCATTATTTCCCATTTCAGCCAAGAGCATGTATCTACTGTTTGGTTTGCATTTGAAATCAAATGATCTACATTGGCACTTGTTGAATAAGTGAGTTAAGTTTGCATCAATATAAAGTCCGTAGTGATGATCATCCTTGTCGTCTTTTCTCCACAAGATCCATTGTCCAGATAAACCAAGACCAAGTTGCCAGTGTTTACGATCACCAATTTGAGGCTCAAAGAGGTATTTACAACAAAGTTTATTGCCTGTTGGTATAACCAAGCGTGCATTGATGCCCATGCGACGGTCTCTGGCCCAGCAGAAATTCCATCCTAAGATTGCATGGACGTCAGCAATTCTGAGTTTGGTCATTTTATTATTGGTAATACGTCCGAATTTAATTGGTTCTTTCATGTCACCCCAGGTGTAACAACCGGACATTGCTTGGGTGAAGTTTTCAGGAAGGACTGCTCTATCGACCGCTCCTGAAGACATATACCCCTCATGGAATCCATTAGCACCTCTAGTGCCAACATATTCACGCATATTCAGTTGCCAGCTTGTCCAGGTAAGTGGTGCGTTTACTCTAAAGTAAAGACCTTCGGTAATATGATCGAGTCCTAAGAATGCATTGAAATCTAACACAACGTTTTGAATCAATGGGCAAACTTGGATCTTACTGTTAAAATCATTTGGTAGTCCAAAGTAATCAGCCAACCAAGCTCGGCGATCTCGGTCTTTTACATGGCTACCTTGAATGTATAAAGTGTTGCACCGTACAAGATCTTTTCCAAATAAGAAAGCATTTGTTTTTCTTGGCTCAAAGGAGCGGGTATAACCAACAGCTAATGAGTAGGTACCATATCTGGTATCCGTATCATATTTATTAATAAGATCAGTCCAGCCGACCATGTTTCTTGCCGCATTTATACCTTGTGAACGATAGGCAAAGAATGGATAGCCACATGCAGATGCTTTGCAGCAACAATCTCTGTCAAAGTAGTCGCAACAATTTCCGCAAGGATTGCATGAACTGTTGCAGCCACAGGCGTTACAACTAGGGGGAGGAGGAGGGCAAGGCCCACAGCAACCACCACAAGATCCGGCGGGAGGACAAACGCAAGATCCACAAGGACCATAATCACATCCACAACGTCCACCAGGGCTAAAGCTAAAGCAGGTGCCACAGCAACTATTGCAAGGTCCACAACCAGACCCACATCCGCTGCCGCAGCATGATCCAGATGGGCCACAGCAACCGCCACATGAGCCGCCGGCACCAAATGATCCACATGCCTTAGTGACGTTAGAAGTATCTACGCCATAGTCTGCAGAATAATTTATTGAAACGGTCAAAAGTAAAGATAGGACAACAAGGTATTTATATAATTGCCTCATATAAGAACTCCTTTTATTTAGTTAGACAATTAATTTAATTATTTTTTTTGTTCCAAAAACATTGAATTGTAAAATAGGTTAGCATATTAAATAGGCTATCCTCCTTTCGTTTTTTTCTCTAAGCTTCATTTCAAAAGGCAATCTTTTTGTTACTTTTTTATATACTACTTAACTAATCTAGATCAAATCTTCACATATTTCAATTTATATGTTTAAGTCATTCGATTCAACCCATAATTTTATTATAAAAAGTATAATAAACTTATCTTTTTTAAATAAAGAAAATAATTAAATTACATATGAAGGAATAAAAAAACAATGAATTTTGTGTTTTGTTGGAGGGGTTTTTTCTATTTTTTTTAAATGATAAGAGTAACCGAGAAAGAAATTTTTCTGATTACTCTTATTCGTTCTAATATTATTTTTTTACGTTAACTTATTTTTATTTTATTACTCAAAAGCAACACCACCCTTGATCCAAACACCCCATTGTGCAACTGCAAATCTTGTTGCATTACTATTATCAACCTCGACTTCTGCTCCGAGTCCAAAGAATGGAGTCCAGGTATTCCATCTGTTTTCTCGTTGGTTACCTGCATAGTCTAGATGTACGAAACATTTATGTGAGATTGCACTTGGTGATTTGCATAAATTGATATCATCGCATGAGATCAATTCTGGTTGTATTGAGGTGTATATTTGAGAAGGAATAAGAGCTCCTTGGTTTGGCCAGGTAGCAGCTTCTGAATGAAGGTTATCTACGGTTGTTGGTGTTATATGAGATGCCAATTTTGGATTGTCCACCCCTTTGTTCCGTTGGGCATTAGCTATATCAAATGCTCCATTTGCACCTAGTTTTATATTTTGACCTGCATGAATATCGGCATTTTTTTGAGAGGAAGAGAGAGGGATTGGAGCCGTATATATATTTAAATTGTGGTCATAGGGTGAACCATATAAGATGGCATCACCTTTTATTGCATATTTTGTATCATCATTGCATCCTTGGCAACAACAACAATTGTCTGAGAAGAATCTTTCTCCTGTTCTTCCCCAGAAGTTGTAGCCTATGTCAAAGCTCCAATTGTTTTTGACTATTCCTAGTTTAAATACAAGGTCTGCTTGTACATCAATGACAACATTTACATTGAAGGTAGTATAGTTAATTGCGGGAATTAAATTTCTTTTGTATTGATAGTTTGCGGCGGTTGTTATTGTTGGATCTGTATATATAAGGTTATCATTTACATTGACTCCCATTTGGGCAAGCAGCATATACCTACTGTTTGGTTTGCCGCAAAAATCAAATGACCTACATTGGCAGTTGGTAAGCAGATGAAGTAAGTTGGCGTCAAAGTAAAGACCAACATAATTATCAAAGTTATCTTCATTTCTCCAGATTATCCAAGAACTTGTAATTCCACCACCAAGTTGCCAGTGTTTTTGATCGCCAATTTGAGGTGAGAATAAATAGTTGGGACATGGTTTGTTGCCGGTTGGAAATACGGCACGTAAATTTGCGCCAAAATGATAATCTGTATCAAGGACAAAATTCCATCCAAGTACAGCATGAATATCTGCGAGTCTTGTAAGCGTTTGTCGACAGCATGTCATACGGCCAAAGCACATTGGTGTTTTCATATCTCCCCAGGTAGCACAACCGCTTATAGCTTCTACAAAACTTTTTGGCAACGCGGATTGTGGAATTTCTCCATGATAATTTGGAGGGTTAGGATTTGTTGGTTCAGCTGCCATATAGGTTGGGGCAAATCCTACTGGGTTACCATTTTTTATCCCTGGATTGATAACATTTTCACACATGTTGAGATTCCAACGAGTCCAGGTGAGTGGGGAATGGATTCTGAAATATAAGCCTTCCGTTGCACCATCAAGCCCAAGGAACAAATCAAAGTTGACAATAACGTTTTCGATGCGCGGACAGAATGAGACCCTGCTATCAAATGCGGGAGATAATCCAAAGTAATCAGCAAGCCACGCACAACACATTCGTTTTCCTGCACCAAGAATATTACTTCCTTGGATTGCCAAGGTATTACAACAAAGGTCCGATCCAAATAAAAACTGATTAATATGATTTGGTCTGAATGATCTTGTATATTCTGCTGCGACAGAAAAGGCGCCGGATGTTTTATCCATACCATCTTTATGGATAAAGCGACTAATGCCTGTGATATCACGTGCAGCATTTATACTGGTTGAACGATAGGCAAAGAATGGATAGCCGCATGCGGTAGCCTGGCAGCATGCAGTACACGCACCGGTTTGCTCTCCACATGAATCACAGACGCAGGTGCATCTACTACAGGGACATGGGCCTGAACGTGGAGTATAACAGTCACACATAGGTCTACTGCTACACCATTGCCAGCCACTGCCACATAAGCCGCAAGAGCCAAATACTTCAGGAGATCCGTTACGCTCACATCCAACGCATTTGTTAGTTGTTTGATCTTCTTGGCCCAAGATAAAATTTTGTATTGAAAAGGTTAGAATTATAGATAGCGCAATAAAATAGTTACATATTTTCTTCATAATATCTTCCTTTGTTTATGCGATATATGATTTTCTTATATTTTTTTTGAAAAACATGATGATGTTAAATATAGGCCTTCCTCCTTTCAGTTTTTAATCTCTAACCTTCGTATGTATTTAAATATATTATTCAAATAAGTATTTTAAGAAAAATCTGTATAAAAAGTAAATATATAAGACGGCTTTGCCGCCGTGTAAACTACGTGTTTCCTATAAATTTTTTGTATAATTATATCAGTCACCCCATAGGATAATACCTTATTTTTTTTAAAGGAAGAGAAGAGCTTTTTTTTTAATATCTGATTGGATTTTAAAGGAAGTTGGTGTTGAAAATGATGAAACAAAAAGGCCCGGCATAATGCCGAGCCTTTTTGCAAGAGATTTATTTCTTAATTATATCAATGATAGTTTATTATTCAAAAGCAAAACCTGTTTTGAACCAAATGCCCCATTGTGAAATTGCAAAGCTACAGCTGCTACATCCACTAGCAAACTCAGCTTCTGCACCAAAGCCAACAAATGGTGTGCAGTTGTCTTCTCTTTCTTTCCATGCATAGTTCATGTGCATAAATATTTTATGAGTGATTGCACTTGGTGATTTACACATGTTCAAGTCACACATACCAATAATTCTTGGTTGGAATGATGAGTAGATGTCAGCAAATCCGAGTCCTACAGGAGGGACAAAGCCTTCAGCATGTGCAAAGGTATATGGTTCAGAAAAAAGAGCTGCTACAGGAGGTCCTTGAAGGGATGCAAGTTTTGGATTGTCTATGCCTTTATTGCGAAGTCCATCATTAATATCAGCTTCTTTTCTATTCATACCACCGTGGATATCTGCAAGGGCTTGAGATGGCGCAAGTGGTACTGAATTGATAAAGAAGTTATTCGCTTCTGTTGAACCATAAAGAATGGAGTCACCTTTGATTGCCCATTTTTTATCACAAGGACTACAGGAACAACCACCTACGGTAGCACCCGTTGACCCGCGATGTCCCCACAAGCCCATCGATGGGTTACATGGTCCGCAGTTTGTACAAGGTCCGTCACAAGAATTGCATGATCCGCATGGGTTGCAACAAGCTGAGCTGCAGCAGTTACCAAAGTAGCCACAGTCTCCGCAAGATGGACATCCGCATGAAGCTCCACAGCATCCTGTATCATTGCATCCACAGCAGCCAGGAAGACAGAATTTTTCTCCTGTTCTTGCCCAGAATTCATATCCAACATCGCAACTCCAGTTGTTTCTTACGTATGAGGCCTTCAACATGAGGTCTGCTTGTACGGCAACTTTTACTTCTACATTAAAGGTTGAGTAGTTAATTGCTGGAATTAAGTTTTTTTGATATTGATACGTTGCATCAACTGAACCCGCGCCGTCATTATACCATTGTAAACCATCTAGGTTTGGTCCCATTTCTGCCAAGAGCATGTATCTACTATTTGGTTTGCAGCAGAAATCAAATGACCTACATTGACAGTTTTTGAACATATGGAGGATGTTTGCATCAAAATACATGGCAAGATAATTGTCGTCGTTTTCTTCATTTCTCCATAAGATGCGTGACTTGGTAAGTCCGATGCCAAGTTGCCAGTGTTTGCTGTCACCAATTTGTGGTTCAAATAAGAATGTTGCATTTGGTTTTAGGCCGGTTGGAATGATTAATCGGGCGTTTATACCAACATGATAATCTTCTTTGTGTAAGTTCCATCCTAAAATAGCATGGATATCTGCTAGTGCGGTTCGTTTGAGTCCACAAGCAGCGATACGGCCGTAACATATTGGGGTTTTCATGTCTCCCCATCTTGCCCAACCACTCATTGCTTCGGTGAAACTTTGTGGCAATGCTGACTTTGCAATTAATCCATGATAAACAGTTGCTCCAGGGGCGGGATTAAAAGGGGCTATTGGTTTCTCTGCCATATAGCCAGGGGCAAAACCAATTTCTTGACCATTCATTATGCCAGTATTGATAATGCACTCACACATGTTGAGGTTCCATTTTGTCCAGGTAAGCGGTGAATGAACTCTGAAGTACATACCTTCTTTTATGCCGTCAAGACCAAGATATAGATCAAGATTTACAATAACATTTTCTATGCGAGGACAGAATGTTACTCTGCTATCAAATGCATGCGATAAACCAAGGTAGTCTGCAAGCCATGCGCAAGGTAATCTGTCTTGTACCGCAATACCTTGAATAGCTAAAGTGTTGCCACCCATAACATCGCAGCCAAACAGAGCTTGTGTTATTCTGCATGGTCTAAATGATTTTGTGTATTCTACACCAAAAGATAAAAGACCTGATGTTGCATCCATATCATCTCTATTAATCCATGGATTAATGCCGGCATTATCGCGGGCTAAATTGATACCGGTTGAACGGTATGCAAAGAATGGATAGCCACATGGAGAAGCTTGACAGCAACAGTCTTGACAGCAGTCAAGGCAGAAGTCACAGCAACATCCACATCCACCACCACAGCCACTATCGCAACAACCACCCCCAAGGCATGAACCGCATGTTGTTCCACAAGGACCGCATGATCCACATCCGCTACCAAAGCCGCCTCCGCATGCTTTAGTTACATTAGAAGTATCTACTCCGTAGTCCATTGCATAATGTGTTGAAACCGTTAGAAGTAAAGATAGGACAACAAGATATTTACATAATTGCCTCATATAAGAACTCCTTTTATTTAGTTAGACAATTAATTAATTAATTAATTAAATTATTTTTTTTATTACAAAAAACGTTGCATTGCAAAATAGGTTAGCATATTAAATAGGCCACCCTCCTTTCGTTTTTTCCTTAAGCTTCATTATTCAAAGATAGTTATTTGCTTCTTTATATTTATAACTTCTTATCTAATCTAGATCAAATCTTTATATATTTCAATTTATATGTTTAAATCATTCGATTCAAGTTTAATTTTGTTGTATACAAAGTATAATAAACTTGTCTTTTTTAAATAAAGAAAAAAATAAATTAATTTTTAATAATATGATTCTTGTATAAGAAAATTACATAAATAACATGAGAAAAAGAGTTGAGAAAAGAAAAGTAAGAAGAAAAAAAGGCCCGGCATATAGCCGGACCTTTTTGTACTAGTTTTGTTTTATTTTGTTTGCTCTTGGCAGTTTTACTAAAGTTCTCTATTATTCAAATGCTACGCCACCTTTGAGCCAAATACCCCATTGGGATACAGCAAATCTGCACTGGTTGCATCCAGCATCAAATTCTGCTTCACCACCAACACCAAGGTAAGGTGTCCAGTTTTCTTCTCTATCTTTCCATGCATAGTTAAAGTGTGCAAATATTTTGTGTGATAGAGCACTAGGTGATTTGCAGAAGTTAACATCGTCACAAGAAAGTAGTTTTGGTTGGATTGATGTATAGATGTTTTCGCCTGCTACTGGTTGTAGACCTGAAGTATTAGCAAGAGGCTCAGAATATAGGGCTTGTGCTACTGCATCGACCCATGCCAATTTAGGGCTATCTACGCCTTTGTTGCGTAATCTGTCAGCATCAACTGTTAATTTCATGTTTTCACCAGAGCGGATAGTTGCGCTGCTTTGTGATGATGATATTGGCCATGTGTTGGTGAAGAGACCTGTATTAACGTTGAATTCGGAACCGTAGAGAAGAGAGTCACCTTTTACAGCATATCTCTTGTCAGATGGGCATCCACAGCAACCGCAGTTATTACCCATGCAGAACTTCTCACCTGTTCTTGCCCAGAGGTTGTAACCTAAGTCACAGCTCCAGTTGTCTCTTACATAACCGAACTTAAGTGCAATGTCAGCTTGGATGTCAATTCTTACATTGATGTTGTAAGTTGTGTAGTTAATTGCAGGAATTAAGCTCTTTTGGTATGTGTAGTTTGCATTTGTAATGGCGCCACCAAGAGCATCATTACCCCCTATAGGGTGTGCTGCATCTGGTGTTCCCATTTCTGCAAGAAGCATATATCTACTGTTTGGTTTGCAGCAGAAGTCAAATGAACGACATTGGCATGTTTTAAATAGGTGCAAGAAGTTTGCATCTAAGTATAATCCTAAGTAGTTGTCGTCATTTTCTTCATTTCTCCATAGAACCCATGAACCTGAGAGGCCACCACCAAGTTGCCAGTGTTTTCTATCACCAATTTGTGGTTCGAAGAGATATTGTGCACATGGTCTGTTACCTGTAGGGAATACAGCGTGTAAGTTAAGACCAAAGTGATAATCTTCGTCAAGTACAAAGTTCCACCCAAACAATGCATGAATGTCAGCTAATCTTGTGCATGACATTTTGCAGCAAGTCATTTTGCCGAAACATAGAGGGTTTTTCATGTCACCCCATGTTGCACAACCGCTGATTGCTTGTGTGAAGCTTTGTGGAAGTTTATTCTTTGCAATAGCACCATGGTAACTTGTTGCAGCATCTTGAGGTTCACCAGCCATGTATGTTGGTTGGAATCCTACAGGTGCACCATTATATATTCCTTCATTAACAACACACTCACACATGTTCAAGCTCCAGCGAGACCATGTAAGAGGTGAGTATAATCTGAAGTATAGCCCTTCAGCAGCTTCGTCTAGACCTAAGAATAAGTCAAAGTCAACAATGACATTTTCTATACGTGGGCAGAATGATACTCTGCTGTCAAAACGTGGAGATAGTCCAAAGTAGTCAGCTAACCATGCACAGCCAATTCTGTCTGTACCTCTATAGTCACTACCTTGAATTGCCAATGTATTGCATCCCATTAAGTCGCAACCAAATAGGAATTGAGCCATTTTGTAAGGTCTAAATGATCTTGTGTACTCTAACGCAACAGAGAATGATCCTGATGTTGAGTCCATGTCATATCGGTTGATCCACGGTTGGATTCCTGCATTTTGACGTGCAAGGTTAACACTGGTTGAACGATATGCGAAGAATGGGTATCCACATGCGCTTGCTTGACAGCAAGTATCACAGCAATCGCCGCATCCACTGCCGCAAGGGCCGCAACCGCAGCTTGAACCGCAAGGTCCGCAGCCACAGCTTGAACCGCAAGGTCCGCAGCCACAGCTTGAGCCACAAGGACCGCAGCATCCACCGCAGCCTGAATCGCAGCATCCACCACAAGAACTACCACACCATGAACCGCAGCCACCACCGCCACAGCATTTTGTCATATCTGTTGCATCCGCAGCCATCATGCCTACGAAGCTAAAAATCAGAGCTAGGGAAATTAAACCCTTAAACACTCGTCTCATATTAAAAACTCCTTTAATGCATTTTTTATGGATTATAAAGTTATGTTTTTCTTTCAGTGAAAGTTTTTTATTGTTTATCTTTGAATGTTCTTTAAGTTTTCTCTTTTTTCCCTTTCCTTGACCTCCTTTCGGTAGTTTAAAAAAGTTTTAAACCTATCGTTTTTTATAAACCTGCGTAAATTAGTTTAAATATTACATTTATAACTCAAATAATCGGTTTAAACTTCTACGTTAAAAATTTCAAAACTTTTCATTAGCCCCATTATAATCTTTAGTCGAAACATTTGTAAAGAAAAAAGTTTATAAAATGATCGTGTGGGAGAGGACTAACGACAAAGTCGCTTTTGAATTATCCCTTACATACTATGCTTTTCGCATGCAAAATGCTTGAAAAAATGTTCTAGAGAGTTGAATGATTATGTGCGATTTTTGTTATTTTTTTAAAAAAAAAGGTAAAATTTTTTAAAAAAAATGCATGTTTTTTTCTTTCATTTTTGTTTTCATTTATTTCTTAGTGTAGAATGATAAATCGTGATTTTTTTTACTAGACAATTATAAAACTATTTTGTTCACTAGACAATTATAAAACTATTTTGTTCTATGTTATGTGCTGTTTTAGCAATGTGTGTTTTTTTGTATTAAAAGGCTTTGATTTTGTCTTTTGGGTGGGGGTATTGAGGGGCTGTTGTTGCTTGCTTATATAAAAAATTTCGTGACATTATAGGTTCCTTTGTTTATTTTTTATGTAAAATTTTTTATATGTTTTTAATTTTTATATCTTTGTTAAAAAAGTCATCATAGGAATGGGCGTGATTTATTTTTTTATTTTAATGTTTGCTCAAGTTGTTTTAGAAGTTTTTCCCGTGAGTAGTTCTGGGCAAGTTGCATTGCTTGAAAAAATATTTTTTCTTATAAAAAAAGATGCTTGTTTTTCTTTGGCTTCCAATAATGTTATTTCGCATTTTTTACATGGACCAACGATGATTGTTGTTGCATTGTTTTTCTTTGATCGTTGGTTTTTTTTGCTGTTACATGTGAGACGCTGTTGGAAGATTTTGTTGAAGCTTTTTGTGTTTGTTTTTGCGGCAGATGTGGTTACTTTTTTCTTTTTTTTATTATGTAATACGTTTTTTAATAAGACGCTTTTTTTGGTTGGTGTGGGATTTGTTATTTCTGCCGTTGCGTTGTTTTCATTGTTGTTTTGTTCTACTGGAAAAAGTGGTTCTGTAACTTTTTCTAAAGCAATACTGCTCGGTGCCGTGCAGGGCATTTCATTGTTGCCTGGAATTTCACGTCTAGGAGCTACGTTTGCCGCAGGTTGCTGGTTGGGTATTTCTCCACGAAGGTCATTTGAGTTTTCTTTTGCGATGCAATGGCCTTTAATAACCGTTGGCTTTTTTAATAGTTTGCGGTTCATGTGTAGTCCATTTTTTTATGCATATAATAACCTTTTTAGTTTGGATGTTTTGATGCTTTTGGTAACAGCTTCAGTGATATCGTTTTTCGGTTTGGGATTTATGCAGCGACTTGTGTTAGAAAAAAAGACATGGATTTTTTCAATTATTGTAATGTTCTCTTTTGTTGCTTGGATGCTTTTGCCGTTTTTATAGTAAAAGTTTTATCTTTTTTTTGAAAGAACCATTGCAATGATTCTTGTGTTTCTGTCATATTGTTTTACATCTTTAAGAAGGTAGGATGTTGAAAAATTTTGATATTTGAGGTTTACACTATGGTTCGTAATTTTTTATGTTGCAATAAAAAAAAGATTGTTTCTTTTGTTGTGTTGTTGGTTGGTGTTGTATTAAGCTTGTCGCTGTATTCTTTTAACAGCTATGATCCTTCGTGGGTTTTTTATAGTAGCAAGGTGGGAGGTGCGACTAATGTGTTAGGGCCGGTTGGTGCAAATATATCGGCACTCCTTTTTTATTTTTTTGGTATGTCGTCATTTTTGTTTTTGTTTTTTGTTTTTTATATTTCTTATATTCTTTTTTTTGATACCCATTTTACTTTTGAGGTAGAGCGATGTCTGGCCTCGTTTGTATTGCCATTTGTTGTTGCTGCGTTGTGTAATAGTATGCATGCCGATTGGTTTGTGTCGATATATCCAGGAGGTGTTTTTGGAAAAGGTTTATATTTGTTGTTGGCCAGTTGGTTTGATCCGCTTGGTGCAACAATATTTTTATATGCTGTTTTGTCGGTATGTATTATTCTTATTTTTAGAAGTACGATTACGCGATTACTTTATAGTATCGGTGTGATGGTGCACTTTGTAACAAGTAAGCAGCGATTTTTAAAGCCAGCGTATCGCTTTGTTGCAAAAACGGTGTATGTTATTTCTTATCCTGTTATTTTTTCCATAACATTTTGCAAAAATCTTTTTTGTGGTATTGATGTGACGAATAGCGATACCTCTATTGTGGAATTTGAAAATTATATTTTGGATTCTGAGGCGCAAGCTAGTCTTGCTCAGTTTTCTCAGGAAGACCAAGAGGATATTGAGGATTTAGGTGTTGATACGGATAAAGTTGCACAGAAATCTTTATGGAGTGAGCCGCTACAAGAGGTGAAAAAGACGAAAAAGAAAAAGCCGGCGTATCGACTTCCGGGAAATGATTTATTTGCTTTTACTGATTTTGAATCTGGAAAAAAAGATCAGTATAGTGAGCTTGAAAAGCGAGCAAAAATATTGGAAGAAAAGTTGGAGCGCTTTGGTGTTTTTGGTAAGGTTGTTTCTATAAAGCGTGGCCCTGTTATCACATTGTTTGAGTATCAACCACAGGCTGATTCTAAAATTAGTAAGATCCTTGCGCTAGAAGATGATCTTGCGTTAGCGTTGCAAGCGTTAAGTATTAGAATTATAGCGCCAATTCCAGGTCGGTCGGTTGTTGGGTTTGAGGTTGCAAATAAAAATCGACATGACGTATTCTTTTCTTCTATTGTAAAGTCAAAAGCATTTAAAGATTTTTCAGGGTCAATTCCCCTGGTGATTGGGAAAGATACCGTAGGCAATGATGTGATTGTTGATTTAGCAACTATGCCACACCTTTTGATTGCAGGTTCTACCGGGTCAGGAAAGTCTGTTGCGCTTAATTCTTTGTTGATTAGTATGTTGTGTAAGTTGACCCCGGAGCAATTGAATTTGGTGTTGGTAGATCCAAAGCGATTAGAGTTTTCTGCCTATGAAGATATTGGACATCTTTTATTTCCTATTATTACCGATCCGAAAAAAGTTTCACCGGTGTTAAAGTGGGTGGTTCACAATATGGAAGATCGATATGAAAAGATGGCGCAAGTTGGTGCAAGAAATATTTTTGATTACAATAAAAAAGTTCCTGAGGGCTTACCTTTTACTGTTATTGTGATTGATGAGCTTGCAGATTTAATGATGGTTTCTGGAAAAGATATTGAAGGCCTTATTGCAAGAATTGCTCAGATGGCACGTGCGGCGGGTATACATATGATTGTTGCAACGCAGCGTCCTTCTGTTGATGTTATAACGGGACTTATTAAGGTTAACTTTCCAAGTAGAATGTCTTTTCGTGTAACATCAAAGGTTGACTCGCGAACGATTTTAGACTGTTGTGGCGCAGAAAAATTGCTTGGACGAGGCGATATGCTTTTCTTGGGCTCAGGGAGTTCTTCTTTGCGTCGTTTGCATGGATCATATGTTTCAAGTCAAGAAATTGACAAGGTGGTGAATCATATTAGAGCAGAAAGAGCGCCTCGGTACCGAGACTTAACGGAATATATTCAGGTGGAAGAATCCGGGTTGTCTGATGCCGATGATGTGTTATATAAAGATGTGTTGGAGTTCTTAGATTCGATAGATGAGGTCTCTATTTCTTTACTACAAAGAAAATTTAGAATAGGATATAATAGGTCTGCGCGCATTATAGAGATGCTTGAGGCACAGGGAGTAATTTTGCCATCAGAGGGTGGGAAAACAAGAAAAGTTGTGCGGTGAAAATCTTATAATGGCTTGACAAAATGTAAAAAAGGTAGACATTTTTGTTTTCCACCATAGTATATTAAAATATACTTTTATTATTTTTCCTTTCATAGTTTTGAATTTGATTTAAAGTAAAGATGTTAGCATTATTAAAATAGACTTAAGGTAAAAAGACGGAGAAATGTCAATGCGATTTGATGAACATTTTTTGACGGGTGCGTTATCGAAATTATCTTTCGTAAGTAAGAAGTTTCCAAAAGAAATTTCGTTTTCTGTAGATTCTAGGACAGTGAAAAAGGGAGATGTTTTTGTTGCTCTAGAAGGTAAAAGCTTTGATGGTAATATGGCTGTAGGCGATGCGCTTAAAAAGGGTGCTGCGGGTGCAATTTTATCCGAAAGTAAAAAGGGGGTATTGGATAAAATAGATGCAAACGTTTTAAAAAATGCATTGATTGTCCTGGTCCCTGATACGTTGGATGCGCTTGTGAAGTTGGCAGCTGCATGGAGAGCCCAATTTGTATATCCTGTAGTTGCGATAACAGGTTCTGTCGGTAAGACAACAACAAAAGAAATGATTGCAAATATTCTTGATGTTAATGGTACGAGTTATGTTGCGTCTTATGGTAATCAAAATACAAAAATTGGATTAAGCTTAAATATTTTAAAAATGCGCACAACACATGAAGCGGCGGTATTTGAGTTGGGTATTACAAGACGGGGTGAAATGTCCGATCTTGTTGATATTTTAAAGCCAACGACGGCTGTTGTTACATCCGTTGGTCATTCGCACATGGAGGGCCTCGGGGCGTTGAATGATATTGCAACTGAAAAACGACAAGTATTTAAACATTTTACTGAAGATAGCATTGGCATTATTAATGGAGATCTTCCGATTTTAGCAAATGTTGGATATGATCATCCAGTTATAAAATTTGGATCTAAAACAACCAATCAGATTCAGGCACGAAAAATTCATATTGGAAATGGAAATATAAGCTTTGTTTTAAAGATTTATAAAAACAAATATAATGTTGTTGTAAAAAACACCAATGCAGGTGCTGTGTATAATGCAATTGCAGCGGCGGCAGTAGCAAATATTCTTGAAATTCCTCATGAGACAATAGTAAAAGGAGTACAAGTTCCTGTTGCTGTGTCAAGTAGGTTTGAAAAATTAGATATTAAAAAAGGTCGGGGAACATTAATTAGTGATTGCTATAACGCAAGCCCAGAAAGTATGAAGGCGGCGTTGGTTGCATTGGAAAATATTGATACGGATGCGAAAAAAATTGCCGTGTTGGGCGACATGTTAGAGCTGGGAGTAAATAGCCCGTTTTGGCATCGTCAATTGGGACGTCTATTGCGTAAAGTTTCTTCATTAAAAAATGTTATTTTAGTTGGAGAAATGGTTAGCAATACAAAGAGCACCATACCCATTGGTGTAGCTGTTGAGCACGTGAAAGATTGGCAAGAGGCAATCAAGATGTTAGATAAGGTTATGGGTGAAGAGTCCCTTGTTTTAGTGAAAGGTTCAAATGGTATGAACCTAATTAATGTCGTGAATTATTTTACACAAAAGAAACCAGTTAAAACGATCTAAGTGGTATGAATAACGAAGAAAAGAAGTTTTATCATAAACCAGTTTTAATAGATGAGGTGCTTGAGTATCTTGATCTCAAACCGGGGGGTCTTTATTTAGATGCTACGTTTGGATCTGGTGGTCACACGAGAGCAATCTTGGAACGGGAGCCAGAGTGCAACGTTATTTCTTTGGATTGGGATACGCGAGCTTTGGATACATATGGCCCAGAGTTGATGGAACTGTTTCCTGGAAGATTAAGGCTGGTTTGGGGAAATTTTGCGTTATTATACAAGATTTTGAAAAAAGAAAAGATCTTTAATATTGATGGTATTTTGGCTGATTTTGGTACCTCACAAATACAGATTACGCAGCGATCAGGGTTTTCTGTGTTTAGAGATACGCCTTTAGATATGCGGATGTCTCCACCACATCAAAAGCTTACTGCGGCTCAGGTGCTGAAAGACTCTTCTGAAGAAAAGTTGCGAGAGCTTTTCTGGCAACTTGGAGAGGAAAGATATGCAAGACAGATAGCCCGGGCAATTCTTGAGGAGCGTAAAAAGAGGCGGATACGAACGACCAAGCAATTAGCTGAGATTGTTGAAAAAGCGGTTCCTAGAAATAGAAAGCAAAAGATTCATCCTGCAACAAGAGTTTTTCAGGCATTGAGGATTTTTGTGAACAAAGAACTGGATAATATAGAATCTTTTTTGGCGGCATCATGTCGGGTGATCAATCCTGGAGGACGATTAGTCTGTATTAGTTTCCATTCCTTAGAGGATCGTATTGTGAAAAGTGTTTTTAAGGAGAAGGAAGATGCTGGCCAGGTCAAGATATTGACTAAAAAAGTGGTCACCGCGAGTGACGAGGAGCTTGAACGGAATCCGTCAGCTCGTTCTGCAAAGCTGCGTGCAGCCGAGATATTAGGCGATTTGTAAAAAAAATGTTGTAAAATAGAAAAGTTAATTGACAAACGAGTGGCATAATATAAACTATTATAACAAGAGGTTTTTATTTTAATTATCCAATAAAAAGGATAGTAAAGGTATCTATCAAAGGATTGCTGACATGGAAATAACAGAAGTAAAGGTCTTTCCTGCTAAGGAGACTGGAAGTAGATTAAAGGCATATGCAACATTAGTTTTTGACAACTGTTTCATTATAAGGGATTTAAAGATCATAGAAGGCGACAAAGGTCTCTTTGTGTCTATGCCATCAAGAAGAAGAAAAGATGGTACATTCAGAGATATAGTCCATCCTTTAAATTCTGACACTCGTAAGACAATTGAGGATTCAATTATCGAAGAGTACAATAGGGTTGTAGGAACTTCAGGAGGTGAATAGTTATAAAAAAGAGAGAGGATAATTATTTTTGATTTGAAGTCTTAAATTTTTTGGGGCGTAGCCAAGTGGTAAGGCACCAGTTTTTGGTACTGGCATTCGGAGGTTCGAATCCTCCCGCCCCAGCCAAAGTTTTTTACAAATCGTAAAAGGTTTTAAGGAGTCTCAAGTTTTTTTGAGACTCTTTTTTTTGTCTTCGATAGTTAATATAAAGAGGAGATGTAGCACATAAAAAGTATGTTTATTTTTTATAAGGAGATATATCCCTCGATACAATTTTGCTTCGCAAAATCACTCGGGACGAACGGGGATTAATAATTATCTTTTTATGAGAGACAGTCTTTGCCTTTTCTTAGCTCGAGTTCGCGTTAACTAAAGTAATACCAAGCTTAACCTCTAAAGTTGATTTTTTTACACAAAAATAAAAAATGATTTTGCTATCTTTCTTAGCAAATATTTTTTGCAGATGTTATTATATAAAAAATAAAATTAAATGAAATGAATGTAAACCAAGAAAGAAAAACATGGAACAGATTTTATTATTAGGATCAAAGTCTCAGGCAAGAAGACAATTGCTGGACGAGGCAAAAATTTCTTATGAATTGGTAAACTGTGCTGCAGATGAATCAAAATGTGAATGGGCAACTTCTTTGCGAGAAACAGTTGATCGTATTGCTCTTTACAAGATGGAGCATGTAGTGCTTCCTCAAGGGAAAAAGGAGGGGGAAGTCTGTTATGTTCTTACTGCTGATACATTAGGCCAAAGTGCGGATGGGACATTACAAGGAAAACCTACGGACCGATATGATGCGATTGAAAAAATTAAATCAGCGCGTGGCGGAGCTTCGGTTGGTACATCATTTTGTCTTGATAAAAGACAATATAAAAATGGTAAATGGGAGCTGCTTGAGCGTATCCAAGAGTTTGTAACCGCCAGTTATGATTTTCATGTGCCGGATGAATGGATTGATATTTACCTTGAAAAATCATTAGGCCTTCAGGGGTCAGGTGCAATAGCTATCGAAGGCTACGGAACACAGTTTCTATGTTCCGTGCAAGGTTCTTATTCGGCCATCGTTGGCTTGCCTATGTTTGAGCTGCGCTGTGCGTTGGGAAAGTTGGGCTTTTTTGAGGGTATTTTGGGTTAAAAAATTATGCTTATGCGCCAGGTAAATATTCAAAGACCCCTAAAGCTGCAAGAAACAGAACAAATTGATAGTCTTGATAATCACCTTTGTACAAAAAGGCGCTCAAAAGACCGCCAATACATCCACGTATCATAAAAAGAGGTATGGCAGCTAGTTTTTCTTCTGGGTCATTCATGTCAATATCCATATTTGTAATTATTACATCCTCTACGGGAAGATCCAAAATAATTTTACCGGTATTGATTAAGCTTTTTCCAACCGTGTGATATGCCAAAAATCCAGCGGAAAGAAGCCTGACGCCGTTACGTATAGCATTGTTTGCGTCTTCAATTTTTACTTTTTTGTCAGAAAGATTGAAAGGGAGCTTAAGGTCTTTGAGTGCAAGGCAAGCAGGTGAGAACGCTGATGAGACAAAAAATAATCCGAGTAATAGTGCAATAGATTTTCTTTTCATTGGTATGTGAACCTTTCACTTAAAATTCCCTAGATTTGGCCTGTAATCCCTATAAGTATAAATCTTTTTGCAAAAATGAAAACCGCCTTTTTTCTATCGTCCCCTGATGGCATTTATTGCCAAATATGTAATCTGTTTATTTAACGTGAACTCGATCTAAGAAGATTAATATAAATGTTGAGTAATGGTTAAAAGAATAAAGCATTTATCTGAAAAAAATTATTAATTCTCCGTTCGCCCTGAGCTTGTCGAAGGGTATGAACTCCTTATAAT
>Ga0180433_10001540_pt1 | contig 38318 bp, 23 predicted proteins | sample SS_ome_8_FD_132980 | JGI IMG/M metagenome (GOLD analysis project Ga0180433, IMG submission 132980) | Hypersaline lake sediment archaeal communities from the Salton Sea, California, USA - SS_1_D_1 metaG | ecosystem: Environmental > Aquatic > Non-marine Saline and Alkaline > Hypersaline >... | reverse complement strand
TACTCCATTATTGTTGAAAAATTGTTATTTCAATGAATTTATGAATTAATCACCGAAGGCCGACTGAAAGTCGGGGTTAACCCCGATAATATCGGCCCGAAGGGTGAAAAATTCATTTTTCATAATTTTTCAGGTTAAGTTCAGGGCAATAATTTCCATGTCATTATTTTTCATCTTCAGATTTCCTTCAGAATCAGCACATATCTTTGGAATAAAAATTGATTATTAACTAAAATTTTATAGCAATGAAAAAAATATTCTTTCTTATTATGTCCGGCATCCTGATGCTCTGCATTTCATGTAACAAGATCGATGCTCCCGGTGATCCCGGAGACCGCAGCAATGACGGAACAGAACAAACACTGAATGTGAAAGACGTACCTTCCGGTATTGTTGAAAAATTTAATTCACTCTATCCTGATGTGAAACCAGTAAAATGGAAAAAAGAAGGCAACACCTTTGAGGCAAAGTTCAAATACAAAGGTTGTAAAACAGACGTTGTATTTGATACTAAAGGTAATGTAATTGAAACTGAAACAGATATTTCCATAAATGACCTGCCCCTGTCTGTTTCAGATGCAATAAACAATAATTATGCAGGTATGACCGCTGAAGAAGCAGAAAAAGTTGTAAAAGATAACGGTATATTCTATGAAGTTGAACTTGAGGGCAATGGTATTGAAAAAGAGATACTGTTTGACAGTGCAGGAAATCTTATTGAGGAAGAAACAGAAGATGAAAATGATGAAACTGACGAAGCAGAAGATGATGACAATGATGACGGGGAATGTGATGATTATGATGAGAACGAAGTAGAGATCAATCCTGATGATTTACCTCAGAATGTAAAAGACAATCTTAATTCACAATTTCCGGGCGCTGAAATACTCGAAGCTGATAAGATCACACATGAAAACGGAAGTGTGTCTTTTGATGTAGAAATAAAAACTAACGGAGAAGTAATTGAGGTAATGTACAATAACGAAGGAAAATACCTGGGACAGGAATTTGATGACAACGATGATGATGATGAAAATGACGACGATTAATCATATATAGTATATGGGACATGGGTTATGCTTTACCAGCAATGTAAACCGGGCTTTAAACGAGAGCCCGGTTTTTCTATAAAAAAAGCCCGGCATCATACCGGGCTTTAATAAATTAATTATATATGAAATCTTCTCCTAAGCCAGTTTTACATTAACGGCATTTAATCCCTTTTTCCCCTCAGTCAACTCAAAAGTAACTTCATCATCAGTTTTGATCTCATCAATTAATCCGGAAACATGAACAAAATAGTCGTTTCCTGTTTCATTATCCTTAATAAATCCATATCCTTTGGAATCATTAAAGAATTTAACTTTTCCTGTTTTCATTTATTTTGATATTAATTATAAAATTCTAATGCTAAATTACTATGATTATTTGAGAATCAAACATTTTAATGCATTTTTTTTGCAAAAGAAATGAAAAAATAACAAAAATCATTGTTATAAAGATGTTTTTTATATATATTGTGTTACTATATTCATAAAAGTAACACGTCTGGTAATTAATAGTAGCACGATGAAAAAAATAGTATTACTTCTGGCTTTGATATATTATATTCATGCTGCATTCACACAGTCAGTTAGCGGCAAAATTACAGATATATCCGGCGGACAGCCTTTAATAAATGCAAATATTGTACTTATTGAAATAAACAAGGGGACAATCACAGACAGTACCGGATTTTTTATAATAAAAAATATTGATCCCGGCAAATATATGCTAAAAGTATCCTATATTGGTTATAAGGATGCTACTAGCCAGATAACAGTATCACAAGGCAGTAATATCACTGTTAACATAGGAATGTCCCCTGATCCGATAAATGCCGGTGAAGTTACTGTTACAGGAGAGCTTACAAGACCTGTTAAACGCACTGCTGATGTTATTTATACAGGATCTGCAGTAACGGATAAAGGTATAGGTATAGGAGGCAGCCAGGCACTAAACAGTGTCTATAACGCCATTGATATTCTTCCGGGAGTAAATGTTGAGAGCAATGAGCCTTATGGTTTAAGCGCTAAATCCATGCGTATCAGATGTGTAAGCAGTTATTTCAGCGGAATGACAATCGAAGGGTTCCCAAATTATGGTATTATGCCGATCGGTGCAAGGGATAATATCTATGATACGGAAAATATGGAATATATATCAATTTATAAGGGTGCTACTCCTGCTGACCTGGGCACAGCCACAGGCAATAAGGGTGGAGCTATTGAATTGAAATACAAAAGACCTTCTGACCGGTTTGGAGTAACACTGAACCAATCGGCAGGTATGAATAATTATTTAAGGACATTTGTACGTATTGATCCCGGCAAACTAAAGACAGGAACACGTATATTTTCATCATTTTCGTATTCCATGGCTGACAAATGGAAAGGTGCCGGTACTCTTGGTCCGAGGTATAATGCTGCAGCAGGTATAAGCCAGAAAATAAATAAAAAGATCAGTGCGGACATATTTATGAATTATAATGATGCGAAAAGGCATGACTTCAGAAAACTCACCTATGAACAGGCAGCGGACATAGAAAATAATTTTGATCTGGACTATAATCCGAAACTCACCGGCGATCCTGCACAAGATGTATATTACTATGATTATAATGGTGGCGGTTTTACAAACAAGGATATTATGGGTTCTTTGTTGTGGGAGCTTTCCAATGCTGTCAACCTTGAATTAAAAACCTATTATTCTCTTGAGGATGCTGACTACCTGGAATCAACAATGAAAGGTCCATACAGCTTTGTATTCAACAGGGTAAGGGATTGCGACAGGCTGGGAGTCATCCCTGAGATCAGAGGCACTCTCGGACATATCAGCTATGCTGCCGGATACTGGTTTGAATCTGCAGACCATAATGCTTCCGTCTATTCCTCATCAATTACGGCAGATGGGCTTATGCCACAGGGATACAGCTATTTCACAGTGTCTGATGCAAGAAGTACGATACATAATCCTTATGCCAAGATATCATACTCAAAAAAACATTTCAGCTTACAGGCAGGGATAAAATATTTTTACTATTTTGACTCTGAGAGTGAACGGTATTCATCAGTCACACCTACAGAATTAACTGATGATCCTGATCCGGATCTGCATACTGATGATATTATACATGCAGTGATACTTCCTACTTTTGGTGCAGGTTATATTTTTTCGGAAAAATTACAGGCTTATGTCAACTACGGCAGGAATTACATGAGACCATACATGTATGATCCCATAATAAGCCTGTATGTCAGGAATAAACAAATATTTACAGATAATGGCATTACATTGCAGTCAATATTTGATACATGGATAATGGAAACATCAGATAATTTCGATGCCGGAATAAGATATTCGGGAAACAAACTGTTTTTCTTTCCATCACTGTTCTACGCAAAACACCACAATGTGCTTACATCAGTATATGATCCGGTACTTAAACTTGACTATTATCAAAATGTTGGTGAACTCACAGCTTTTGGAGCTGATATTGAATGTTATTTTAAACCGGTAAAGTCAATTTATATATTTATCAACCCTGCCTATTCATCAATGAGCTATGATAACGATCTGTTAAGGCAATTATGGGATACTTCAATGGTCATGGAGATAAAAGGCAACCAGTCGCCTGAATGCCCGGTTTTTATGGTTTACTCAGGCGTTATATACACATGGAAGAACATAGACATCTCTTCAACTGTTAAGCACACAGGTATAAGATATGGCGATGCTACAAACCAGGAAAAATTAAATGATTATACTCTTGTTAACTGTAGCGTGCATTACAAGATGAAAAATATTCTGAAATTAAAAGAGTTGAGCATAGGATGTGATATACGGAATATCATTAACACCAAATACATAGGGATGATATACACTTCAGACGATGCAAACCAGGGATCAGCAATGTATTATTCTGGGATACCAAGAACCGTAGTATTTTCATTAAGTATTAAAATATAACAACAGGATCATAATTATGACCTTCAAACAAATATTATTATTTATCCTTTTGCTACCGGTCCTGATCTTATTGTCTTGCAGTAACAATAGTAATAAAACTCCTGCAGGATATTATACTGTAAGGGATATGACAGGACGTAATGTTAATGTGCCTGAAAATGTAAATAAGATTATCGGTGTCAGGGCCGGCACCTTACGTCTCCTCGCCTATCTTCAGGTCACAGAAATGGTAGTGGGTATAGAGGAGATAGAGACCCGCAGAGGTAAGCCATATAATTTTGCATTTCCTGAACTTGCTGAATTGCCTGTTATCGGACCTATTCATGGTGGTGATACCGAGCTGATCCTGGCACAACAGCCGGATGTTATCTTTATTTCCTATACTACACAGGGAGAAGCTGATGAACTGCAGGCAAAAACCGGAATACCGGTGGTAGCAATACACTATGGCGATCTGGATGAAAACAGTAATACTTTTTACACTGCGCTCAGGCTTATTGCACAGGTAACAGGCAGGGAAAAACGTGCAGAAGCCCTGATCAAATATACAGAGAATATTATCTCAGACCTTAATAAGAGGACACATGACATCCCCAGGGAAGAGAAAAGACCTGTGTATATAGGAGGGCTATCCTATAAAGGATTTCATGGTATCAGTTCCACAGATCCCGGATACATACCTTTTCGCTTTGTGAATGCTTTAAATGTAGCTTCCTCCGTTAGTTTGGTGTCCGAAAATGTAATGGTAGACAAAGAAAAGATCATTGAATGGGATCCTGAAAAAATATTCATTGATAAAAGCGGATATGAGATCGTAAAAAAGGAACTTGAAGAAAGTTCGGCACTCACCGGTACACTAAAGGCATTTAAGAATAATGAAGCATATATGCTAATGCCATATAATTATTACACAACTAATTATTCAACATTATTGATAAATTCATATTATATAGGCACAGTCCTGTATCCCGACAGATTTGGTGATATATCACTGCCTGAGAAGGCGGACGAGATATACAGCACATTCCTTGGAGCGAACGTATATGATAAAATAGCGGAAATGTATGGTGAATATGGTAAGTGGAAGGTATTACATGAATAATATATGAATACAGAACTGATATACAGGAATTACAAGGGATATATAAGGCAAAAAATTTTATTTATCCTGATCGTTTCATTAATGCTGGTGATCTTTATAGTAGCCGGTATAACGATCGGTTCGGCGCATATAGGTATAAATGACCTGTTATCAGTATTTGAAGGGAAAGGAACAAACAAATTTTCCCAGATAATCTGGAATATAAGACTGCCCAGGGTGCTGTCAGCAGTTATTGCAGGCACGGCGTTGTCAGTGTCCGGTGCTACTATGCAATGCATCCTGCGCAATCCCCTCGCCTCCCCTGTTTCCCTTGGAATTTCCCATGCTGCAGCGTTTGGTGCAGCCTTTGCAATAATCGTATTTGGCGCCGGATCAACCCATAGCGGAACAACAGGCATGGTGATGATCAACAATCCTTATATAATCACTGTTTCTGCATTCTTTTTCAGCCTGATAAGCACGGGATTTATTCTTTTTCTTGCAAAATACAGATCAGCAACTCCCACAACAATAATCCTTTCTGGCATTATTGCCGGATCATTATTCATGGCAGGCACTTCTATGTTGCAGTATTTTGCTGATGATGTGCAGTTATCATCCATTATATTCTGGATGTTTGGTGACCTCGGTAAAGCCGGATGGAATGATTTTTATATTCTTCTTATCATAGTGATCCCCTCATTAATATATTTTATTTATCACCGATGGAACTATAATGTCATGAATTCAGGTGATGAGACTGCAGTGAGCCTTGGTGTCAATGTAGAAAGGATAAGAGTGACAGGAATGCTTGTTGCTTCACTTGCAGCAGCTATTGCAGTATCGTTTTTCGGGATCATTGCTTTTGTAGGTCTGGTAGTGCCACATATTGTCCGCAGGTTCACGGGCAGCGATGAGAGGTTTCTGATCCCTGCTTCTGCTCTCTTCGGAGGCATGTTCCTGTTACTGTCTGATACTATAGCACGCACAGTCCTGTCACCGGTTGTACTTCCGGTCGGCATACTGACATCTTTTATGGGGGCACCTCTGTTCATATATCTTTTAATGAAAGGGCTGAGATCATGATGATAGATATCAGCGGAATGGAATTTGCATACAGGAAAGATCCTGTTTTAAAAAATGTCAGCTTATCTATAGACAAAGGAGAATTTGTAGCTGTTGTAGGACCTAACGGATCAGGTAAAAGTACGCTGATAAGGCTTATGGATGGCATTCTTTTTCCCCGAAAAGGGAAAATATCTGTTGGCGGAGCAGATATAAGGACAATTAACAGGAATAAACTTGCAAGAAAGATTGCTTATGTTCCCCAGTCAGAAGACCGTATGTACAGGGCAAAGGTTTTTGACATCGTCCTGATGGGAAGAAAGCCGTATATAAACTGGATGCCGGGAAAAAATGACCATGCAATTGTAATTAATGTTCTGAGAACACTAAAGCTGGATGATATTGCCATGGGATACCTGGATGAGCTTAGCGGCGGACAGAGACAAAGGGTGTTCATTGCACGTGCTTTGGCACAGGAACCCGATATCCTGCTTATGGATGAGCCCACTGCAAACCTTGATATCCTTCATACAATGCAGGTGCTTGATATCCTGCGATCTCTGACAGAAAAAGGTATTTCAGTTATCATTGCAATTCACGACCTGAACCTGGCTGTCAGATACTGTAACAGGATTGTAATGCTGAATAACGGGGAGATATTTGCAAATGGTGGAAAAGAGATCATGACAGCAGAAAATATAGAAAAGTTATATAATGTGAAAGTGCAGATATTCAGAGAGAATGGTGACATTTTTTTCATGCCGAAAAGAATGATCAGATATTAATATTCGTATTATTGGTATTGATTAGTATATTGGCATCGGGGGCATTCGTAATTATTTGGAATATATTTTTTAAACATCAAATCTATCGCAATCATGGAATTTAAAAGTATAGGTAAAGTTAAGAACCGGTTCAGGGAATCGTGCGATCCTCATTTGATAAAAAAGCATAACAGCCTGATCATAATAGACAAGGAATATGAAGAGGGATTGTACAGGATCGAAGAATCCGAATTTATTGATATTGTATTTATGTTTCACCTGTCTGAAGGCTACACTCTGACAGGGCCGAAATATGACGGACAGATAAAAGGTGTATTTGCTTCGAGAAGCCCCCGCAGACCGAATCCTGTGGGAGTGACCACTGTAAAGCTGGTCAAAAGGGATGGTAATGAACTCGAGGTGGCAGGTCTGGATGCACTTGACAGCACACCTGTATTAGATATTAAAACATGCGACATTTCCTTTTTCAAGGATAATTATGAAAAAATAGATACGGGACGTAAAAAATTCAGCCCCAGATGGGATATTATCCGTATGATAAAGACCGGAGATATGGAAGGACTGCTTATGGAGGCAGGCAAACTGCACGGGCATTTCTGCCCGGGACTTTCAATGGGTGTTATGGCTGCTGCTTATGCAATGAAAGAGATACGGTCATATTCCGACGGCTGGGAAGACCTGATAGCTGTAACAGAAACTAACAGTTGTTTTGCTGATGGTGTACAGTTTGTTACAGGATGTACTTTCGGTAATAATGCACTGATATTCAGGGATATCGGCAAGAGTGCCTTTACGCTTACAGGAAGAGATGGTAAAGGCATACGAATAGCAGGAAAAAATGACTCTTATGATCATATAAGGGAGAAATTCCCCGATTTCTTCAACCTTTTTAACAAGGTAGTAATTGAAAAGAACCATTCCGAAGAAGACAGGGCAGCACTGACAAAAAGCGGGATAGATGCGTCTTTTGGTATGCTTAAGTTGGATTTTTACAGTTTATTTAAAGTGCAGAAGGTAAATATTGACATACCTGAATATGCACCCATTCATGACAGCATTATATGCAATAAATGCGGTGAAAACGCAATGGCTTCAAGAATAACGGAAAAAGATAACAGTGAGTTATGTTTTGACTGTGCAGGAGAAAAATATTATATTCTCGACGGGCATGGGATCAAAATAAAAGCTAATGGTAAATAGTATGCTTATGCAATTTAATATTAATAATATTTATGTATGATTTTTTTGAATATTAAGATTAGATATACTAATATTGTTATTCTAATATTCAATAATTTATTCATAAGTATCATGAAAATTTATAAACTGTATTTTTTGTTTTTATTGCTTCCGGCATTATTTCTTTTTACCGATTGTGCAAAAAAAGGATGTACTGACCCAAACGCTATTAATTATGATTCCGAGGCAGAAAGGGATGACGAATCATGTGAATACCAGGCAAATCTGCTTGTATGGATCAATGAAAGCACTTCCGATAGTCTTATCAGCCATTCCATTAATGAGCTTACAGTAAATTTTGATAACGAAAATATCGGAACATACCAGTCTGATCTACATTTCACGGAATCTCCTTATTGCACGGAACCGACAGCTTTTGTATATCAGAAAACATGGGGAGAACATGCAAGCCAGGAATTTGCATATAAAATTACTGATGCACTGGGCAATATATTGTGGCAGGGAAACATGCCCCTTCAGCCTAATGTATGCAATAGCATTCAATTTATCTGGTAATTACTAATCGCAATTTTCGCAATAGGTTTCTTTAAGATATTTGTTTTCAAGTAATTGGAAAGTAACTCCTCCTGCAGAATAAGGATCGAAAAGCCTGCAAAACCTTTCTTTATTGATGCTGATAGCATTGAGCATTACTTTCCTGTATGTTGACTGCCTTGTTTTTCCTTCGTCAACAATTGTAAGGTTCAGATAATAAAACAGCAGATCTTCTTCTATGTCAACCTTTGTAACGTATGGCAGTAATAATTTTTCCGCCCAGTCGTATTTTGCATAAGCAGCAAAATACTGGGCCAGGCTCAGGAGATCATGATCACTGGTGGGCACATACTTATAATTGGTCTTAATATATCTCAGCGCTTTGTCTTTGTTAGCATAGTCTTTAATATACATATAATATTCGCACATAATGATATTATAGTTGATCAGCATTCTTTTTACAAGGCTCCTTTGTATGCCTGACCTGCCAAGCTGTTCTATCTCCTTTTTGAATCCCACCGGGTCAACAAATTCGCCTGTATATATCCATTTATGGAATTTCAGCGCACATATATTATATTTTAACTGACCGTCATCAGGGGCAATTTGCAGCATTTCCGTAAAATCACGCAAAGCTGATACCACATCTGAGATATCAAAGAAATAGCTAAATGCCGCTTTGTGCTTCATCAAAGGGATATAATCCTTTTGCTCCGGGGTTTCCAGTTTATCAATAAAGTTTGAAGGCAGTTGATTACCGGCGATCTTATTGAACACTGTCCTTTGTATCTCCATTGCTTTCTGAATATCTTTATCCTCCACTGCCTTATTAAATGCTTGTATCAGCTTTTCAGGCTCATAATCCACAACAGAGCTTTTCTTCTCCAACTCGAGAATAAGCACTGCTTTACGGTGGTTTTTAAGGTATTGCTCCAGCTTTTCTGACAATTCCTTATTGTTCAGTCTTTCCTTTATCTCCTGTTTTGACAGTTTTGCAAGGTCGCTGTATGATGATCCTTCAATGTCTTTATAAAATTCAAGCCAGTTTTCCGACGCATGTATCTGTGTTGTGATCGCCGGCGACTGGTACGACTGCAGGGCGTCAACAATGCTCTGCGCGCGTTTTTCCTGCAATTCTATATTCCTCTCCTCCGGACCTTCCACTGACGAGTAAGCCCTGATAATGATCTTTTTAATATTAAAATCCGTAAGATTCAGCGAATCATAAACGGGTTTTACATCTTCCGGGGAATATTCTGCTTTGTCCTTCTCAAAAGGTATGACGAATTTAAAACGCTTATTATGAAGCATAAAGATCTCTTTTTTATTACCTGTGGTGTCAAACCGCGACATGTATGTAAGAGTATCCATATAAAGCCCCATATCCAGCAGGTCCCACTTGTATCTTTGCAATCCGTAAGACATGTGATAATAGCATACATGTTTTTTTTGTATTACCAGAAAATTATATTCTATCTCTTTATCTCTTAATTCTTCAGGTACCATTCCCAAAGGAGTAATAATCTCGCCGTATTGGGAAGGAAGAGCGTTTTTTTTGAGATCTTTCAGATATACAGGAGGCAATAGCGTGCCTTTATTAGGCCAGAAATCAGAATAATCAGTCTCTTTGCCACATACATACTGGTCTTTGCTGATTATATCCACTGCAATACCATCTCCACCGCCCCGGAAAAGCTTGTCGAACCACTGCTTGTCGGTAACAGCAAGATATATATTATAATTCTCATCGCTTATAACTGTAAACTGCACCTCTTTAGGCATTGAGCCGAGAACATTAACACACCGTGAACATTTACCCTGGTAATTAGTGTTGGTGGGTTGCTTAAGATTATACGGGGTCTGGCTGTTAACAAGAGAGAAAGTAAAAATAAATATCCAGAAGATAATAGAAAACTTTAAAAACATATTATATAAACAGTTGAAGTTATACTTTATACTTGATATTATTACCTGCTTTTATTTGAATACTCGAACATATACCTCTATACCTCTATACCTCTATACCCCTATACCCCTCCTACTCCCTCTCATCCACCTCCCTGATCTTGTCAAGCACCATTTGTTCGGCATTATCGTACATTGACCTGATAAAATCGTCAGTGAAGTTCATCGATCTTTCTGCAAGTGTCATGCTTTCAATGCGGTTAAACAGCATCTCTTCAGCCTGCTTAATATCCTTGCCATATATATGATATGAGTCAGCATGCCAGTTGAGGCGTCCAAGTTTCACGGTCTTTCCTGTTTTTTTTGCCACTTCTGCTGCAACAACTTCCTTATTGAACTGAATAAATCCGAACATATTCATAAAACTTGCTCCCCAGGCGTCGTTGCTGCGGAACCTGATATTGCAGTTAAGCCAGTATATTCCCTCATCATCCTCAATGATCCTGTACCACAATGATTGCAAACAGGGCGGGTCGTAGCAGTCATTATCGAGGTTAGGCATCCATGTGATCATCTGTGCCTGTCTTGTAAATGGCTGGTCAGACAACTTATTTATCACAGACTGTATCTGGTCTATTTTAAACGGACCTGTTTCTGTCTGCTTACCGTCTTTCTTTTCCATCCATACGCCATAATTCTTCAAACGTCCGTGATATGTATATTCCCATCGTGTATCGTCAGGATCATTGGTATTTTTCACCCAGTGGTCTTTATATCCTTTCAGTTCCATTACATATTCCTTAAGGTCTTCTACTCCGCCGGGGAAAGCCATGTGTATCATAGGCTCGCTTTCAGGCTCAAGAATAGTAAGGTCAAGAGTGCAGTCCAGGCTAAGAGGGTCACCCGGCTTATCATATTGTGTTTTAAAGCGTATGCCTTGTTTGTAAAGACCGGTAAGGGCTGCTTCAAACCCTTCGGCAAGTGACCTGCCGCTAACTGTTACAACAGGGATATTCATCATGATCAATTGATTTTAAATGATTTACTCTATCGAAAAAAATAATAAAAAAGGATTTCAATATAATGATTAAATTTTTATTATGGCTTTAATAGAACAAAGAATTATTAACGGGATTATAACAAGGTTATTGATTCCCGTCACTTGTTGCTGGGTATTTAATTAAATATTTTGTAATTTTGCATGTAATATGGAATCACAATTTTATTGTAAAAGCTGCAACAAGATATTTGATGCGGAAGGTATTCGAAAGGAATATACAGATCCTATATTCGGGGCATGTATGAAGTATGTGGCAGAATGTCCTGATTGTAAAACCGAATGTAAGGAATACCGCAAACCCGTGCAAAAAGCGTCAAAAAAGTCTGTCTGTCTGCCTTCTGCATCTACCTGAAGCATTTAAAAACTGCTGATATCTGCGGTACGCTTACATATCACTGAGATCAATATCCTCAAAATCACTTTCAAAGCCTGTTAAGCCGGTGTCCATATAAGGCTTAATGGTTGTATCTTCTGTGATATTTCCTTTTTCATCAATAATGATCTTTTTGGCATACCTGTGCTCAGAGGGAGGATTATCCGGCCATACCGTAAATTCCGAGATCACAACGATAGTATATTGAAACGTCACGCTGCATCCCTCTTCACAATCCTCGGGCTCACTGATATCATCAATATTATAGGAAATATCACTCATGTGACCGCTGCCGCCTGAATGAGTGCCAAGCTTTTCCTTTGATTCTATGTACCTGCGTACAATATCCTCTATCTGTTCATCTGAAAACATATAAATTGGGGTAAAAGATTATTACTTTAATTATAATGTCTTTTACTCAAAAAGTTTAAATATGGTTACAGGAAGAGAGTGTTTTTTAGATGCCGGATACCAGATAATAGTTAACGAACCTGACTGTCATACATTTATCCCGGTATTCATCAACTGTTATTAACCATTATTAAGCGTTAACAACCGGTTTCAACAGAGTTTTGTATAAATTTTCTGATTTCTTATAATTATTATTAAGTATATTTATATATTGTTATTTCAACAATTCTACTTATTATGACACTTTCGGACAAACATATTGCTTTTATCGGCAGCGGGAATATTACAGAGATATTAATTGACAATCTTGTCGGCACACAGGCTGTCAAGCCGGAAAATATCATAGTGACTGATAAAGACAAAACCAAGCGTAAGATATTGAGATATAAATATGATGTAAAAAGAAATATAGAAAATCTCGAAGCTGTGTCGCGCAGTGATATTATATTTCTTAATGTAAGACCCCAGGACCTGAATAAATTATTACTGGAACTCAGGAATGCGGATTTTACAAATAAGCTTATTATTTCGGTTATTGGCGGTGCACCGATAAAAAAGGTTGAATCCCTGGGAGAAAACCTTGCAGTAGTAAGGGCTTTACCTAACCCTCCCAGCCAGTACGGACACGGCATCATAGGTTTATGTTTTAATGATAATGTATCTGATGATCAGCGGAATATTACCAAAGAATTATTTAGTAATATGGGTGAATATATTGTTCTAAAGGAAGAGCTCATGAATGCAAAAACCTCCCTGAGCGCTCCCGCACCTGTATATATGTTTATTGATGCGATGATAGAAGCCGGAGTAAGCCAGGGGTTTGACAGGATAAACGCTGAAAAGATTGTATATCGTACTATAACCGGGGCACTTGAAATTCTGAAACAGGAAGATGATATATCATATATAATCAAACAATCATGCACTCCCGGTGGTATATCCGAAGAGATCGTGAGGATATTGAACAAAAACAATTTCAGGGAAACCATTAACGAGGCTGTTTCATCAGGAACACACAGGGCGAAGAGTCTGGGAGGATAATTTGGCAATTAGTCAATTAGATAATTAGTTAATGTCGGTTACGATTATTTTGGTATTTTTTGCAACTGTTTTTAACTAATGTTAACCGTTTTTAACTGCTATTAACTATTTAGTATATGTATCAGGATCAACAGCTGCCCTGTTCCATTGTTTCAGAAATCCGGCTAACTTTTCCTCATCGTAGCTTTTATCTTTTTCGAGGTATCCGGTACTTTGTGTATGTAGTCGCTTCCCATACCCGTCAAGCACAACCAGTACAGGAAACCCGAACCTGTTCGGGAATTCAAGTTGCTGCATAAGTTCGTAATTACCCTCTTTCCTGTCATAGTGCACTCGTAGCAGCTCATAATCGGCTTTGATCAGCGAGTCTATTACAGGATGTTCATTAATAAAATTATACAGCTCAATGCTCCAGGGACACCAGTCCCCTCCTATCTGAAGCAATACATGTTTTTTTTGCGCCCTTGCCATAAGAGTTGCGGTCTTAATTTCAGCTTTGGCATCTGCATCAGGATCGTAAATATTAGCCTTTTCCTGTCCTGTAAGTATATTGACGATACTAATGAAAGAAAATAATAATAACAATTTTTTCATAACCAAAATTTAGAATTTTATCCAAAATTAATAAAAAACCCAATCAATCAATCAATCAATCAATCAATCCCTGCCTTTGCATTCACCATATCTTCAATCTCAGATATCCTGGCTTCCATTTCATCATTATGTGCTTTAAGGATTTCAATAACCTTTTGTTGCTCTTCAATAATAACCTGTTGTTCCTGGACAGCTTTTACCAACGGTACAACAAATTCTGCATAACGCAAACCGTAATGACTGTGTTCATTCTGAGGCTTGTCAACACCGCTGAAATTGAAACCCACTTCTTGTGCAGCCTGCTCAACTTCCTGTGCCACAAATCCCGAATATGTTATCTGTGATCTTTTGGCTGCAGTTACCATATCTGTTCTTTCATCAGGGATATTCAGGAACCTGTTAAGTTTAACCACATCAACCTGGTAAGTCACAGGGCGCAATCTTTTAATAAATTCGATACCCGGAATATTTTCTTCAATATTCTTTTTAAACCGCTTATCAGATAAAATAGACCAGTTAACAGCTCCTCCGATACTGCTTACATTATTATTACCGATTCGTACCTCATCGCTGGCTGTGGGCAATGCATTATTACCCAGGGCTGTGGTATTGCTCAGGTACGACAGCGACGGACCGGCATTATATCCTATTGCTGTATTATATCCTCCTGTGGAATTGCTGAACAGGCTGTTCCTGCCAATGGCAGTATTATAGCTTCCGGAAGTATTGCTGTACATAGCGCTGGCGCCGAGTCCTGAATTCGAGCTTCCTGTTTCATTTTCCCTTAATGCCTGGTAGCCCATGGCAATATTCCTTGATCCTGAAGTATTATCCCTCAATGCCCTGTATCCAAATGCCGCATTATCATCGCCACCGGTATTATAATACATGGCATAATAACCGCTGGCAGTGTTCCTGTACCCTTCAGTATTACTGAACATAGCTTGTAACCCGGTAGCTGTATTCCGATATCCGGTAGTATTGTAACATAATGCAGAAACACCCAATGCAGTATTTTCATAACCTGTTGTATTATACATCATTGCAGTATTACCTATGGCAGTATTATAATCTCCTGATGTATTGCCGGACATTGCTCCGCTACCTACTGCAGTATTACCGTCAGCAACAGTATTACTCATCAGTGTCATGTTACCTACTGCAGTATTCTCTTCACCAGTAGTATTATCTTTTAATGACGAACTTCCAATGGCTGTATTTTTAATAGCTGTATTTGCATAAAGAGCTGCATATCCCACAGCAGTATTATAATCTCCTGATGTATTTGAATACAGGGCTGTACAGCCAATCCCTGTATTGAATCCTCCATCGGTATTGGTTAACATGGCATCAGTACCGATTGCCGTATTGTTTGGACCGGTGATGTTATTCATAAGTGTTTGTGAGCCAAGTGCCGTATTACTGGAACCCGTAGTATTTTCATTAAGTGCAAATGCACCATATCCCGTATTATAAGCACCTACCGTATTTGCGTATAATACATCAATACCGCTTGCAGTATTGTAACTGCCTGTTGTGTTTGTATATAATGAATTTCTTCCCAGTGCTGAATTGTTGGCGCCTGTTGTATTACTGAATAAAGCATACGATCCTATTGCAACATTACCGGCACCAATAGTATTTGAATGTAGCGCATATGATCCCACTGCAGTGTTTAATCCACCACTTTCTGTTACAATACCTGCTTCGTAGCCAATAAATACATTAAATGATCCTGATGTGGTTGCCTGTCCGGCTTTATATCCTATGATAGAATTATAATATCCGTTTGTAATGTTCTTTCCTGTACCATGTCCGATAAAATAATTTTTAGGAGTAAGCCTCATATAACTTGCTGTTGATGACCCTGTAAGATTTTCAACTCCGAACCCCGACACAGTATCCCCTGTGTATATTCTTGTACTGTCATAAGTCACCCATAACAGGTCGTCATTCTCCCCCTTTGAACTGCTGAATCCGCCAACAGCAAATCCTCCTCTGTTCCCGGATGCTTTAGAGCCTGCATCCTGTTCTATATACACTCTGACACTGTCCGGTGTAACATATAAATATTCGTTTGTAAGGTTTTTTGAGCTGCTGAAACCACCTACTGCAAATCCTCCCCTGTTACCCGAAGCTTTTACTGCCGGTGTGTCGGCTACATATACACGTATGCTGTCAGGTGTTACGCGGAGGTATTCATTGGTAACGCCTTTTGAAGTACTGAATCCTCCCACTGCGAATCCCCCTTTGCTTGAAGCTTTCGCTGAACCGTCAGCAACATATATACGGACACCTTCCGGATAAACAGCAAAAACAGTATCACCTGAATTATTAACTACCGCCAGAAGCGGGTCATTAACGCCTGAAGAAGCATCGCCTTTAACTTCCAGCTTTCCAACAGGAGTTGAAGTGCCAACACCTACATTATTATCAGGGTCAGAAAGATACACGTCAGTGCCGTTCAGTTCCCATACGTTACTGCCTCCTGATGACAGGTTCGCCCATTCAGTACCGTCATAAAAAAAGAAACTGCCCTCATCAGTGTCAAAAACAAGGAGTCCTGTTGCAGGTGAAGTAACAGCTTCCCTCTGGACAGTTGTCATACGGGGTACCAGCATACCTTTGTCAACGGACTTAACATCAAGCATGGCAGAAGGGTCTGCAGTATATCCGTCATCATCAGTGATCGCAACATTCTGTCCTGAAACATTGCTATAGAAAAAACAAAATGCAGATAAAATAAATAACAGCTTTAAAGAATATTTCATTACCATCATAATATTTATTTTTTATTTTATTTAATAACTGTTTTTTCAGCTAAATAGATATCATAATCCAAACATAAACTTGAAGTATATCACAGGCCCTCCCGGTGACAGAAAATTCATCATGAATTCGGAACTATCAGTCAGTTCCACATCATTCATAACTTTATAGGGTTTTTTCTCCCGGGGTAACGCATACCCTCCGCCCAGGGAGAATTTGCCTTTATTTCCAAGTGGCCATGAATATGAATAGCAAAAGTTCAGTGTCCCGGTAGCATACATGTCAAGGATTACATCCTCCGGCACCTGGCTTCCTGTAACTTCCATCTCTGTTGCGAAACCTTTCTCCCCAAAAGAATGAGAATATCCAAGGTTGAAGGCAGAGCCTAAGAGTGTTCTTTTTAAATACACACATAATCCGCCGCCTGCCTTATAACCCCAGCTTCCCAATCCTCCTGATCCGAATACAGATATTCGTCTGAAAAATGGCATTTCAAATCCTGCACCAATAAGACCTTCATAATTATTGAAACCAAATCCCATTCCCATGTATAAAAATGAAATATTAGATGTATCAGGCTCATCAATGATCTCCTGTCCCTTTATTTCTATCACTGTAAAAATGAGTATAAAAATTAAAACAGATATAATAAGCCTTTCTATCAATTGCATATTACTTTTTATACGAATATAACAAAAAATGTTATGATATTTGCACTGGATAATTGGATAATTAGATTATTTGATAATTGGTATAGTCATTGGATGATTAAATAATTGGCAAATACTATAGATGGTATTTATCAGCCATAAAAGGGGCATAACCTGCCTGACCTGCCTGCGGCATGTAAACCGGCAGGCAGGCATGAACAACCCGGGGAGTAAAAGGCTTATTTTACAGCAGAGCCGTAATATGATTACTCAAGAGCAAGTAAAGCCTGCTTGTAGTCCGGTTCATCGGTGATTTCAGGTACCTGCTCGGAATAAATGACCCTGTGATTTTCATCCAGTACGATCACAACACGGGAATGAAGACCTGCCAGTGGACCGTCTGTGATCTCAAGACTATAGTCTTTACCGAATGCACAGGTATTGAAATCCGACAATGTGACAGCATTCTCAATTCCTTCTGCGCCGCAGAACCGTGCCTGTGCAAAAGGAAGGTCACGGGAAATACAAAGAACTTTTATATTCGGATGCTCTGCCGCCTCCTTATTAAAAGCCCTTACCGATGCAGCACATGTGCCGGTATCCAGGCTGGGGAATATATTCATTACGATCTTTGTCCCCTTATAGTCATTCAATGTCACTTTTGACAGATCATTTTTTACCAGTTCAAAATCCGGAGCCTGAACACCTGTTGCAGGTAATTCACCCAGGGTATGTATGATATTATCTTTTAATGTAATTTGTGCCATAGTGTATGTTTTTAAATAATAAAGTCAATTGCTTAATTAATTTCTTTACTTACTAACAATATAAAGCCCATTATGTTTTAATGTTTTTTTTATTATCTAATTTAAATATGACAATTTTATATTGGTTTCAGTTGTTTCCACCTGACACATATTAATGAATATAATAATTAATATATGTTTCAATTCACATAAATTATTCAATTTCAGACAACGATTTATTCATATATTCTATCGGATTCAGATAAAACATTTTTTTCCACCCTTGTATATCACTGTCAATTCTCCAGGGATAAGGCACAATGGTTAATATTGTATAATGCAAATGAGGCGGTGTATTTTTTGCATTACCAGTCCTTCCTACTGTTCCTATTTTCTCACCTTTTCCGGCATAATTTAGCCACCCGATATTAATTTCATTGAGGTGGGCATAATAATGCAATCTCCATTTTGGTCCTAAAATCAACACAACTAAACCACCGCGTCCGATTTCCCCTTTATAAACTATAAATCCTGATGTCGAAGAAACCACATTTGTTCCTTCTTTTGCAAATATATCAACCCCTTTATGTGTGACAGATTCACCCCATGGATAATACCAGAAAGATTCTTCATTCCAGTCTCCTTTCTTCGCTCCTTCTACAGGTATTACAAATCTCTGTGGTATTAAAAACCCGGTTAGCAAAATAATAATTACCGTAATTAATATCTTATTTTTCTTTAGCCTGTGCATTAATGAGGAGTTTTACAAATAATAGCTATTACTGTTATATTAGTTGTATAAGATACTTATTGACTAATTATAGTGATGGTTATGCTAAATATTTCAGAAGTGATATCAAAATATTAACTAATTAATTAAAATAGTTGTGAATTATGAAACCATGTTTTAATTTTAGCTATCAGTTTAAGAAATGCAGGATCATTACATTCCGAATAACTTGCTTTACTTGAAATTTCACGATATATTGATGATGACCGTGGTGTTCTGCATTCTTTCAGGCTGGCTTCAAATGCTTCTTTGGGTTTATATGGTTTTTTTGCGTCTGCAGTTTTCCATTGATTTTCCTGAAGCCAATCATAAATTCCGGCATCAGATTCCCAGGATATAGCTTCCTTTATTCTGACTTCATTTACCCATATCCAATTTTCAAGTTCTGGCTTAATCACTACAACACATGCTCTGTCAGTCCATCCGCATTTATCTAAATTTTGTTCAATTTCATTTTCTAAATCTTCACGCTTTTTATTTTCTTTACCACACCCGGAATGATCTAATATTACAATTGCATATTTATACTTATCCTGTAATGGTCTGAGAAAATCATCAGCTTCATTTACAATACCGGAATCTCGATGTGGATGTATAAATATATCAAAATTGAAATTTATGACTTGCTCAATATCCGGAATCCTTGGTAATAAACCCTGAATTAAGAACTCCATATTCTTATCAGCAACTAAAACGACTAAATTTTTCATACTATCCTAATATTCCACTTGCAAATAATATTGCTAAATTAGTCTCACCTTTCCAGTCTTTTAGTTTTGGATGATCTGAACCTTTTACAATATCTGTTGCCCCTTCAACCGTTTTTGCAAAACATAATACTTCTTTTTTCTCAACAAGACTTAAAATAACCGGTGAATGTGAGGCAAGCATAATTTGAGCATTATAAACTGACGATAGTGATTGAAATACAGTCTCAACCGCTTTAGGGTGTATTCCATTTTCAGGTTCCTCTATCAAATATACACCGGAAAAATCAGTCAAATATGCTGGTAAAGTTAATGCAAGTAAACGAAGAGTGCCATCTGAAACTAACCAACTCGGAACTATTATATCACCTTCATAAAAAATACGCAAATATCTGTGTTTATCATCTTTTCTTTCAATAGTATCTATGTCAATTATTTCAGGTAAGGCAGTTTTTACATGATCGATCCACTTTCGAAATTTTTTTTCATCTTTCTTAAGATCGTTTATCACCCAGGCTAAATTTGAACCGTCAGTTTTAAATTTTTTTGTTTGGCCTGGAGGACTCGCCTCTCTAATATTTAAACTATCCAATACAAAAGATTGAACACCATCAAATAGAAATCCTTTCAACCAGGTTGAGGCAGGGAATTTTGTTTCATCAGCTGGCAAATTCGCTAATGCAGATCGCTTAATTCCCAGTTTAAATGAAGGCATCCATCCCTTTCCTGATTGTTTATATGTTTCATCATAGAAATTATCATTACCCTTTGGCTTTTTACTGATAACAAGTTTATAGGATGTGCCCGATCTTTTTGAATATTTTTTGTTTAGAATTGAATCAGGTTCTGATTTCAATTCAGGAAATAAAGAACGAACATAAGGCTGAATAAATTGTTCTTCACATTTAAGATCAGAATTTAATAATAATACTTTTTCTTCTTTTATTGCATGTTCCTTTGTTTCTTCACTTAAACCAAATCGCATCTCATAGCGGATCAGATCAAATCTGTTATCCAGTATTTTTATTATTTCTTCAGTAATGCCAATCTCTAAAGCAAGTTCGATATCTCCTCCTCCTGATGAAAATGTAAGATCGTTATAATTCGCTGATCGATTTTGAATTGCTTCATCAATTCCTAACTTAACTATATCAGAAAGAAAGCTGACAATATCCATAAAGGTTGTTTTTCCACTGGCATTAGGACCAACTAATACATGAATATTATCAAGAGATTGGTCAATGTACTTTATTGATCTATAATTTTTTGCCTCGATCCTTTTAATCATAATTCTTAATTTCTATACCAGAAATATATTACTAAAGTCTAATTTCATCAAAGATAAATAATAATTTGTATAGTTCATTATTATCTATACAATCTCATATATTCTACTTAATGAAATATTCATTAAACAGATATTTAAATATTTTTTGATATTACTACTCAAGAACAAGTAAAACCGACTCAAAGTCCGGTTCATCTGCTATTTCATGAACCTTATCGGATCAATACTTAATTAACCACCCCCTTCCCTAACCCAAACACTCTGCACACTAATTATACGTTGCAATAACCTCTTTTCACACTTAGCTTTATCACAATTAATCACTAAAATCCAAACACATGAAAACTTTAAAAAAATACGGTATATTTACTGTCATAGTCCTGATAGCAGTTACTATGCTGGTGTTCGCAACACAAAGAAGAGGAACGTATTCCAAAGCAATATCAAAGACAGCAGGCAGCTTTATCAAGGATGCGGTAAATTACAAAGCTTTGACACCGCAACCTCCGACAGAGTTCGATTCCCTGCAGATATCTGATCCTGTAGGGCACCGTAACCTGCAGATATTCATTATTTCAAGTAAAAAAGAGTCTGCATCAGCAGATTATATCACACTGTCCGAGGCAATAGAAAAGAGGGTTGTTAAAGTACATGAGACCGGAAGCGTAAATCAGCTCGCAATTACGAACAGTTCGGATAATTACATATTTATACATTCGGGTGACATTGTTAAGGGTGGCAAGCAGGATCGCACTATCAGCGATGATATGCTTATTCCTCCGAGGGCAAAGAATATGCCGCTGGAAAGCTTTTGTGTTGAATCCGGCAGATGGCAGAAACGGGGAACAGAAAAAGCCGACCAGTTTTCCTCAAACAGTGCCATGTTGTCTTCAAGAAAGTTAAAGATCGCTGCCAGGCATGACAAGAACCAAAGTGCGGTATGGTCGAATGTGGCTGAACAGCAAAATAAGCTCAATGAGAATATCAGCAAGATGAATGGGGAAAATATTGATGTCAGATCAAACAGGTCAGCAACAAGCCTGCAACTAACGCTGGAAAATAAAGAGCTTGAAAAGATCATGAAAGAATTTATAGATAAATTCAATGCATTGCCTGTTGATAAAAAAAATACAGTCGGTTTTGCCTATGCCGTGAACGGCGAAGTCTATGGTATTGATATTTATTATAATCATGCTCTTTTCAGCGAACTATGGAATAAACTTCTTAACTCTGCCATAGTAGAGGCAATATCGGACATGGATAAACAAGAGCCCGGAGAAAGAGCTGATGTTGAAGATGTGGTTGAGCTTATGAAACAACCGCCTTCGAAAAATAATAACAAAAGAAATATTAATGATGAAACAGAGCTTATGATCAGTGAAGATGACGATATAATATTATTTGAAACAAGGGATAAGGAGAACAGGTGCTTACATAAGAATTACATAAAACAGGACAAAAACGAACCTGATCAGGATAATAACACCAATCAGCGCATATATAATAATAATGATCTGAATAACCGGATCAATACGGATCAGGAGCAAAGGAGGCAGTAATATATTTTATTTGAGGGTCTGCTTTGCTAAATAAGCAGCCCCTTTCTTTTATTCCACCAGCACAAAAGCAGCCCAGTAGAAAGGATCATATTTCTCACTCATTTTTCTCTGTGCCTCGTTAAACGCATCCCTGATATTTTTTCCTTCAAGCCATTCCCTGTAAAATATCGACATCAGCTCAACAGTTTGCCTGTCAGGTATCTGCCACAGGCTCATGATCACATAATCAACACCTGCCAGTTTAAATGCCCTCTGAAGACCATACACTCCTTCACTCCCCCTGATATCCCCCAGGCCTGTCTCACAGGCGGATAAAACCACCAGCCTTGTATTATACAGGTTCATCTTCGATACTTCATAAGCTGTCAGTATTCCATCCTCAAATCCCGGCTCCGGGGGATTGCCTTTCCATACATGATTGGCTCCTGCAAAAAGGAGTCCTGACCTCAGAAGAATATCATCACCACTGGCTTTCTGATACATAATATCGTTATATGCCATATTCCTTTCTTTCTTTTCCACTTTTTTCTCAGGAAAAAAGAAACCATGAGTGGCAATATGTATTATTTCAGGCATATCATCATTATCATACTTAAAACTTTCTTCAAGAGCCATATCCTTTGTTAAAACCGTGGTTTTAACATTATAATCACTGAACAGGCTGTCAATATTTTCCACTTCATCAAGCGTTCCCTGCAGGTAACTCCAACTTCCCCGGCTTAGGGAGCGCGCCCATTCAAAAGACCTGTCATGGATAAAAAAGTCCGAATGCTCATCTTTGTATTTATTGACAGTATTGCCCAGGGAATTAGGATCAAGATCGTAAAATATCCCGCCATATAGCAAGGCTTCATACTCCTCGGATATATTAAAGGGATCCTTATCAAATGCCAGAAGCCCTGTTGAGCTCATTTGCTGAAGACTGTACCTGTCGAGTAAAATACTGTCCTTATCCACAGGCACAGCTGAGAATGCTATCTTATGCAGAAGCCCCGAAGGACTGTAATAAATACGGTCAACACCCTGCAACAGAGGGGCGATTGGTTTCCATACATAATTATATAACGAATCCCCCTTGTAAAGGTTCCTGTCATCCCCGGTAAACCAGGAATATAATCTTCTTATCCTGTCGAAAGTGCCTTTACCTTTATTCCTGCTGAGAAAACCGCTGAATTCATTCCCCTCAAACAAATAAACAAGCTTGGGATACTTATATTCTTTTCTTAATACCAGGGCGCAGTATAAAGAGGTATCCGACCATATATTGCCTTTCATATCGAAATAATCAAAATTCAGAAATTCCACTGCTGCCTCATTATCCTTTAGCTTATCACGTATTTTTTTCCAGTCAAGGGAAATATCCTTATTCTCCTTCTCTTTATACACCTTGTAATACATCTTGTTCTCAATGTCCTTAGCCTGCCTTTCCAGCTCAGACACATTCGCTTTCCGCTCAGATACAGGAAGGATATACAATTTTGAAAGCTTTTGCCGGATATCCAGCCATTGATTAAAACTGCTGATCAACGCCGTATCCCCGCTGTTTTGTATTATCGCTATATTTGATTTGATAGCTTTCAGAATAATACCTTTCTTGATTATCTCAGCATTATACATCTGTGCCGGAAGTAAAGGATTGTCCTTGTATCTTTTAAAAAAATACGAATAAAAGGAATTAAGATTATATTCGAACCAGATAAAGTACTGAGCCACCTTTTTTTCAGATGATACGGTCACTATTCTGAACATCTGGTTTATCATGTCAATTATTGCCTGGCTATACTCGAGATATATTTCATCAGCTTTGTCGTATCTGTTGGTTTTTTCGTATATTAACCCCAGACCTGAATAGTCCGCCATATAATTGGCAGCCATAGTATCGCCCTTATTCTTTTTATATTTGATATCTTCAAGATAATAATGTTCAGCTTTTTCATATTCCTTAAGCATGGAAAATGCACTACCGAGATAAATAAGTGATAATGAATAATACGGGCTGTCCTTACCAAGAACATCCTTAACAAGGGGCAGGGCTTCTTCAAATATTTCTGTTCCTTTTTGCCAGTCCTGCTTCATCATATACACCATGCCATAATAAACAAGGGAATTGGTATAGTCTTCGTTCCTTGTTTTCTTAATATTCCTGAAGACCTTTATCGCTTCTTCGTAATACGGCATGGAATGGTCATGCTTTTGTGACAGAAAATATAAATATCCCAGATCAGCACATATCTTTGCATACTGATATGTGTTTACTTTTTTATCTGACTTAAGTATATCCTTTAATTCATTAAAAATATCTATAGCCTGCGGGTATTTTGCATAGGTTTTATAAGCTGTTCCCAGGCTGTCAAGAAGATCAGTATATTCTTTGCTGTTATTTCCGAATTTTTCTTTTGTACTGCTGATAAGGTCTTTATCTGTTGAGGCGGCAGTAGTACCGCCGTATTGCTCCATGATAGTATTGGAATATATCATTGTAAGATCATAAATAACATTATAATCAATAGTATCAAGCTGCCTGATCCTGTCAATGGCTTTTGTATAGATTTTAACGGCTGTTTTGTTATCCGTGATGCTTTTATACATTTCTCCGGTAGAGCTGAGCGATACTGCGAATGTGGGATATTTATCCTCAAGCAGTAATAATTCGATCTTCCATATCTCACTCCTGTACTCTACTGCCCTGTCGTAGTGTTCCAGGCATTCATGCACTACTGCAAGATTATCCAGCGCTCTTATGTAGTTCGGATCTTTCCTGTCAAGCTTATCTTCTGCTGTTTTTAAGATTTTTTCTGCTGTTTTCAGGGCATTTTCATAATCCTGAGATACTATCTGTTCTTTATATTCGGTGTTTAAGGCATCCCAGTCCTGTGAATAGGCAGATGACCATAAAAAAATTATAGCTAATAATAGTGTATATCTGATAATCATAGATACAAATATACAAAATGTCATACAGCGCATACCTATATACTATTTAATAAATGCCTGCCGCGTAAATAAACACACCCCGTCCCGACTTGTCGGGACACCCCTCTCGATATTTTTACCACCCCCTCCCAATTTCATTGGGAGACCCCTCCTAAATTTAGGAGGGGAGCTTCGGACACTGCATCTTACTACGTCTGTACTAGGTTAACGCAATAATTACGGATTATGATAAAAAAAAACTTACCTTGAATTGGTGATGATTATCTGGTGGTGCATTGTATTATTATTAGCAGTTAAAGATATAATATATGTGCCTTTAGGAATCATTGATCTGAGGTCAATAGTATATTTATAAAAAATATCTTCAGACTTTATATTTTCCGAGTACATTACCCTGCCGCAAATGTCTGTTATCTCCACTCTGATATCTCCTTTTAGCAAATGTACGGGAAGGGCAATATTTATTAATCCGTCGGACGGGTTCGGATAAACAGTGATATCCTGATATTCAGGATTATTTTGTACTGCAACAGGATTGCTGTATTCTGATCTTCCGTCAAGATCAGTCTGTTTCAGCCTGTAATATGAAATTCCCCTGTGAGGGAACATATCCTTAGCGGAATACCCGAGAATAGTATTACTGTTTCCTGCTCCCGGTATTAGGGCAACCTGTTCGTAAGTCAGGAGGTCTGTTGTTCTTTCAACAGTAAAATAGTCACTATTGATTTCAGTTGCCGTGCTCCATGTGATATTCACGATACCATTATCAGGCATCGCATTAAGATCAAGCAGATTTACAGGAAGAGCATTTGTCCCGCCAATTTTATTTGCCAGTGCGAAAAAGCTGAAAGAAGTGAATATTCCTGACTGTGCCTTTCCTGATGGTGTTCCAACAGCCATAGCATCAATATCTGTCCAGTTACCTGCTCCGTCACTCTTAACTATAGAGATAAAATCAGGATCAGTGACTTCGTCATCAGGCCCGTATGCAAACCTGATCCTTGCCAGGTCAAGGGCTGTTGAAGGTGTCTGGCTGATATGGTAGTATCTGATCTTCGAAATATTTGAGATTGATCCCGGAAGTGTATATTCCAGATCATATGCATTACCATTAATTATTTCAGCGTAATATTCTGTCAGATCAGATATGGATTGATCTACTGTCAGTTCCAGCACACGATATTTATTCGGTTCTCCAATAGGAAAAATCTTAAAAATATTCTGGTCTGTTGAAACAATGTGTTTCATCGGACCGACAACAAAACTGCTGTCCTGTGGCATGCAATTTAAATTAACTGTCGAGTTTGGGCCAAGGGTAAGAAGGTTGACATCTGTTGTATGTATATGTCCGTCTGTCAATGTAAGTGCACCATTAACTGTAAGCAGCTGATCAAGTGTAACTGCATTTGCAGGTGTGGTATTATTAACTGTAAGATCATTAAATGTTGCTGTTGAAGTGCCACCTATAACCTGCGCCGTGCTGCCGTCCAGGATCACAGCACCTCCTCCCCCTCCGAATGATACAGCATCTGAATTCACTGTAATGTTGCCGGTAAAAGTATTATTCCCGCTACAGGCAGGTTGCAGATCACCTGTGCCGGCTTTAATAAATGTAGCATCAGCATTATAATCGTCAGGATCTGTACCGGCCAGCCGCAATAAGCCCGAACCTGTGTTTGTAATGCTTATTTCCGAATCGAAAGTACAACCACCTTCAGAAATATTATCACCTGCACCGTTCTTTTCAACGGTGGTTGTACTGTTAAAGACAGATCCGTTAAAAAACACATTATCACATGTTGCTGACACTAATGCATTGAATAGTGTCCCCCCGAAAGTAGCTGTTGTTCCTGTTATATCAACTATACCATTAATAATATTACCACCTGTAAATGTTGAATTACCATTCAGGTGGATTATGTTCCCCCCAAGATCAACAGTGCTGCCTTCAATAGTGAAGTCATTGGATACTGTAATATCATTACTGATAATATTGGTGCTATTTGCTGTGATCGTAAGATCATAAAAAGTTATACTTCCTGTATTCTGAAATGAAGAAGATCCCTCAAATTCTATGATTCCGCCTGTTGCTGTAAATATGCCGGCATTGATCAGGGTTGCGGAATTCTGACATCCTACCTGTCCACCGGACATATCGAACCTGTCACCTGCATTATCAAGTATAATATTATTCTTAAAGGTCACTGTACCACCTGAAATATCGATATCGATAAATGGCACCGGCGGAGGATCAGGTAAGCTGGTCAGTCTTCTGACCTGACCGTTAATGGTGACTTCTCCTCCGGCAACGGAAAGGGTTGGCATATCTCCGTTATCATTTTTAAAATACACATATCCTGACACTGACAATGATCCGCCGGAAATTTGTGCTATTGTAGTATTGCCTGTACTGAAACTGTTCAATACCACTGAATTATGTACAATTACCTCACCGTCTTCCAGATTGAATAACGAATTAGCTTCCCGCACCACAAGGTTATGGTGGATATTCAGGATACAGCCGGAACCTGTCATATTGTATGTTCCGTCTTCCTGTATTCCGAGATTGTGCATTACAGTCTCTGTTCCATTACTGAAGTTCATAACACCGTCTGTTCTTACATTAAGGTTATGAGAAACGATAAGCAATCCGCCTGTGTGGTTGAAAATTCCATTACTTTCTATAATTAGTCTTTTATCTCCGGCAATTCCGAGTTTCCCCCCACTCATATTAACAACAGATCCCAGGCCTGTGACTACGAAATTTCCTCCTAATAACTCAAGGCTTCCTGCGACAATATCGAGTCGTCCTCCATTCAGTATCTTAACTTTCTCAGGAACAAATGAGGATTCTATATTTAAAACAGGAAAAGCATTGGCGCCATAATCTGCTGCATCAACAAGCACAATATCCCCGGTTGAGGGCAACAGGTTGTCCGACCAGTTAAGTTTATTGTCCCATACCCCGTCATTCGCATCACCGTCCCATCGCTTATTTGCTGCATACAGGGTGCTTATTGAAAGGATAATAATAAAAAACGGCTTAATCAAATAAGCCGTTAATGATACTGCTTCCGTGAACTTATTATAAAGTTTTACAAACCAACTATAACGTGTTTGTCCTGTTATATTTCTCATAATTTTGCACATTGGATAAAATCTGCCGTTCAGCTTTCAAGAATATCTCTCTATATATATTTACGGCACATTGGTCAAAAGGTTGCAGGGATGTTGTATAACATATAAAAAGCCCCGCAATCCGGGGCTCTTGTTTAGGGGGTGTGAGGTTTACCTCTCTAATACCACAGGGACAATAATAATTTGGAAATTTGTCAATTTGTCAATTTGATACCTGCCTGCCGGCAGGCAGGATTTTTTATTGTTTTCATTTAATTATACGGTAATGACCGGCAAGAAGTTAGCAGGGGAAATACCTGTTTTTATGCAGGTAGAAATACGTGTATAAGGAGTATGTTAGCTGTTAGCTGGAGTCAGGTGCCTGCCGGCAGGATGGCTAAATTCCCAAATAGCAATGTATTATTTGCAATCGCAAAGTGCAGGGTTTCGGGTTTTACCTGCCCACATGCCGGATGTTGTCATGCCGCCAGCATGACAAATTACTTTTTTGTCGATACAAAAATGTAATCAAAAAAAATCTCCCCAAATAATGGATGATAAATGTTCTTCTTTATTTTACTTTTTCTCTTATATAAATGAGGATTGCCTATACAAGTAATTTTACCCTTGTAACATTTATCCTCCCGCGCTATTTGGGAATTTAGCCATCCCGCATACGGTATTCCATGCATGGTATAATATAGCCCTGTAAATAAAGTATTAATAGCCCGGAGCGAAACCCCGGGTATATGATTAATGGAATAAATGCGATTGGATTCTTTCCTGATTCGGAAAAATGTATTATTTGCAATCGCAAAGTGCAGGAAGTTGAAAAATTGAGCAATGGAACAATAGAATTATGTAGCAGGTATTATCTAATGATCAGTTTCTTACTGTAATTGTTGATTAGGTGATTGCCACATTGAAATGTTTACTTAAACATTACATATTGTGGAATGATTTATTTGGATACTCTTTTTATCAAGAACTTAGCGAAGCGATCTCAAGAACACCAAGATATAGAAGATTATGAATTATTATATCTTCTCCACGAGATAATCCCCGACATTTTTCTTTTTGGCATCAAAACCTATTGCAAGCAGATAAACGGTCTTTTTCTCAGATAAATACTGTTGGTGGTATTGTTTCTCTTTTATCTGAGCCATAGCCTGTTTGGCAGTGCCGAGTTTAAATTCAATGATATAAATATATTTTTCCGTTCTGATAACCGAATCAATACGGCCTTTGATAACAGATACTTCACTGTCAACTATATAACCAAGCATCTTTATTATCAAATGGAACATAGAATGAAAATATTTTTCTTTTTTATCAATATTGTAATGACTAAGTCCTGCAAAAAGGCTTTTAAAATTTTCCATAAATTCCTCAATGTCGGCATTTTCAAGATATAAGGACATGCCGGTAATAATAGCATTGGTATCACTAACATTGCCCCGGTTAAATTCAGCTAATAAATAATTGGCAAAAGCATTGTCAACTTCACGATTTGGAAAGCCAAGCGTATATATATTGCGTTTTGTGTCATATTCATGGATAGTGAGATAACCGGTCTGAAAAAGCAGGGGTATCAGTTCAAGCTCATCAATATTGAATTTATCCAGTGCAATATGTTGCACTTTAAGATTTTCAAGGTCTTTTAAGTAAAATGCTCTTTCTCTTGCAAGTTTTATCAAAAATGTTGGCGTGCCGGTGGCAAACCAGTAATTCTCAAACTCACCTGAATCAAAAAATCGCAAAACAGAAAAGGGGTTATACAATGTGTTTTCTCCATCCCATGAATAGCCGTCGTACCATTTACGGATATTGTCCACCAGTTCCTTTTTCTGTTTTTTACCATAAAGATCAAGGTAGCCATCGAAATAATGCTCAATCTCCTTTTGTGTATATCCCAACATGGAGGAGTACCGTTTATGAACGGTAATATCATTAAGATTATTCAGATCGCTGAATACGGATACTTTGCTGAATTTGGAAACACCGGTCATGAAAAAGAACCGGATATGAGCATCATTGCCTTTAAGAACGCTATAAAAATTCTTTAGTATTTCCCTATGCTCGTGGGCTTTATGAATATTCTTTTTATCTAAGTAATCTATGATAGGTTTATCATATTCGTCAACCAGGATCACAACAGGATTTTTTTCTGAAAGCTTTTTAATTAATTCTTCAAATGATAAGCCTACACCTGTATTTTTAATTTTTATGTCATATTTTTCAGCTATGTTATTTATCATATACTTAATAGCTGCTTCCAGTCCGATATCTTTATAGCCTGCGTGGCTGAAATCAAAATGCAGCACAGGATGCTGCTTCCAATCTATCTTATCCTCTATCCATAAGCCTTTAAACAGTTTTTTATTAGCCCTGAACAGCTCTGCCATGGTATTCACAAGCAGTGATTTTCCAAACCTGCGGGGACGGGAAAGGAAATAATATGATCCGTTTTCTATAAGATCATAGATATACTTCGTTTTATCAACATATATATAATTCCCTTCAATAAGTTTGCAGAAATCCTGTATGCCGACCGGCAGTTTTTTTAGTTTTTTTGTCATGATCAAAATCGAATGATAAGTACAAAGATAATGGGATTATTTGATTTATTAAAAAAATACGTTACATGGGAGATTGATACGCTTTCGCATGAAACCACGACGGACGAAGAGGGATTGAGACAGATTGAGACAAGATTGTGCCACAGGCATCCCTACGGGAGAATATCCCTGCCTGTCGGCAGACAGGGATTAACGAATGTTGATTTTAGAAGTAGTTGTTTACCAAACAGATCACAAATCGTAAATCGTTAACTAAGCAAAGCGTTCTCATGAACACCTCTGATAATTATTTAATTTGTGAGTAATCGGTGTTCTTAAATCAATTTATTGACAAGCACTATTTAATAATCAACTTCTTACTGTAATACTGATCATTTGAGGTTCCGATGATCAGATATATGCCCGGGGATAACCTGTTATTAATATCAATTGCCACTATGGCATCACCCTGTGAATCGGTTATAATAACCTTTGAATATAATATCGCTCCCATTATATTATGGACAACTATCAGCACTTCACTATCCTGTACAAATTTTTCAAGTGAAACATAAATATTAGTTCCATCCCGGGCAGGGTTAGGATAAACATTAAATACAGGATTTCTTGCATAAGAAACAGTATTTATAATAAAGTCAACGGAAACATGCTGTGAATATTCAAAATCACCGTTAAAATCAGTTTGCTTAAGCCTGTAGTAAGATATTCCCTCATAAGGATCATAATCTGTTGCCAGGTAATTAAGCATACCACTGCTGTTTCCTGCTCCGGGTACTATTGTAACAACTTCGTAATTATCAAAGTCAGCGGTTTTTTCAACGGTGAAGTAATCATTATTTGTTTCGCTGGCAGTGGTCCAGGTAAGGTCAACCATATCACCTGAAAGATTTGCGCTAAAATCTATCAGCTCTACAGGTAACGGATTCGATCCTCCTGATCTGTTTGCAAAGACAAAACGGCTGAATGTAGTAAAATTAATATCTGAAGTAATACTTCCTGTTGGAGTTCCTGATCCTGTTCCTCCAATGTCGGTCCATGCATTCGGATTACCTTTTGCTATTCTCAGGTTTGGAGGATCAGTCACCTCATCACTTTCCAGGTAATATAACTTCACTGATGCATATGTAACTGCAGATCCTGCTCCTTTTTCAATAACCCATCCGCCAATATCGGATACGTATTCAATTGTTCCGGGTAATGACCAGCCTAAGTCTTCCGGAGAATCAGAAGAGTATTCACAGGAATAATTTGTTGCTGTAGCTGCTGACTGTGTTACTGTCAATTCTGTTTTATGCATACTGCTGCCTAATCCGCATATGAATATTTTTGTTGTTGATGCGGTAGTGTTAACAGTATGCTGCATCGGCCCTTTAATAAAGCTGGCGTCACTGCCACCCGAAATATCAGGGGCCGAAGCTCCCATAGCGAGTATATTGGTTTCAGTGGTAACTATATTTCCATCTGTCAATGTAAGAGTGCCGTCCACTGTTATCGGTTTATTCAGCGTTATCTCATCGCCTGTACCTGATGTATTATTTATAGTAAGGTTATTAAAGTCGGGCCAGGAGACACTACCGTCAATTGTCTGATCCGAACTGCCGTTCAGTGTAATAGTATTGGCCCCGTGCGTAAAAGTGCCTCCGTCATAATCGAGATCTCCACTGAAGTTTGTATTTGTACCTGCTGTAAATGTCCCGTTTGTCATTGAGAAATCCCCGGTAATATTCGTTGTGGCTCCACCTGTATATGTACCATCAGTCATTGATAAATTACCCTCAATATTCATGGTTGCAGGTGCAGTGAATGTTCCTGCATCAACAGTAAAATCCAGATCGTTAAATGTAAGCGTTGCAGTACTACCGCCTGTACTCAGTACTGTTCCGTCATTCTCCAGGGAAACATTATAAAAGGTCTGTGATGCTGCAGTGCCGTTTATAGTCTGATCTGCAACGGTATTATCAAACACAACTGTTCCATTATTATGTGTAAAAGTGCCCCCGTTATTCGTCCAGTCTCCTGATGCATTTATAGTAGTTCCTGCAGTTAATTCCCCTGATGTTAATGTAAGCGTTCCACCGATATTTAATGTGGCAGGTGCTGTAAAATCACCTGATGTCAGGGTCAGGTCATTCACCGATAAAGTAGTAGTGCTTCCTCCGAGGCTTAATGTTTGTGCTGTTTTATCTATCTCAATATCATTGAAAGTCTGGGAAGCTGCCGTACCTTTTATCTGCTGTCCGCCGGTTGTATTATTAAAGTCAATTGTTCCCGAACTGTGCGTAAAGGAACCGTTCAATACCCAGTCACCACTTATGCTCATTGTATTGGCTGCATTTGCAACAAATGTGGTGTTATTGGATATATTAATGTTTTCTGTAACATCAAGAGTAGTGGCATTAGGTGCAGCAGTCACCGTAATTCCTGTATTAGTACCGTTGCCTGCAATAAAGTTACCTGCCACAGAGGGGGTTCCTGCAGCAAAAGTATGTGTCCTGCCATCTGTTGAAGGCTCCACTTCCAGGTTACCGTAATCCTGGTCGGAGATCGTCTGGTCATCAGTCTGATGATATTCTGTTGTGCTGCTTGTACCAAAAGTATATGTACCAAAACCTGTAGGGAAAACAGCCGTTCCTGTCATTTCAAAAGTAGCCCCATCTTCTACTTCAAATATTTTTCCGCCATTACCTGTAATTGCATATCCGCCATTAATAAATTTTCCACTAAGGACTTTCAGATTACCTGTAACATTTGAAGTTGTAATTGCAGCTCCGGGTGTTACCCCGTTGCTGTGTGTGTTATTCAGGTGTAAATTATTATATACAACAGCACTTCCGAATCCAATAGTCTGGGCTACTGTTGTTCCATTATAGTTAAATGTACTTGATGCTCCGGGTGTAATTGTACCTGTACCGTTTTGCAGAGTAAATGACCCTGACAGATTAACTGTTGCAGTGCCTCCGCTAAGGTCCATAACAGCCGACACTTCCTGTCCTGCGCCTGCAGTTGAATAAAAATTCACACCCGTTCCGATACTTAATGTGCCTGTAGTAATTACCACTTCTGCTATGCGGTCCGTATTTACGTCATTGCTTCCGATATAAAGAATACCTGCCAGTGTTGCTGATCCATCATTAATATTCCATGAATTTGTATTGGCATTACTTGGTTGATAGATCATAACATTTGAGTTCAGGGTAAGATCTTTTCCTGAATTATGAGTAAGCGTATTTGAAAAGTCCATTGCAGGAAATGCCAGTCCGAATATCGTTGCATCAACATCAAGTACCACATTAACGGCACCTGTCGTAAGATTAGGATTTCCTATGTTGGTAATTATATCAGTCACAGTAGGAACACTCTGCCTGCCATAGCTGCCTGAAATATCAACACCCGGGTCGGCATAAAGAGTTAGATTATCATCATCTTCAATGGATTTAACCGTTCCGCGTACTACTCCGGGAGTAGATTGTAACATTATCACATCATCAACTTCAAGTTCAGTTGTAAATAATGTTGTCCCCCCGCCTGTTACCTGGTCACTGCCATTGGTAAACTGGACTGTTCCTGTACGGTATTGTATCCATGTGGCAGGATCACTCCAGTCTGCCGAACCAATAACTCTTGTATATACAGCAACAGTCACAACGGTTTCACCTATTGTAAAGTCTGTTACAACTGAAGAATGGCCCGTCATTTCTGTGGAAGTTAATGTCACGCTTCCTGTTGAAGTTGTATGCCAATTAACACCGTCATACCTGTGCACCTGGAAACCGTTCCAGTCAGCTCCGCCGTCCACATCATCAGGATCAATGAAATTAAAAGTGGCGTCATAGGTAGTAAAATCAAAACCTCCCGGTACTGACATTGTCCAGTACCTGTTTACACATTTATCAGGATCAATAGTTGATGCAAAAATAGAAGGATGTTGACTTGCAGTTGAATAACATGTCAGATAACCATCAGTATTTACAGTGGCAAAAGTAAAATCAATGGGAGTATAATCCGATCCTGTGCCGATCTCATAAGTCGGAGAAGAGCTTGCAGATGACACCCATTTTTGCAGGTTACCGTCAACATGACCGCTTGTACGGCTTACACTTCCTCCATTAGCTATTATAACATTATTTACATCTGTAGTAATATTACCACTTGTAAATGTAAGTGTACCATTTACAGTTATATTGTCATTCAATGTCAACCCGTTTGAATTGTCTATCTCACAATCATTAAATGTTGTGGCGCCGGTAAATGACTGTGCAGAGCCACCCTGGAACAGCACTTTTCCTGATGGTGTAAAGGTACCATTTGAATATGTCCATGAACTCCCTGTCACAGTTAAAGTATTACCATTAATATTCAGGGTTCCTCCTGCCCCATCCTGTGAATAACTGCCAACAGTAACACCAGATGTCAATGTTGTGGTTCCACCGGTGGAATTATAATAGAAAGTTTTTCCTGATGCCTGTGTAAAGGCAGCGCCTGTAAGAGTAGCTGTTCCTGAAACCGTAACATCCCCGTTAATTGTTGCCACACTTGTCAATGTTTTCACACCGCTTGTTGTAAACAGCAGGTTATAATAATTTTCCGAAGGACGTAATATCTGATCTCCGGCACCGTCAAGAGTGATGATACCGCCCTGCAGTGTGTATGTCCCTGTCAGTGCAGGTGTAGAGGTACTGAGTATTGCCATCTGCAGGTCTCCGTCTGTACCAACTGCCATGGTCAATCCTCCTGTGCCGTCCAGTGTCTGAGTGTTCATATCGAATGTTCCGTCTGCTATTGTAAGCAGGTTTGTAACCCTTACATCAGTGGCATCACCACCTCCTCCTACCGTTAAGGCTCCTGAGGACTTGTCAACAGTGAGGCCGTAAAATGTCTCCATTCCGCTGCCTGAGACTGTTATTGTCTGTGTAGCTTCTGTGCCTGTGAAAGTCACGGTACCATTATTCGGATCAAATGTCCCTCCTGAATTTGTCCAGTTCCTTTCTATATTGACATTCGTGCCATGACCGGTTATTGTGCCACCACTTAACTCAACATCATAGAATGTTGTCTCAGAACCTGTAATAGCAGCAGACCCGGACATTGTCACTTCCCCGTCGTTATGTATATATGTAGCGCTGTTATTATAAAATGTTCCGATCAATCCCATATCAGTACTGTGACCTTTCAGTATTTTTCCCGAATTAATGGTAATATTGTTAAATGTGGTCATTGATACACCGCTTACTTCTGTACCGGCTGCATTGTTAAAGGCTGCTGTTCCGGTTGCAGTAAAAGTCCCTCCGCTTTTTGCCCATGAAGTGCCATTCACGGTAATAGTAATTCCGTTATCTATCAGTTCCCCGGCAGATTGGGAATAATTCCCGATTGTAATATTTGTAGCTGCTGTTAATGTTGTTGCTGATGAAGAATTATAATAAAAAGTCTTTGCTGAGGCCTGTGTAAAAGATGAATGGGATGAAATTGTTGCGGTGCCTGACACTGTAAAGTCTCCGTTTATTATGGTCAATCCATCAATTGTTTTCGCACCATTGTTTCCCAGGATCATATTATAACATGTAGAAGCTCCTGATGGAGCAGAATTATACGTTTGGGCATCAGCACCGTTTAATGTTACAGTTCCTGCCGTGAGAGTATATGTTCCTGTAAGTTCCGGAACTGTAGCAATTTTTGCTATCTGCAGGTCGCTTGTACCTGTCATTGTCAGTCCGCCATTACCATCCAGGGTGTTAGTGCTTACATTTACAACAGCGGCATCCTGTATTGTAAGAAGATTTTCGATAGTAACAGTGGCATCTCCCAGTGATTTTGTTCCGCTGTTCCCGCAAACCAGATTATAATAATACCCGTCACTCGGTTGTGAGATTATCTGGTTGGCGCTTTTCTGGAAATATACAAAATTGCCTTCCGTTGTTGCATTGAATGTCGTGATTGTCACTTCATCTGCCGTTCTGTCCGTTGTTCCGTCCCCGACATATAATTTTCCACCATCACCGTTAGTAAAAGTACCTGCTCCCAGCAAGAGAGGTGTAGTAGCATCGTCCAGTTCAATTGAAATAGTTCCTGTATTTATCACTGTTGTTGCTGCTGATACTTCCAGTGTTGTAACTGCTATAGGGTTACCTGTTACAGTATAAGTGCCGGCAATTTCATTACCAAAAGTATAATTACATTCTGCTCCCGGTGGTAATCCTATCCAGCTGCCATTATTTGTAAGATCGCCATTCAGGAACGGATCAGCGCCAATCGTATTATCCCATGTTCCTGTAGCTGAAATTGTTATATCATCCTTAAATATTTTTGCTCCTGCATCCGATGTTGCATATTCAAGTTCCCCGTCTATTGCAGATGTTCCGTTAACTGTCATATTACAACCACCGACAATAGTCTTTCCCGAGCTTATTGCAAAGTCACCTCCTACAATAACTGATTGGTTTGAATTAGAAGCTGCATCACATAATTCCACATCACTGCCTGTACACAGAAGGTTTCCGGTTATGTCAAGAGTTCCGCCTGATCCGCCCGGCCTTGGATGATAATAACCTCCGTCAAAGGAACAGTTACCACCTACATTTACATTTGCGCCATTTGCCGCACTATAGTCTCCGGCAGCAGTCGCATCCATGCCTCCTGATACTGACAGATTACCTGATACTGTTACAGTTTTGTTTTGCTGATCCCATTCCAATATTCCTTCAATAATAAGACTTGTAACTGACGGCGCCGTACCATTATCCACATAAACAGAATGTGCAGCCAGTATTTTTGCATGATCGGAAGCTCCCGGTACACTACCTCCTACCCATGTTGTCCCGGTATTCCAGTTACCTGTCTGTGCAGACACTATTGGCGCTGAAACAGTGAAAGTTCCGTGGTTAGTTCCATCTGTCATTGCCCAGAAACCTGTTGATGATGAGCAGCTGAAAGTAGGATTATAAGTTCCGGCAGTAGCGCTCATGTTCCGTGCAGAAACTCCTGAAACAGTCAACTCATCAGCCTGGTCTGAAGTTGCATCTGTTGACAGTGTAAGTGTAATGGCGCCTGTAGTTACAGTAATAGATGAAGCAGTTATATCGGTTGTCCCGCTTGTAACAGCTACGCTGCCTTCTCCGGCAGCCC
>Ga0180433_10001539_pt1 | contig 38376 bp, 36 predicted proteins | sample SS_ome_8_FD_132980 | JGI IMG/M metagenome (GOLD analysis project Ga0180433, IMG submission 132980) | Hypersaline lake sediment archaeal communities from the Salton Sea, California, USA - SS_1_D_1 metaG | ecosystem: Environmental > Aquatic > Non-marine Saline and Alkaline > Hypersaline >... | reverse complement strand
TTTATAACTAAAATTCCACCTATAGTAAAATTTATATAATTAAGGATATTAAAAGTTAAAGTTCCTCCTTGTGATACTCCACATAAATAAATATTTTTACCATTTTTAATTATATTTCTCTCTAGTTGTATTATGTTAGCTACTCTTTCACATTGCAAATTAAACTCAATAACACCAATATCATCTAATTTACATAATCCATCATTAAATGTAAAATAATCATACCAAGAATTTATATTAGTTTGATAAGGAAAACGAGAATGAATGGTAATAACTGGACTATTAGGAATTATAAATTTTATATAATTATAAATATTATTATAATTATTTTTAAAGAAAGATAAAAAATCATTAAAGGTATTATAATCACTATACATGCCATGTAATAAAATAATAGTAAATTTATGACTATTTTCAGGATTAATAATTTTACAATTATTATACATTATTATATAATTGATTTTATATAATTAAATTTAAATCATTTAACTTTATTTAAACCATTTAACTTTTTGTATATCAATTTAGATAATTTGTATAATATAAAAAAAAATAATATTGTATATATAATAAATATGTATGGAGTAATAGATGGATTATATTTTTGTAATTACGAAAGATTAGATGAAATAAATTCAAGAATTAGTGAAAGGAATATTCCAAGTCAAGAATTAAGACCTGAATATTCATTAAGACCTGTTTCTACAAAATATGCAATATTACCAATAGTAGATAGAGTACCAGTTTCTAATGTACCATTAAAACAATATAGTCCCTATAATATATCTACTGTATTTAATCCAGGGACAAGTCAAGGTCCATGGAGAGGTTTTGCTGAAAATATAAATATAGATTCAAGTTTAAGAAACCAATTTTTTGCATTACAAAAAGCTGGGGCATCTAAATTTATACCATCTTCTGAAGGTTCATTATATAAATCACATTTAGCGATAAATGGTTACCCAAAAAATGAATATTTAAGTAGTGAATTTATAAATCAACATCAATCATTGGTTGAAAACTTAGGAAATGAAACATTTAATAATTGTACTAGATGTGAAAGAATAAATATAAAAGTTGATAGACTATGTTAAATTAATAAATTAATATTATTTTTTAATATTATGAGTAATATGAAAGACTTAGAAAAATTAACTATTGAATATTTAATAAATCCTATACTTTATAATAAATTTTTCAAAAATAATACTGAATCTGATGATGAATTTTTAAATGATAAAAAATTTTATAAAAAAAGAATAATTAATTGTATAAAAGATATGTTTAATGGAGAATTTCCAAATAGATCATCAGAAGAAAATTTTAATATTTTTATTAAAACAATAATTATATATTTAAAAGAGTTAGATTATAAAGAAATTTTACAAGAAGACTATAAAGATATATCAGATAATTTTATTAATAAAAATTCAACAGATTTATATATAAAAAATTTTAACAAAGAAAGTAATGATAATTTATTATATAGAGAAAAAAAAAAAATAAATAAAATAGATAATTTTGTAAAAATAAAAAATAAAGAAAATATTAATTATCCATTACCAGAAAAAAAAGATATAAATTTAAAAGATCCTAAGTTTAAAAAAAAAGGGTTGCCTAAAAAAGAAAAATATTCTGATAATATAAATGAAGAGTAAAAAAAATAAAATAAAAAAAAAATTTATAAAATTAAGATGTAGTCCCAAAACTAAAAAAAAAGGTTATACGTGCTATAGTGATGAGTCTTTACTAAAGCTAAAAAAATTTTGGAATGCAAGGCATCCAGATGCCACTATAAATACTAATAACTCATTTGAAATATGGCAAAAGTTAAGAAATTCTCTATCAAATGTTTGTGAAAGTGAGAGTTGTTGGTTAAAACAAAAATTTATAAGTAATAATTTAGATAAAAATTTATTAAATTATACATTTGCACCAAAAGCACCTGAATCTTGGAAAAAAGATAAAAATACCTGGTTATCTAGTATAGATATAGAAAAAGTAATGAAACAATATGAAGATGCATTTCCAAATTTTGCCTTTATTGGTCCTTCTCCTATAGATTTTGATACACCAAAAGTTTATAATACTTGTGTATGGGATGATTTATGTAAGTTTAATTTAAGTTCTTTTATAAAAAAAAATAAGACAAATATAGGAATAATTTTTAATACAGATCCACATTATAAAGGAGGGTCTCATTGGGTTGGTATGTATATAGATTTAAAAAAACAAATCATATTTTATTTTGATAGTGTAGGAGATGCTATTCCAAATGAAATTTTAAAATTAGTTAAAAAGATTCAAATACAAGGAAAAGAATTAGGTTTAGATTTAAAATTTGATTCAAATTATAAATTTGATCATCAAAAAGGAAATACTGAATGTGGAATGTATGTATTATATTTTATTATAGAGGTATTAGAAAATAAAAAAGATTTAAATTTCTTTAAAACAAATAGAATTACTGATGAACAAATGGAAGATTATAGAAAAATTTTTTTTAACTAAAATTTTATAAAAATAATAAATAAATTAATATAATTATTAATTATAAATTTAATATAAAAATTATTTATTAAAAAATATTAATGAATAATTTTAATTCAATAGAAAATAAAGAATTGTTATGGGATTTATTAAATGAAAAAAATATATTTTTAAATATACCAGATTCAGAAAAAGAAAATGTTCAAAATATATTTGAAAACGAAATAGAAAAAATTTCAATAAAAGCAAATAAAGATTCAGATTTATTAATATTAAATAAATTATTAATTCAAAATTTTACAAATGAATTGTCATTTTATAAACAAAATAAAAATTTTCAAAAAGAAATTTTAAATAATGAATTTAGAATAAAAAAAAAAGAATTTAATGAATTTATAAACAAAAAAAAACCAGAAGAAATTAAATTTGAAAAAGAAATTGATAAACCACTTGATCAAAATGAATTAGATATAAAATTAGATTTTATAATTAAAAACAGGAATCAATTAATAATTGAATATGATAGATCAAACAATCCAACTAAATTAGAAAAAATCGAAAAAGTAGAAAAAGAAGAAAAAGTAGAAAAAATCGAAAAAAATGAAAATATAGAAAATATAGAAAATATAGAAAATATAGAAAATATAGAAAATATAGAAAATATAGAAAATAGTAAAAAACTTAAGTATGAAAATATTAATATTGTAGAAAAAAATAAAAAAATAGATATTGAAATTATAAATAATAAACTAGATAAATTAATAGATAAAATAGATTTATTATTAAGTAAAATTAATAATTAAACTTTTCTAAAATTAAATTGCTTTCCTGAAATTTCTAAAATTCCTATTTGTATTGGATTTTTAGCAATATAACTTTTATAATCATAAACCTTACCACTGCTAGGATCATAAGCATATTCAATTCCTTCAATTTTTATTTTTTTAGCTTTTATATTTTCTTCTCTCTTATTTCCTTGAGTTATTGAATCATCTTCTTCATTTTGAATTGAAGGTTGATACGATATTTTTGTTGGTGAAGGAGATCCAAATGAAAAACATTTTAAATTTTCTTTATTACCTTTCTTTAAATAAAGAAGACAATCTATAGCCGATTCTTTCACAGATTTAAGTATACTTTTATTTATATCTTCTTTTATATTTGAAATTTCGTAAAGAGCTTGATCACTAGTTAATGGAGTTAAATTATCAATTTTACTTCTATCTTTTAATCTTAGTTCAATAGAATCATCACTTTCCATTTGTTTTTTTGAAAAAGTCATTAAATATAAAAATACATCAACAGTTTGTTCTTCTTTAGGTAAATTTTTATGACTACATATTCTTCTAGCTCTACCAATAACTTGCTCTAATCTAACAGGATGCCAATATGGTTCAATTAAATGTACAAATCTAACATTATACAGTGAGATACCTTCAGCTCCAGAAGCTGTAATCATGAATACTTTTATTATTTCACCTGAATAATTATTTTGAGACATAGATCTTAATTCATCGACTATATTTGTAGGTACATATTCCCAAGTACTATTAAAAATATTTCTAATTATTTCTTTTACTTCAACAGATTCTGTACCTGTATATAATGCAAATGTTGGTTTACCTCTATCTTCAGGAGGAATATCAATAGTCCAATTTCCTACTATATCTTTTTTAAGTTTAAATTCAGCAAAACCATTAGCTTCTAAAACTAGTTTTAAGATACCTATACCTTCTAAAGTTCTAAATTGAGAATAAATTAAATGTAAACCTTTATGAGAAGGATCTTCAATATTTTCCAAAACATTTAAAAATTTAGGACTATATTCTTTTAGAGCATCAGGAGTAAGAAATTTATCTTTATTATCACTTAATGCTTTTAATGCTATTTTAATTCTTCCTTCATATGATTTATCAAAAACTGATCCTTTTTCACTTGTTTCTTGTTCAGCTTCATCTAATTCAATTTTAGCTTCTGTTTTTAATGCTTGTTCTTCTTTAGATATAGCATCAAATTCATCTTCATTAGTAATTTTTTCTGAAATAGCTGTTTCAATAGTTTGACCTTCATTAGGAAAAGGACGGAGAATAGTAGGTCTAGGGAAAACAAAATTACAAAAAGCCCTTGAAAATATTCTATAAGTAGATACTGTATCATCATAAATAGAATCGCCACCTTTTTTTCTTTTTTTTGCATTTGATAATTCAAGTTTTCTTTCTTGAACTCTTGCTTCTTCATAAATACTAAATTGAAACTCACTCATCTCTATTTTTATAGGATGAAAATTAAGACCTTTTTCGTATTGTGGTAGTAAAGCATCAATGTCAGGGAAATAAGAAGTTAATCCTAAAATTCTTCTTTTAAATAAGTTTTCATTTTTAACTTGATTTTTTTCATCAATAAAATAAGTTTTAAATCCTTCAAGTGTATCAGGTAGTGCTTTAAAATTTTCAATTTCGACCCCACCAGGAGCAATTGAAATATCAGCTTTTTTAAGAACTTTGGCTATTAATTGTATAAATTCTTTTTGTGAAAATTGTTCGTCTTTTTCAGGATTTAAACTAACACCTTGATAAACATCTTTTGAATATTGAGAAATAAATCCAAAGGGATTTTCAGTTACTAATAGAGTATTTGAACTAGGTTGATATTCTATATAATCCATTAATTTATTTAATGAAGAATAACTTGAAAAAATTTTAGAAATAATTTCTTGGTTTATTTTTCTAGCTTGGTTTATAATTAATTTAAACTTAAATGTTTTAATTTTACCTCTTAATATATTAAATAATATTCCAATTTCATTTGGATAATTAATGATGGGAGTGCCAGTTAATAAAATTATTTTAGCATTCTGTGCAGTCATTAAATATTCATATAATTTCATAGAAAGAGCAGATTTATCTTTTAATTTATTAACAATTCTACTTACTAAATTATGAGCTTCATCAATTATAATAACAGAATTATCAAAAGGATTTATAGTGTAATTTTGGGTCATATTTTGTAAATGGGAATTTCTTAAACCATTATAATTTATAAATTTATATTTATTTTTAATCATTTCATTAATTTGATTATCTAATAAAATTTTTTCATGAGAAGATAATGATTCATAATTTGGTTTTTTTTTAACATTAACAAGCCATGCACCTTCATTTTTTTTTATATAATCAACAGATATAGATAATACAAAAGATAAATTTTTTTGTAATTCTGTATTACCTTTTGTATTTATAAATTCCCAAAATTGATTTTTTTTATATAATAAGTCTCCACATTTTTTTAATTCTTCCATATAATTTATTCTTAATGAAGCAGGTGTCATAATTATTATTTTTTTATCAGTCTTTAATCCTTCAGCTATACCTATAGAAGAGCATGTTTTTCCAGAACCAAGTCCATGATATAATAATAAACCTCGATAGGGAGTGAATAAATTAATATAATCTCTTACAATTTTTTGATGAGTTAAAAGTGAAAATTTATTATCATTAGTAGAATCACAAGACAAAGTTTCATTATCTTTTTCAATATCATCTTTATATTGACCAAAAAGAGATGTTATAAAATTAATAAATATTTCTCTATTATTCATATAATAATTAGAAGCTCTTACTAAAACTTTATTTTCCTTAGGTGGTAATCTATTTAATAAAGGTGTATCACCAATAATAAGTTGGCTAGTAGGACCCTCAATTGATATACCAATTGGAGGTTTAGTAATTCTAGTACTCTTTTTAACACTAATTGTAGTTTTTTGTAAAGTAGGTTTACCTTTGGTAATTTCTAAACTTTGACTTTTTTCTAATTTTAACATTTCATCAGGAGAAGCAGATTCTAATTTTAATCTAAAATCTAATTTTTTTGGATTTTCAATAATTTTACTAATATCTTTTGTTTCTTTTTCTATTTCTCTTATTTCTTTAATAATTACTTTTTCAGTACCTTTTTTTTTTGAGTAATCTTCTTTAATAGCAATTAAAAATTCATTTCTATCTATAAGATCATCTTTAGTTTTATCAATTATTTTTGTTTTAATAACAACTTTTTCTTTAATACCAGGAGGTTTTTTAACTTTAATTTCGAGAGATTCTTTAACTTTAGGGACAGGTTTAATTTTAAGTTTAGCTAAAAGTTGTTCAGCCATCTATAATATATAAATAAATAATAAAATTATATATTATTTATATATAAATGAATTTAAAAAAATTTTTTAGCGAATTTGATTGGAAGTTGGTATTTCTTATAATTATATTAGTAGGATCAGAAACATTTGCACAAACATTTTTAGAAAAATCCTCATTATCTAAAACTAAAAAGAAAAATGAAAATTTAATGTATTTAATTTTAGGAATAATTCTTTATGCAGTTGTAGGTTATATATATTATTTAGCATTATTGTCTGATGTTCCATTAGCTATCGTAAATGTAATATGGCAGGCTGCAACTATTATATTAGTATCGCTAGTTAGTGCATTTTATTTTAATCAACATTTAACTACTAGAAATATAATTGGTATAATTATAGTTACAATAGGATCTCTATTTTTTATGCCTGAAGATCAAAAATAATATAAAATAAAATAGTTATAAGAATAAATTATAAATAATATAAAAAAAAAGAATAGTTTAGATCTTTAAAGATTTAAATAAATATAAAATTTATTTGTTATTTAATAAATTAATAACATTTTCACAAGCAATTTGTTCTGCTTTTTTCTTAATTTTATGGACTCCTTTTCCTAATAAAATTAATACACTATCATTTTCTTGTAAATATTTATGTATTGCTAAAAAATTATTAAATTGTTTAAAATCTAAGGCTAACTTTTTATCACTTTCATAAATAGCTTGTCCTAAACATAAATATACACCCATTTCATAACCATTTTCGCAATCATGACTAATTTCTAAATAATCAGGAGTTACTTTAAATTCTTTTTGAATCTTAACTTGTAATTGATTTTTAAAATTATCATCGGTTTTTAAAAGTTTAGTCCAATCTACATGATTTTCGAAAATTTTTTCAACAAAAATTTGCGCCATTTGAAATCCTGGTCCAGTAACAAATATATTGTTAAACCATTTTTCTTCATCATTAATTTCTATTTTATTAAAATCTAAAAATAATGCTCCTAAAAAAGCTTCAAATAAACATCCTAATTTTTTTAAATTAGTTCTTGTTTTTTTTTCTTCTGCATGTTTTGAAATAATAAAATAATTATGTAACTGCATTTCATAAGCTAATTTTCCAATATGTTCATTTTTAACTAAAGCAATTTTTTTTTCTGTCATAAATCCTTCATCTGCTTTTGGAAATCTTCTATATAAATAATATTTTGTAATACATTCTAGAACTCCATCGCCTAAAAATTCTAATCTTTCATTGGATTTGGAACTTAATGCTAAACAATTTATAGGTTTTTCTGCAATATTAATATTTAATTCATTATTTTCCAAAAATGGTCTTTTAGTATAAGACTTATGAATAAAAGCTCTTTGGTATAAAGATAAATTTGATATTTTAGCAGATATTCCATATTTTGAGAGAATAGATTGAACAATATTCAATGTAATCTCTTTGTTAATAGGATTATAAGGATTAAAAAATAAACCTTGTTCTGTAGAATTTATATCTTCATCATTTTGAATATTTTTTTCAATATTATTTAATAAATCATCATTTTCCATTTATATATATATCATATTTATTTTTTAAATTATTATATTATAATATAATATAATGGGTGGTATAACACAACCAAGAGGATCTGGAGTTAAAAGATCAGGTGGCCCAGGAGGTTATGCTGGAGCCTACAATGCATCTATTACAAATAGACCAACCTGTGGAGGTAATAAAAAAGCAGGTTTAGCACCTCATATTGGTGTTCCTATAAATATTTTAGTATCAAAGAATTATTTAGCAAGTCCTCCAAATTGCTGTAAAGTTGGACCAGGAATGTGTTTAACAGGTAAATATGGTACTGTATTAAATAGACCAGTTCAAAGTAAAAGAACTCCATATGCAATGAATCCTTAAATATAAATAAATAAACAATTCTATATATATATAATAATTTTATATATATAATTATATATATACAATGAGAAATGGATATAAAAGTCATAATGGTAGATCTGCTGTAGCGCGTAAAGCTATGTTTAGTGCTACAGGACAAACAAATGGAATGTTTCCACAATTATATGTAATTACATCAACAGGAGAAAGAGTACGTGCTGGATATTTTGGAGGAATGAAAAAAGGTGGAAGTCAACCAAGTGCAACAGGATTTATGACACCAAGCCAATCTTATGCTGCAACAAAAGTTTCATTTAGTGCACAAAGACCTAACTATTTATTTAAATTTTATACTAATCCTGGTCCATCTCCTTATGGATTTGGACCATATGCAGGTTTATAAATTTTTATTTTTTAATTTAAAAAGATAAAATAATAAATAATAAATGAAAATAGTAGTAGATAATAGAGAGCCAGACTTATTAATATCAATTATAAATGAATTAATAAAAGAAAAAGAAATTTATCTTGAAATCAAATCATTAGAATTAGGAGATATACATATATTTGAAAATGAAAATTTAGAACCTAGTATAATTATTGAAAGAAAATCTCTTTTAGATTTATTAGCAAGTATAAAGGATGGTAGATATAATGAACAATCATTTAGATTAGATAATTATAAATTACATAATCATAATATTTATTATTTAATAGAAGGAAATATTGAATTACTTAAAAATAATATAGATAAACAAATAATTTATTCTTCATTATTTACATTAAGTTATTTTAAAGGATTCTCAATTATTAATTCTAATAATATAAAACAAACAGCAAATATAATTTTTAGATTTAGTGATAAATTAAAAAGAGAGAATAATAAAAATTGTTATTATAATGATATTAAAATAGATAAAGATAAAGATAACAATTATGCATCTGTTATAAAGCCTAATAAAAAATCAAATATAACAAAAGATAATATATTAGAAATTTTATTAATGCAAATACCTGGAATAAGTTATAATATAGCTAATGCTATAGCATTAGAATATAAAACTTTAAATAATTTATTAAAAAATTTAGGAAATAACCCTAATTGTTTAGATAATTTACATATAGGTTTACAATCAAAAAGAAAAATATCAAAATCAGTAATAATTAATATTAAAGAATATTTATTACAATAAATTTATATATAAATTATATATAAATGTCAAAAGATAATAATAAATTACTTGAATTATTGTTATATGTAATAATTTGTATATCAATAGTATTTTTATTATGTAATGTTTATAAAAAAAATAGAGTATTTGAAGGATTAACAAATAAACAAGAAGAAACACAAGATTCTCCTCAAGGAAAAGAATACGATGATTTTTCACAAGCTATTGAAAAAGCATCAGCTGGTGGACTAGGATCACCAGAAACAAGATTTGGATGGAAACCAAATGCAGCTAGTCAATTTAAAGGTTCTCCACTTCCAAGCACATTGCCTTGGATACGTGAAAATATGGATATATCTGGTAATTTAAATAATACATTAAACTTTATTCATGATTCACGAGAACTAACAAGATTATTAGGTATAAATGAGCTAGCAACAAATTGGTCTAATTTAAATCCATTTTTTATGCAATATTATAAAGACAAGATGTATTTCTTAAATGATATTGAAAATTATGTTAAAGGTTTATGTATTAAATCAGGTAGTCAATGTAATTCGTTTAATAAAAGTAATAATTGGTGGAATCCTTTTGATAGTACAGGAAACAGTGGAAATGGAGACGATTGGTGGGGTAATTTATCCAATCAAGCAAAACAAGATATTCAATTAGCGCAAAATACATTTAATAATTTAGATAAAAATGTTAATTAATATAAATAAACTACTATTATAAAACCAATATTATAATAATTAATTTATAATTATAATATATTCTCTCTATTAAATATTTATTATTTATATTTTTAAAGAAATTAACTACCACCAGGTAATTTTATAATGTTATATTTACCAACTCCTACTCCTTCTACTACATCATCATCAAATAATCCTCTGTCTATCTGACTTTGAGTAAAATCATGACCTCCCCAATTAGGATCCATAGGATTAGGACTAAGATTTTTTTTAGAGTTAAATATTTTATCTAAAGGAGTAACTAATCCAATATATTGATTATTAGGGTCAAAATCTGCAGGAATCCTAGGGCCTTGATTATAAGGATATAATTCTTGATCTCTATTTGCATTTATTAATGGAGAAATAAAACCATCCCCAGGTCTAGCTTGATCAGTTTGCAAGACAATTTCTGGTTGAGAAAAAGGATTACTGGTAACTTTATAAACTTCATTATTTTGAGTATCATAAGTAGTATCTAAAAATAAAATCGGACAATTAATATTTTGAGATTTTTGCCATTCTACAAATTCACCATATTCGTCTAAAGTATTAAATTCAATAGGATTAACTCCAGGAACTCTAGCTAAATTACTATTATATAAATAGATTTTATTGTCTTTTTTCATTAATACATTAGGACAATTTTCTATAGGAATTTTTGATCCACAAGGCAAATTTAATTTTTTATCAATAGATTGATTACCAATATTATCAATTTTAGGGGAATTATTTTCAAAATTTTCAAATAATTTAGAACGAGAATTAGTGCAATAAAATATTAAACCAATAAAAAATATTGAAAATATAATAAATAAAATTATTAAGTTATTCATATAATATTACTTTAGATAAATTTTAGTTTTAAATATGCATTAAATTAAAATATTTAATATATATATATAGATGAGAGTAATTGATATAACTCCAGAAAATGTAGATGAATATGATGAAAATACTTTAAAAAATGGAGTTCAGGAATGTTTTTTACAAGTACATTCTCCAAATTGTGGATTTTGTCAACAATTAAAACCAGAATGGGAAAAATTAAAAGAATATGCTAAAAAAAATGGAGATGATAGTGTATTAATTGTTTCTCTAGATGGAAGTGTAAAAGATAAATTTAATCTTCCAACAGAAATACATGGTTACCCTACTATATTGTATTTAAATAAAGATGGAACTATTAAAGATGAATATAAAAGTGGTGATAGAAGTTTTGAAAATTTAAAAAAATTTTTATTATCACAAAATTCAATAATGAATGGAGGAGGAAAAAAATATAGATCAAAAAAACATAAGTCAAGAAAATATAGATCAAAAAAACATAGGTCAAGAAAACATAAGTCAAAAAAAGATCGATCAAGAAAACATAGATCAAAGAAACGTAAATTTAAAAAATATTAATTATATTATTCAATTTTTATAATAAAATTGAAGAATATAAATATAAATCAAATATTATAATATGCAGAAATCATTTAAACTACTAGAATTTAATGTTTATGATAAAGATAAAGAGGTAATTAATGATAATAATGAAATTAACATATACCAAGATAATAAAGAATTTTTAGTACAAATGTTTGGTTTAAATGAAAAAGGTGATACATTTTCATTAATAGCAAGAGGATTTGAACCATTCTTTTATATTAAAGTAGGAGATAATTGGACAGAAGAAAACAGAATAAGTTTTATAACACATATAAAAAATTATATGGGAAATTATTATAAAGATTCTTTAATTTCAGGAGAATTTGTAAAAAGAAAAAAATTAGATGGATTTGATGCGGAAAAATATCATAACTTTATTTGCTTAAAATTTAAAAGTACTGGAGCATTTAATAAAGTTAAAAAATTATGGTATACTGATTATTATAATAAAGGAATATTTGAAAGTAGAAAATTAAATAAAGAAGGATATATATATCAAATAGATGATAATAATTATGAATCATTATTAATATATGAAAGTAATATACCAAGTTTATTGAGATTATTTCATATAAAAGAAATAAGTCCATCAGGATGGATAGCAATACCATTAAAAAAATGTAGTATATTTAAAAATAAAAAAACAACTTGTAAATATGAATATGAAATAGATTATAAATTTATTATTCCACTTCCAGATAAAGAATCTATAGTTCCATATAAAATATTAAGTTTTGATATTGAAGCAAGTAGTAGTCATGGTGATTTTCCATTAGCAAAAAAAGATTATAAAAAATTAGCTACAGATATAATAGATGTATGGAATAAAAATAAAAATTTACAAAATAAAGAAGGATTAGAACAGATGATACTGACAGCATTTAATTATAGTGATATAAATGATATAAATATAGTATATCCAAAATATAAAATTTCAAAAGAAGAAGTTACTAAAAATTTTAATGAGTGGATAAAATTAAAACCAGCTACAGAAAGTTTCAGTGAAATAAATCAAATAGAAATAGATGAAATAAGCAGTGATGAAGAATGTGAAGAAGGAGAAGAAGTAGAAAATCATGAAAATCTAAGTGAAATAAAATTTAATAAAAAAAAACAATATATTAAAAATTATACAAATAAAGAAGGAACTATTATAAATTTATTACATGATACATGTAGTAGAGATACAAAAATAAAAGAATTAAATAAAACATTAAGTAAAAAAAATTTATTTCCAGAATTAGAAGGAGATCAAGTAACATTTATAGGTTCTACATTTAAAAAATTTGGAGAAAAAGAAGAATATTTAAACCATTGTATTGTTTTAAAAGGATGTAATATACCAGATAATGTTAAAAGTTGTAAAATAGAAAGTTATGATACAGAAAAAGAGGTAATTTTAGCATGGACAAAACTTATTCAAAGAGAAAATCCAGATATAGTAATTGGATATAATATTACAGGATTTGATGATGATTTTATGGATAAAAGAGCACAAGAATTAGATTGTAGAAAAGAATTTTTAAGTTTAGGAAGAAATATTAATGAACCTTGTTTAAAAAAAGATTGGAAAACAAATAAAGAAGATATTGAAACTAATAAAATCTTATTAGCAAGTGGAGAATATCAATTAAGATATATTAATATGACAGGAAGATTAAAAATAGATTTATTAAATTATTTAAGAAGAGAGTTTCAATTAAGTTGCTATAAACTAGATTATATATCAGGATATTTTATAGGAGATTCTATAATTAAAATAGAAAATAAAGAAAAAAATACAATAATTTATACAAAAAATTTAAAAGGATTAGAAGTAGGTAGTTTTGTAGCCTTTCAAGAAGTTGGATTTAGTATAAATCCTTATAAAAATGGTAAAAAATTTGAAATTATTAATATTAATGAAGAAATTGGCTATTTTATAATTAAAGGAAATGAAAGTATAAATACAGATAAAAAAAAATTTACATGGGGATTAGCAAAGGACGATGTAGGACCTCAAGAAATTTTTAAACTAGCAAATGGAACAGATAATGATAGGGCAAAAATTGCAAAATATTGTTTAAAGGATTGTAAAAATACACTAGATGTATTAGAAAAAATTGATGTAATAACATTTTATGTAGAAATGGCTGCTCTTTGTAATGTTCCAAAAAGCTATTTAGTTAATAGAGGTCAGGGAATAAAATTACAGAGTTATGTAGCTAAAAAATGTAGAGAAAAAAAAGTATTAATGCCGGTTCTTGAAAAAAGTGAGGATAATGAAGGATATGAAGGTGCGATTGTCCTAGAACCTAAATGTAATATATATTTAAATGATCCAGTCGCTTGTGTAGATTATAGTTCTTTATATCCATCATCTATGATTAGTGAAAATTTATCACATGATAGTAAAGTGTGGACAAAAGAATTTGATTTAAATGGAAATTTAATTAAAGAAACAGGAGAAAAAGATAAAGATGGAAATTTTATATATGATAATTTATCAAATTATGAATATGTAAATGTTTCATTTGATTTATTTAATTGGCAACGTAAATCAGCAAAATCTGCTGCAAGTAAAGTTAAAGTAGGTTATAAAATTTGCAGGTTTGCTCAATATCCAAATAATAATAAAGGAGTACTTCCAGCGATTTTAGAGGAACTATTAAAAGCAAGAAAAGATACCAGAAAATTAATTCCATTACAGAAAGATGAGTTTATGAAAAATATTTTAGATAAGCGACAATTATCTATCAAAATTACAGCTAATTCATTATATGGACAAACAGGAGCAAAAACAAGTTCATTTTTTGAAAAAGATGTAGCTGCTTGTACAACTGCAATAGGTAGATCATTATTAATATATGGAAAAAATGTTATAGAGGAATTTTATAAAGATAGAATGGTTACAATTAAAGATGGAAGAAAAGTATATACAAATGCAGAAATAGTATATGGAGATACTGATAGTGTATTCTTTAAATTTAATTTAAAAGAAAGTGATAAAAAAACAGAAATTGTTGGTAAAGAAGCTTTAAAGATAACTATAGAATTAGCACAGGAAGCTGGAGCTTTAGCTACGAAATTTTTAAAAAAACCACATGATTTAGAATATGAAAAAACATTTTTACCATTTTGTTTATTATCAAAAAAGAGATATGTAGGAATGTTACATGAATTTGATCCTGATAAAGGAAAATTAAAATCAATGGGTTTGGTTTTAAAAAGAAGAGATAATGCAGATATAGTAAAAGATATATATGGTGAAACAATTAATATCTTAATGAAAGGAGGATCAGTTAGTGTAGCTATCAAATATGTTAAAGAATGTATGAATAATATTATAGAAGGAAATTATCCTTTAGAAAAATTAATTATTACAAAATCATTAAGGTCTAATTATAAAAATCCTCAACAAATCGCTCATAAAGTATTGGCAGATAGAATGGGTGATAGAGATTCAGGAAATAAACCAAAACCTGGAGATAGAATTAGTTATGCATTCTTTAAAAATAATAATAAAAAATGTTTACAGGGAGAAAAAATAGAAACTCCTGATTTTATTAAACAAGAAAATTTAGAAATTGATTATGCTCATTATATTACTAATCAAATTATGAAACCTTTACAACAATTATTTGCATTAGTTTTAGAACAAATTAAAGAATTTAGAGATGTTCAAGGTCATACTTGTAGACCATGGAAAGAACAACTAAAAAAATTAGAAGATAAATGGGGAGAAGATGAAGAAAAACTATCAAAAAAAATAGAAGAAGCAAGATGTAAAGAGATAAAAAAACTAATTTTTGATCAATATATTAATAAATTGAAATAATAAATTGAAATAATAAAACTATAATTATATATTTATAAATTATTTTTACAATATTTATTATTTAAAAATATAAGATAATTTAAATTAATGAATACTTCAATAATTAACCTACATAATTTATCTTTAGTAGAACAAGAATGTTTGATTTGCAAAGAGGATATAACAATATCACAAAATTATAAATTACCTGAGTGTAATCATGTATTTCATACAAATTGTATAGTTTCTTGGTTTAGAAATGGTGATAGTAAGTGTCCATATTGTGGAAATAAAGGAATAAATTATATTGATAATAATTACTTAAGTAGTAGAAATAGTCCATTACTAAGTTGGAGAAGATCTAGAATAAATAATTATAAAATTTCACAGTTAAAATCCTATGTTAAAAAAACAAAAAGTCCTCTTTTTTTAATTAAAGAATTAAAAAAACTAAATAGTGCTAATAAAATATTAAAACTTAGAAATAATGAATTAAAGGCTTTTAATGAAAAAATAAAAACTCATGAAATGTTATATTCAAAAGCCAAAAAAGAAAAAAATAGATTAAGAAATAATAAAAGGATGGCAGAAAATACTATATTAAAAATAAAACAATCAATTTGTGATTTGCATATTGTTCCTATAATTATTCCAACTGTAATTGATATTAATTAATAAATTAATATATTATAATTTTTTTTAGGTTTATATAACGTCGTTTTTAGGAGAAAGAAAGACGTCCGGTAAATCATTTCCCCAATATACTTTATTTTGACAACCAAATGCTTCTAATTGAAGTTTACGTAAGTATTCGGGAGAATCTTTTAATGCATGAGATTCAGCTTCAATTAAAATTTTTTTATCTTGAGCACGTTTAAATGCTGCATAAGATTCGGCATCAGCACGGGTTCTAATAGCAGTAGCTTCAGATTCACCTTTAATTTTATTTTGTGTAGCCATTGACTCTTCAGCCTCTATTTTTTGAAGATTCCGTGTTGCTTCAATCTTTTTTTGTTTTTCAGCTTCCATTTCTTCTAATTTATTTTCTGTTTCTTTTTTCTTTAATTCAGTTAATTGTCTATATTCTTCTGCTTGTTTTGCAGTTTTTTGTATTGCAATTTCCCGTCTATTAGCTTCTACTTTTTCATCTAAAACTGGAGTTTCAATAAATATTCTTAATATTTTTATTCCTGTATCTTCCCCATTTAATTCTGGTCTATTCATTTGAAATTTAGTTAAGTGTTCATATAATATTTCATTTAATGTATTATATTTTTCTTTACGTAACTCTTCACCTGTTATTTGAGTACATAATTCTTTAATAAAACTAATTGTTTCATCAATTATTAAAATTTTATCATATGGTATATATGGATTATCATAAAATTTTTCAAATTTACTTAATATTTTAATTACATGTTCTTGTGGTAATTGATTAGTAATATCAATTTTAGGAAAAGTAACAATTTGATCATCCTTAGCAACACATTGAAAAGCAAGAATTGTATCTTTTTGACTTTGAATATCAACTAATTGTGGTTCACTAAATATAGGATCATAATATACAACTGGACCTTCATAAATTTCTGATTGTAATTTTTTACTTCTATATAGAACAACCACTTTTCCAGTTGGAACAGAAATTCTACCTGGAAATGCTGATGTATATTTAAAAATGTTGAAAATAACAAAAATTTTCATTAAAAAACTCATAATGATAATAATTATAATTAATTAGATATATTAAGTTTCAATTTTTTAAAAAAAGTTTTTAAATAGAAATATATTTTATTTAAGGAAATTATATATTTTATTATAAAGTTTATATAATAAAATATTTTAAATTATTATAAATATAAATAATGGATCTTAATTTTAAATTAAAAAATAAGGAAATAAAATATGTATCTAATAATTTAACTAATAATTTACAAATTAATCATTATAATAATAATGATTTAAATAATCGTAATAATACAAACTTTGAATATAATAAAAAAATAAAAACACATGAAATTATTAAGAATTTTCAAAATCAACATATTAATAACCTTAATAATCAATTAAATGAAATTTTTATAAAAGATAAATTAGAAGAAGATAGATTAAAAATAATCAAAAAAAATTTAGAAATTGAAAAGAATATAATACATAATATTAATTTATTTATTAAATATAATAAACAATATATAAAATTATTGATATTTACTAATCAATATACAATAAGAAATGCAAAATTATTAGATAAATTATTAAATAGAATTAATATAAAATGTCTAATTATAAATAAGTTTATAAATAACAAATATATAGAATTAACTAAAAATGAAAATAATTTATATTATTTTATATTTTCCCCGCAATGGCAATTAGCAAGACCAGGTAAAGAACAAATTAATTTACCAAAAAATAAATATTTCTTATATCAATTAGAACAATTAAATCAAAATGAATCAATTCCCTATCAAAATTTACAAATAATTAGCAATTATATATTAAACTCTTATTATACATTTGATTATTCTGTAACCAATTTAAATTTATATCCACTATTTCTTAAAAATAAAATAAAATTACTAACTCCATTTATTGATAATATAAACATAAATAATAAATATAATTTTAAAAATAAATTGATAGATATTTTATTTATTGGTACATTAAATAAAAGACGAAATAATATTTTAAATATATTAAAAAATAAAGGTTATAAAATTAAAATAGTAGAAAATATTTTTAATGATAAATTAGAAGAGTTTATTAATAATAGTAAAATAATATTAAATATTCATTATTATAACAATGCAATTTTAGAATTATTTAGAATACATGATATTTTATCTTTTAATTGTTTTATAATATCAGAACTTCCTGGTGATGGGGATCTAGATTTAATAAGAGAGAAATATAACAATTTTATAAATTTTATACCTATAATTTCTGATGATTTAGATAATATTTGTTATCTTTTAAATACAATTGATAAAATTTTATCTTTAGATAATATAGAATTAAATGAAATAGAAAAAGAAAATTTTATCAACAATAATAATATTCTAAATAAAAAATCTATATTAATTTGTTTATATAAAAATTTATTTCATAAATATTATTTAAATATTGAAAACTTTGACAATAATATAGATTTTAAAATTTATGATTTGACAAAAATAGTACCAAATCATTTTAAGATGATTTACACAGCAGAAGAATACTCAAAAAAAAGTTTATTTTTTAATAAAAATTTATTTGCTCATTTACATTGTTTTGATATTTCTAAGTTTTATGAAAATTATAAAAATTATATCACTATTATTGAAAAATACTTTTCAATTATAATTACATATTCTATTGGAAATAAAGATTTAATAAATGGAAAATTTATTTTATTACAAATAAAAAATAAAGGTTTAGATATTGGTGCAAAATTTTGTGTAAATAAATATTTAAATGATAATAATATTAAATATGAATATATATTATTTTTAAATCCAAAATCAAATCAAGAAATATCTAAAAAATATTTTGAACCATTGGTATATAATTTAAATAAAGAATTTATAGAAAATATTTATAAATATGATGGATATTTTCCAGATATAGTATGGGAAATTGTTGGAGAATCTTTAAAATGGGTTAGTAACAATATAGAATTTAAAAATTATGAAAATACAAATTGTCCTGAAATCAATTTATTATATAGAGAAGAAATATTAAATTACTTAGATCAAAATAATAATACAAATCGATTTATAGAAGGAAATTGTTATATTCTTTCAAAAAAAGTTATAGATAAATTATTTACTGATCCTTTATTATATAATATTTTAAATACTGAATCAAGTTTTGATTATAATTGGGTTTGTAAATATTATAATATAGAAGGAAATATAGATTATGTATATAAACAATTTATAGAAAAGAAATTAGATCCAAAGAATGAGGATTCCTTAGGTGGATATTTGGAAGATGTTTTTGAAAGAATAATTTTAAATTTTTGTGATAATTATAAAATTTTATTAAATATATCAAATAAAAATATTACAAATATTACAAGTATTTCTAGTAAAGATGATTTTAGAATATTATGTAATATTAATCTACCTTTAATTAAAAACATAATAATTCCTAATATAGAAAAAGATAAATTATATGAAACTTTTTATATAGAATTTAGAGAGTTTGATCATTGTGAATTTTTAATTAGAAATATAATTATCAAACTACCAAATTGGAGTCACAGTGTAGTATGTGGTAATTTAAATTATAATTTTATGAGAAATATATGTAATAGAATTTCTGAAAATATAAAAATAATAAAACTTAATATTGATAATTTAAATACAGCTGAATATAGTAGTCTTCTAATGAATAAAGAATTTTGGAATAATTTCAACGGTGAAAAATTGTTATTATATCAAGAAGATAGTTACATGTTCCATAATAGAATAGATGATTTTTTAAAATATGATTATGTTGGAGCACCTTGGCCAATTCATCAAGATGAACATATTAATCAAAAAGAGTATGGTGTAGGAAATGGTGGGTTTTCACTTAGAAGTAAAAGTAAGATGATAGAAGTAATAGAAAAAGTAGACTGGGAAAAAAATTTAAAACTAGGTCCAATGTTAATAGAATATATGAAAAATACCAATAATTATATTATTCCAGAAGATGTATATTTTTCAAAATCTCTTCTAGAAAAAAATATTGGAAGTGTAGCACCCAGAAATATAGCTATAAATTTTTCTCAAGAAACTCAAAAATCACCTGATCCATTAGGTGGACATAATTTTTTCTTGTCAGACAATAATAAATTACCATATTATAAAAAATTATTTTTAAATAATGAAGATTATTTCAATTCTGTTTCACATAGAGGTGGATGGAAATCAATTATACAATATGGTATACATAATAACATTATTTTAAGTAATTTAAATTATCCAGAAAAGATTATTTTAGAAGATTGTTGCGAAAATAACTTTTTATGGAATGATAATTGTAAAATAATTAATCATAAATGGATTGGTATAACTCATTTTACTCATAACGTTCCAACAATATGGGGGATGACACATATTGACAATCTATTAAAAAAAAATAAATTTATTGAATCTCTTAAAAATTGTAAAGGGTTAGTTGTTTTAAGTAATTATATGAAAAACTACTTGGAACAAGTTAAATCTCTAAAAAATATTAGAATTTATAATTTAAAACATCCTATAGATAAATTTTATAATAAATTTAATTTAAAAAACTTTCTAAGTTTAAAAAAATTTGATTTAATTTTATTAGGACAACAATTAAGAAATATTAGTGATATTATTAAAGTTAATTCTAAGTTGATTAATAACAAATTTTGGTTAAGTGGAATAAAGTTGGAAAACATTAGAAATGACAGATTATATAAAGATTTACTACATAATAAAATTATATCAAATTATCAAGAATTTATTAAAATTAAAAATACATTACAAATTCCTTATATATCCAATTTCAAAGACTATGATGTATTATTAACTACAAGTATTATATTAATACCATTATATAATGCATCTGCAAATAATTCAGTATTAGAAATTATTCAGACCAATACACCAGCATTTGTTACTAGATTACCTGCCACGGAAGAATACTTAGGTAAAGATTATCCAATGTTTTATGATAAAATTATTGAAGTAAATTTTATTCTAAATAATAGAGAATTATTTAATAAAAAATATACAGAAACATACAATTATCTAAAAAATATGGATAAATCAGATCTAACATATAAAAAATTTTATTCGGATTTATTAAAAATTATTAATGATGTATATTAAGTAAAAAATATAAGTTTATTTTATATAAACAACTATATGAAAAAATATATTGTAATTGCTATTTTTATAAAAGATGATATGATCCAAAAACAAATAGATAATATTTTACAATTAGAAAATTTAGATGAATACAATATTATTTTTGTTCAAGATAATACCAAAAATAGTCCAAAATATGATTCGGAAAATTACAAAAAAAAATATGAAAATGTTACAAATGTAATTAAAAGTAATTTATCAAAATTTAAAAATGCAGAATTATATAAGTTAGATAATAATTACCATCCATATGGCAGTTGTCAACGTGGTTTAGATTATGGATTTAGTAAGGGCGATTTTTGTATTTTTATGGAAGATGATGTTTTTTTAGCAAAAAATGCATTAAAATGGTTTAATTATATATATAATAATAATCTTTTAAAATGGGACAAATATAAATTTGTAACTGGAGAGAGTATTTATTATGATACACATAGTATAGAAGTTAATCCTCCAGAAGAAACTTTAAAGCAAATTAAAGAAGAAATTAAAGAAAACAAATATCAACAATATTATTATGAAATAAATAATTTTTTAACAAGTTCTATTTTTGCTACAACTAAAGAAATTTGGAATACTGATATAAGGAATATAAGAGGTTCTATGAATGGCGAATGTTCATTAAATGATGCTATACAAATGAATAATTGGAAATCTATATTTCCGGTTGTTCCATTCGCAAAAGATATTGGAATGACACATAATGATGGTTGGTCTGTGGCTTGGCACGGAAAAGATGGAGTACAAGAAATAAAGAATGTATATTTATTAGCAGATGAATTTGAAACTCCTGATGATTATGTCATTTTACCAGATAATTTTGATAGATGTATTTTATCACCTCATTTAAATCTAGATAGTTCTATTGCAGAAAATTGGAAAAAATAAAATATCATTTATAGTTAATAATAATAAATAAAAGATTTAGGATGATTTGTTAAAAATGGAAGGCATGAGTGTAAAGAAAACTAGACATTTTTATAATAACATATGTTCTATGAATTATACTAGATATTAAAAAATCAATATAGTATATACATATAGTATGGATAATTATAAACAAAATATATTCTTTTTTTGGGATAATGAAACACCTGAAATATATTTAAATCATATAAATAATATAAAAAACTTGTTTCCTAACTATAATGTACATTTAATTGATGATAAATGGGTAATAAATTATTACACATCGAGAAATGAACAAGATTTTTGCAATATATACAAAAAGATTACACTAGGGGCTGCGAAAGCTGATATTATACGTTTCCTAGTAATCTATGAATATGGTGGATTATATTTAGATATAATGAACTATCCAAGAGAAGAGCTTAATATAGATGACTTATTTTCAAAACTAGAAAATAAGTCTACATATATAGCAGTATCTGGAACTAATATTGGTTTTACGCTTATATTGTCTAAACCAAAAACTTTACTTATAGAAAAATTATATGATTTAGCAAAAAATAATTTAATTAATCATTATAAAAAAGAATCTAATAGCGAAGCACATATAAACTATAATTTAGTGCAACTAACTGGTCCTTTATTATTTCATGATGTAGTAGTCAATAAACAATTCTATAGTTGGGATTTTTATTTAAATTGTAGAGAAGACAGCCCTCAAAATCAACAATATTTTAAAAAATGGAATTGTGATTTAATTGATGTGGAAAAAACATTTTGGTTATACAAAGTAGGATTTGATAATCATCATGGTAAAAATATGGATAAGCATTGGTCAAAGCAACAATTAAAAAAAAAACTATTTTACTAATAGCAATAATTATATTATAGTTATATAATATGTATACAACTATAATAACATCTAGTTTTAGAAAATCACATCCTTCTATCAAACTTATTGAGACTTTATTAAAAAGTTTATATGCTGTTATGCCGTCTATTTATGATAATCCTATAATAATTGCACAAGATTATCATGTTGATAAAAAATATGAAAAATATTTGAATAACTTAAAAGAATTTTTAGACAAACCTATTTATAAAAACATTAAAATTATATATAATGATTCAGGATTTCATCACTCATTAGTTTATAATTTGGAGAATGCTCTTAAATATGTTAATACGAAATATATATGGGTTTTACAAGACGATATTTTATTTTTTAGATCAATTAATATAACCAAAATCATAGAAGATATGGAATTTAATAATGAAATAAAATATATTAGAACTACTGTGGGAGCACCACCACCATGTGTTAATTTAACAGAAGTAGTAAATTTTGTAAATAATAATTCTGAATATATTTTTGAAAAGGATTATAAATATAAGACCGGTAATATTTTACAAATTGGCAAATTATTGTCTAAAACTAACTGTGTTGATATTAATACATATTCACATATCACTGTAGATGATTTAACCGCTTGGGATTATGGACCACCATTTGATGATTTATCAAATAAATTTGAAAAAAAGTATATAGGAAATATTAAGAAAGGAAAGGAATACAACTATGTAGAAGCAATATTATATAGTGATTTAGTTTTTTTAACTACGAAAGAATATATGACAACTAAAGTATTTGGTGCAAGTACAAGATATAATATTTTTAATGGTGAATTGACCATAGAAAAATTTCCAGAAGGTTACATGTCCAGATTAACTTATTCAGATCCTAAACTATATGGAATACATGTATTGGCAGAGGATGAAAAGCCTATTACTATTTGTATTCATATTGATGGTCGTAATTATGAAAAATTAGATTGAAATTATTACTAATCGAATTCTCTAATAAATCTACCACTTATATTTGTTTTTTGAATATTTATATTATTATTAAATAAATATCTAAGAAAATAATGTTCGATATTTGCTCCTGAATATATACTATGTTCTTTATTAGATTGATTTATAATATCTATTAAATTTTCATAAAATTTGCTGATTTTTTCAATCAAGTCCATTCCATGAGTCCAAAATTGATCATTTACATAAGCATACGTTTTTATAGTTCCACATCCAAAAACAGAAAGCATATTATTTTTCTGGTTAATAAATTCTATATTTATGTCTTTAGCTATAGATTTTAATAAATCTATATTATCTTCATTATAGTATAGATCCCCATATTTATTTATTTTACAATTATAAGAATTCCATATTTCAGTACCAGACCATATTAATTGATCAAATCTTAATTTAATTATTATATCATATGAATTATTATATTCATTTATATTATTAACTAACATCTTATAACATTCATTAACTAAAAAATATTGTCTAAAAATCTTAATATATTCAGATTTATTTATATTAAGTGATGTATATTTAGACTTTGAATCATCAAAAGGTTTATGTATTTGCCAAAGAGTATCATGTTTTGTAATTAATTCTTGGGTTCTAGTTGTTTCATTTGGAACATTTCTTTGCATATAAAAATTTAAGTTATTAAATGATTTATTAAATTGTGTTTCATTAAAAATATACAATTGTTTAGGTTTTACAAATTCAATGGTCTGATCTATTATTTCTTTTTCAGTAGTATTTTTATTATTTAAATCTTCATGTTGATGTAAATTGTTAGGATCAATGCCCATAAATATATCACAATTATATTTATTTTTTATGTTTTGTAATATCCATTTTGTTAAATTAAATGTACGAATTTGTCCACATAAAATTATTGCCAATTTCATTGTATAATAAATGTATATATATAATAAATATATATTTATTATATATTTATATTTATTAAATATCTATAAAGTAATATATAATGCCATATTATCCTAATTTAGATATTTTATTAATTCATATTCCAAAGACTGGAGGAACTTCTGTGTGTGATTATTTTTACAGTAAAGATAATGAAGAAACATTACATAATCGTAATGGTAAGAATATAAATTATGATATTAAAAATTTTTCTAAGAATAGAAGTGAAATAGCTGATATGGTAATAATATAATACCTGAAAAAAAATTACAATTAATATCATTACAACATCAGACATTAAGTACTATTAGTAAATATAGAAAAGTATTGGATATATCATTTAATAATAATTTAAAAATTATTACAATTGTTCGTAATCCATATACTCGCATTATAAGTGATTTATTTCATTTTAAACTAATTAAAGAATATACATTATCAACAGACATTTTTGAAATAATAAAAAAATATTTATATGATGAAAATTTAGACAATCATAATGTTCCACAATAGAAATATTTAATAGATGATAAAGATAATTTAAACAAAAATATTATTATATTAAAAACAGAATTTTTAAATGAAGAAATGGTTAAATTAGGATATAGTGATTTTAATTATCATGTAGGAAAAAATACAGTTTCGCCTGAAAAATATTTATCTTATTTAAATACAGATTCTATAACTTTAATTAATGAATTTTATAAAAAAGATTTTGAATTTTTTAATTATCAAAAAGTAACATGTTAATTCCTTCATTGAAACTTATTTGTATACTCCATCCTAAATCCCTCAATTTTTGATTACTTATAAAGTATCTTTTATCATTAAATGGTCTATCTTCTATATATGTAATCCACTTTTCATAATCTTCTGTATCATGGATTTTCTTAATAAGTATTTTAGCTAAATCCAAAATCGAATATTCCATACCTTCATTGCAACCTATATTGTATATCTCTCCTATTTTACCTTTTTCTAAAATAGTTATAAATGCATTGGCAGTATCATATGCATGTAAAAATGCTCTAACACATGTTCCATCTCCTTGAATTGTTACCTTTTCTCCGTTTTTTAATTGTTTAATAAATCTAGGTATAACTTTTTCCGGATATTGATTTGGCCCATAAACATTATTACCTCGTGTAACAATAATTGGAATATTAAAAGAATGATTATATGAAGTTACTAACATTTCAGCTGCAGCTTTAGATGCAGCATATGGATTAGTAGGACAAAGAACTGATTGCTCTGTTTTATGTTTTTCATTTACATCTAACATAGATTCTCCATATACTTCATCGGTAGAACAATGTATAAATCTCTCCAATTTAGGACAATATAGTCTAGCTACTTCTAGAAGATTATGGGTTCCTAATATATTATCTTTTGTATATTGTATTGAATCAGTAAAACTATTTTGAACGTGTGATTGAGCTGCAAAATGAATAATATGAGTAATAGAACTTGATTGAAAAATATATTTTAAAAGATCATAAGATTGGAGATTACCATGAATAAATCTATACTTGTCTGAATTTCTTATAAATTCATTTATATTATTTTCATCTGCACAATAATAAAGTGCGTCAAAATTTATAATTTTAGCATTAGGATATTTTTTACTAAATATATTAATAAAATTGGATCCTATAAATCCTGCTCCTCCTGTGATAAATAAAATTTTATTATCCATTAATATAATAAATATAATTCAATATTTTTAAATTAAATATTTCATAAATATATTTTATTCTCTTGTTTCAGGATTCTGAAATCTTTGACTAACAATTGTATAGTAAAATTCTTCATTTTCATTATTTAGAGTATCTCTTATATTATCAGTAATTAATCTTGATATTGTTTGTACCATTGTTTCATTAGAATTTTCGTTATTAATATTTATTTCATTATTTCCTATAATTTCAGTATTATTTGTAGTTTCATTTTCTATATTTATTTCACTAGTATTTTCAATATGATTATTATTTGATAAATCAATATTATTAAAATTTCTTATATCATATCTACAATATGGACATGTAGAGTTTCTAGAAAACCATCTTAGTAAAGGATCAGGTTTAAAAATATGTAAACAATTTTTTATTTGAATTACTTCTTGATTTTCACTAAATTCTTCTTGAGAGATAGGACAATTTGAATTTACAGGATCACTAATACTAGAATATAATTTAGTTTCAGTTGCTCTTAAAATTTGAATTAAAGATGGAGGATTTTGAGTATTACTAATATTTGCTTGTCTAGGTATTGTTCTTTCTTGAATATTTCTAAATAATAAATTATTCAAATTATAATTTGAACTTGGTACTGAATAAGGTCCAGAACTATGTGAATTATACAGTGAATTTCTTCTATTATTAATATTTAAATGATTTGATCTAGAAGGATTATAAATAGATTGATTTCGTAATGTAGAAGGTAAATTGTGATGTCGTATTAAAATATTTTGAAAAGTGTTATCTTGTTGTCTAATTAATGATAATAACTCATTAATAGAATTTTGAGAAGAGGAAACAAAATCTAAATAATTTGATAAGACTTGATTTTGTGAATTAGTATTCATAATAAAATATTATAATATAAATCTGTTTAAATATATTATAATAAATCTATTTATGAATTTTGATAATTATAAAAATAAGGGATTAACAGGGTTAGCTAATTTAGGTAATACATGTTATTTAAATAGTTGTATTCAAATACTTTCACATACTTATGAATTAAATGATATTTTTAAAAAACTATCAAATGAAAGAAAGTTAAATAATATAATCGATTCATTACTTTTAGTAGAGTGGAATAAATTATATAATTTAATGTGGAAAGAGAATTGTACAATTGCTCCATATGGATTTTTAAAAGGAATTCAAGAAGTTTCAAATAAAAAAGGCAATAGTTTATTTTGTGGATTTGATCAAAATGATATGCCAGAGTTTTTATTTTTTATAATAGATTGTTTTCATAATGGATTAGAGAGAGAGGTAAATATTGAAATTTCTGGAGTTCCACAAAATAATAGTGACAAATTAGCTAAAATTTGTTATAAAATGATACAAAATATGTATAGTAAAAGTTATTCAGAAATTTTAGATTTATTTTATGGAATTCAAGTTTCACAAATTAAGTGTTTAGAAAATAAAGTAAAAAGTCTAACTCCCGAACCATTTAGTGTAATAAGTTTATCAATTCCTACTAATATTAAAAATCCAACATTATTTGATTGTTTCGATTTATATAGTAAAGGAGAGTTATTAGATGGAGATAATGCATGGTACAATGATGAAACTAATCAAAAACAAAATGTTATCAAAAATCTTTGTTTTTGGAGTTTACCAGATATTTTAATAGTAGATTTAAAAAGGTTTACTCATGATAATCGTAAAATACATACTATAGTTAATGTTCCGTTAACTAATATAAATTTAAATAAATACATTATAGGATATAATAAAAATGATAGTATATATGATTTATATGCTATTTGTAATCATTCAGGAAGTACTTGGGGAGGTCATTATTTTGCGTATATTAAAACAGCAAATAATAAATGGATGATGTTTAATGATACAATTGTTAAAGAAATATCCGAAAATAAATTAATAACTGAAAAATCATATTGTTTTTTCTTTAGAAAAATAAAATAGATATTAATATATAATAGTAATGGAATTTAATTCAGTTACAGGACTTCCAAATGACCCATTAAATTCTTTAAAAAATTTTGATATTAATCCCTTATTTTTACTAATTTTAGTAGGAATATTAATAGTTTTTTATATAATCTTTTCTGTTATTAGTCAAAATGGTTCAAATTCTAATAATTCAAGTAATGGTTCATTAATATTTTTAGAAGTATTATTATGGGCTGTCTTTATTATTTTAGTACTTTTAAATGGAATATCATATTTTTATAATATAGATATAATAGCAAGTTTATCAGACATATTTAGTAATGAACCAAAACTTGAAATTAAAACAAAAAATTATTTAGCAAAAAATTCAGACGATGATAATAAAGATAATGATATATCTGGAAATTTATTAAATAAACAAGTTTTTAACATACCAGAAAATATTTATACATATAATCAAGCTAAAGCTTTGTGTAAAGCTTATGATGCGGAATTAGCTACTTATCCTCAAATTGAAGAAGCATATGAAAAAGGAGCTGATTGGTGTAATTATGGTTGGTCAGCTGATCAATTAGCTTTGTTCCCAACTAATATCAATACTTGGGATAAATTAAGAAAGATAAAAGGTCATGAAAATGCATGTGGAAGAGCTGGTATAAATGGAGGATATATAGCAAATCCCAATATTAAATTTGGTGTTAATTGTTATGGTTATAAACCTAAAATTAGAGGGACTGAACAAATATTAATGAATAATAATAGTATATTCCCCCAAACTGTTGATGAATTAAAAATGGAAAAAAAAATTAATAAATATAGAAATAAATTAAATGATATTATAATTTCTCCATTTAATGAAAATAATTGGAGTCAATTTTAATTTATTTACATTTTTAAAGAATTTTTTTTTTAATTATATTATTTTAATAAAATAATATTATTTTTATATTTTATAATTTTAATATTTTTATTTTTTTTTATATTTTTTTTTTGTTTTATTATTATATTTTTTAGATGATTTTGTATATTTTTTAACAATTAACCTATCCGGATCTAATAATTTATTATATAATTTGTCATCAATAACTAAATTATCTATTATATTAAGAAGATAGTGATCTTTCTGTGGTAAATTTGGATTAATAAATAGACAAGATGGTATAGAAAGATCTTTTAATTTTTTATCATGTGATATAGTATTAATATTTATATAAACAGACATATATTAATTATATCTATTTTTATTTACAAATTTTTATATCTAAATAATTATTTATATTTCGTTTTTCTTTAATATATTCAAATAATAAATCTGATTGTTCTTTATCTTTTATACAATCATTTAAACATTGTTTTAAATATCTTAGAGTTATAGGATGTATATATTTACAATTAATAAATTTTAAGTAATTATTATCTATTTTTATAGATACATTATTTAAATCATTTTCATTAACATAAGAAATAATATTTTTTTTAATTTCATTTTTTTTTAACTTAAGATTATTTAAATTTTCTTGAATAATTTGTATTTGATGATCAATATAATTAAATTCTTTGATATTGTTATAAAAATTTTCTCTAGAGTTCATTTATATTTAAATATATTTATATCTAAATATAATTTATATCAAAATAATTAGTAAAAATTATATAAATAAAAAATTTATTTCATGTAGGCTCTACGAGCAGTTTTACGGACCATTCCTTTTCTTGTACTCTTTCTAGATTTAGGAGCGCCTAAATAATTACTAAGAGCAAATAATCCAAATGGAACAGAACCTTTGGCTAGTTCCATTCCTAAAGGATTTCCACCACGACGACGAGATCTACTATTTCTACGATGTCTTCGATGTCTAGAACCTCTTCTTAAATTATTCATTATATATAGTATTAAGAAAATAATGAAAAATTCATATATTTAGATTATATTTTTACTAAATAAAATTAAATTGCGTGTTATTTATTTAGTATTTTTCTTTTAAAATTTTAATGGATAAAGTTTATGAAATTAATCAGGATTTTAATTTTGATGAAATAATTTTAGATAATCCTAATTCTGTATCTGGTGGTTCATACTTTACTAAATTATATGTATCTAAAGGTTCTAAAAATTTGTATATGCAATTACCTAAAGTTTTAACTAAACAAGGTATAATTAAAAATTCTAATAAAGTTTATACAGATTTAATGTTTTCTAGTGGAAATAAAGAAGTAATAAGTTGGTTTGAAGAGCTTGAAAAAAAATGTCAAGATTTAATAATTCAAAAAAAAACCTTATGGTTTCATAATGAAGTTTCAGATATAGATATAGATGAAATGATGAATCCAATTATTAGACCATATAAATCTGGTAAATACTTTTTAGTAAGAACATATTTAAAAGGAGGAACTTGTAATGCATATGATGAAAATGAAAAAGTTTATAATTTAGAAAATTTAACAAATGAATCTGAAATAATTCCATTAATTAATATTGAAGGAATAAGATTTAATGCTAAAAATATTCAAATTGAAATTACATTAACCCAATTAATGGTTTTAATACCTCCAAAAGAATTTGAAAATCAATGTTTAATAAAATTAAATAAATTAAATAAATCTGATAATTTAGAAAAAAAAAGTAATCAATTTAAAAATAGTGATTTAAATTTAGAAAATATAGAAAAAAAAGAAGATATTGTTGAAAAAAGAGAATTTATAAAAAAAGATTATTTAGAAGAAAAAAGTTTAGAAAATATTGATAATTTAAATCAAGAAGAAAAAACAATTTTTAATAATCAAAGAAATCAATTAGAAGAGGTAAATTTGGAAATTTTTGAAAATAATAATGAAAAAATTTCTTTAAGAGATCCTAATGAAGTTTATAAAGAAATTTATTTAGCAGCAAAAAAAAAAGCTTACGATTTAAGAAAAAATGCATTAAATGCTTATTTAGAAGCTCAAAATATAAAAGAGAAATATTCATTTGAAGATATGGATTTATCAAGTGAAGAAGAAGAAGAAATAGAAGAATTAAATAAATTATTTAAAAATAATCTTTAGGATATTAATAATTAAATTGATTATTAATATATTTTAATTAAAAATATTATATTAATAGTTATTATATAAATGACCTTCGTAAAAGAGTTAGAGAAACTTTTAAAACCGCATAATATTGTAATAATTATTGGAATAATAATTATCGGTGTAGCTTTATACTATTATACTGATAAAAAAAATATGACTCAAAGTGGGTTTTCTGATCAAGTTGGTATGATTGCCCAATCTCCTAATGTAACAGCAAAACAATTAGATAATCAAATTAGAAATGCTCAAAGTGCTGGCCAAGATGGAGTACCTATGCCAAATAGTTCTATGTCTCCTGATTCTGCTGCTCCAATAATTTCTTCAACATCTTCTTTACCTACTCCTCCTCCAAATTGTACTAATCAACCAACTTTAAATCCAGCTGATTTATTACCAAAGACTTCTGGAAGTGGAGGCAGTAATTCTTGGGCAGCTTTACAAGTTCCTGTTGGCTCAGGAGGAGCGGCTGAATCTACTCAAAACTTTTTAGATAGTACTTATTTAGCTGGTATTAATACAGTTTCTGGTTCTCTAAGAAATGCTAATTTACAATTAAGATCTGAGCCTCCAAATCCTACAAATCAAGTAAGCCCTTGGTTACAAACTACTATAGAACCAGATTTAATGAGAGCTCCTTTTGAAATTGGATGCGCTTGTCCTGGGAAGAGTGGTCTTTAAATAATTCTTATTAATTTTATTATTATTATTTAATAAGAATATATATATGAAAATAGATATATTAAGTATCATTTTAGTTTTATTAATTATTATAATAGTAGTAAAAATCTATTATGACTCAGATAATTTTCAACTTAAATGTATAATTTCAGGTGTAGATGGAAACAGTTATTGTGTAAGAGATAGAGAGAAATTAAAAGAAAAAAAATATGCAGATCATTTAGCTAAAGTAACAAATAATTTAAAGTTAGTAGTAGAAGATTGTAAAATAAATTTTCCTAACAATATAAATGTTAAAAACATAATAGAAGGATTTAATCCAAAAAAAATAGTTGAAGTATTACCTACTAGTAAATACACTGCATATAGTGAGAATAAAGGAGAAAAATTAGCTTTTTGTTTAGAAACAGAAAAAAATTCTGAAAATTTAATTGATTTAAATACTTTAACATTTGTAGCAATTCATGAATTAGCTCATATATCAAGTACTAGTGTAGGTCATAATGATGAATTTTGGAATAATTTTAAATTTTTATTAGAACGTGCAAAAGAGATTGGTGTATATGAACCAGTTGATTATAAAAATAAACCAAAAAGATATTGTGGTATGACAATTCATGATAATCCATTATATGACTTGTAGACTATTTTAGAAATAAATTTAAAATATACAATTGTAAGAATTAAAGCAGCAATACACCATAATAGTGAGAATAAAATAAATTGAAGTAATGCAATTGGTTTGTCAAAAAAATAAGGTATTTTTACTATCATTAATAAAAACATAGTTAATGTAAACCATAAATCATGTGTTTTAAATAATTTTGGATCCTTTAAAGAACTCATTGCAGTTTGTATATAAGAAATTATACCAATTAAAGTAATTGGTATAGCAAGAATGTATAATAATCCTGGAATATTAAGTTCTCCATTAGGTTTAATAATATCACGTTGAAGTATTTGAAATGTATTAATAGCTGATATATGGATATCTTGTTTTTTTGATGTCATAATATCTTATATATTAATTAAATATAAGATATTAATTTAATTATCTTTTTTATTTTTTTTTTTATATTTATTATAATTTATATATGCATAAATCCAAGTTCCTAAAACCAATAACCAAATAATTACATTTAAAATTAAGAAAAATAATGCACTAGGTTTATCCCACATATATGGAATTCTTAAAATATATCCAATTGTTGTAAAAATAACAGCAAAAAATGTAGATATTAGAAATGTTGAAGGATTATTTAAACTGTTTAAACCTCGCTGTAATAAAAAATAAGCTGCTAATAAAGATAATGGTTCTGAAAAGAAAAATAAAACTCCAAACCAATTTATTTTATTATTTGAATATAATTCATTTTTTATATTATTAATGATAGTGAACATATATTATAGAAAAATATTATATTTTAATATAAATTTTATTATATAAAAATGGAATATTATCTTTATCATTAATAATATTATAACTTATTAATTTATATTTATTATAATTTATTTCTGGAAAAAATGTATCACATTTATAATTTTTATTAATTTCAGTAATATATAATTCATCTATTAAATTTCTATTTAAAAATTCATTATATATTTTCTCTCCACCAATTACCCATACTTCTTCAAATTTATCTTTACAAAAAATTATAGCATCTTCTAGATTATTAAAAATTGATACATTATTATTAGAAATTCTATCTAAAGTTGTAGATATTACAATATTAAATCTATCTGCTAATGGTTTATTTTTTAAGCTTAACCAAGTATTTCTCCCCATAATTATAGCATTTTTACCATTACCCTTTGTTAATTTGACAAATTTTTTCATATCTTCATTAATTTTCCATGGTAATTTATTTAATAAACCTATTCCTTTATTATTATCAAATGCTACAATACTTTTAATTATCATGTTATTTATATATGTTACTATATTTAAGTTAATTATTAGAAAATAATCTCGATTATTGTATATAGATGTCTGTATATAAGATATACCATAATAATAGTAATGAAATTATAGAAATAATTTGTTTTATTAAAGAAATAATTATTAATAGTAATAAAGATTTAAGTGAAATAGAAAATTTATATAAAACAAATTCTAATGATGATTTATTTTTAAATATATTTAGTAAATCAGAAAATAAATTAATATTAGATAAAAATCCAAAAATTACATTTGTTAATGAACAAATTAATTTTGATGACTCAATTGAAGTTATAAAAAAAAAAATTATTAAATATATAAAAAATGTTTCATTTAAAGAAATTTATTTATATAGTGAAACTCTTTCCCAAATAAATAATGTAGAAATATATCAAAATTTAACACAAAATGGTAAATTAGAATTATCAAAAGATAGACTAATTCAATTTTTAATAAACATTAATTATCCATTAGATAAATTACCAGTAAAAGATATATATAATTATGATGATATTATTGATTTAAATATTAATGAAAAAAAAATATTAGAAGATATAGTAATTGGACAAAGATTTATAGCATCAACAGATTATATATTTACAATTAATCCATATAAAGTAATTTTATATGATAAGTTTTTAGAAAACTATGCTGATGTAATAACTACTACTAGTAATAAAGGATTATTATTAGAAAATCCTATTTTAGAAAATAATATAATTTATATGTGTTTTGCAGAAGAAGTATTAGATTTTAATATTAAAAATTCTTTATCAGAAAGAAGTTGTATTAAAATTTATTATCCTTTTTTATTTCAAGATGATATTATTAGTTTAGATTTATTGGTTAAAAATAAACAAAATTTATTATTAGAAAGTGAAAAGTTAATAAGTAATGATTTTATAGAAGGTAGTGAAGTAACAGATTTATTTTATAATTTAATATCAGAACAAGGAATAAATTATTCGAATGTAGGAATTGAAATGTTAGATATTGTAATTCATCCAAAAGTTATTAATAATATTCCATTAGATATAATTTTTAAACTTATACATGCTACAAAACTATATCCAATGATTAAATATAATCCTTCTAAAAAACAAGAAAATATTTATAGATTTTATACAAAAAAGATAACTAGGGATGGAAGAAAAATTCCTAATTTACCAAAAGGAACAATTTTTAAAATGATAAAAATATTAGCAAAAACAAAAAAAGTAGGAGTATATATAGATTTTACTTATAATGAAGAAAATCTTCCTATAATCTGTGAATTTGATAGTATAGGTAATATATATGTTAAAATAGAATTTAAAAAAATATTTAATGTTGAAGAAATAAATAAAATTATTTTTGATTCTATTAATCCATTAATTAATATAGTTAAAGGATTTTTAGATCAAAGTGGATATAAAATAGAAAATTTTATAAATTTAGAAGAACCAAATATTGAAATAAATAATTTAACATATAATTCTGATATTGAATTAACAAATTTATTTAATTTATCAAATAATCAAGGTTGTATTAATGAAATTTTTAATATTATTGAATCTAATATTAATAAAGGAATAATCTTAAGATTTAAAAAAGTTAGTAATTATAGTGAATTTGATGCTTTAGAAACTTTTGTTATTGATCTTATAAATAAAGAAACTAGTGAAATAGATATAATTGAGAAAATTATAGAAAATTTTAAATTAACTCAAGAAGAGGCAAGATTAAAATTAGCAGAATTATTAAGTTCTTTACAAGTTATTCAAAATTTATATCAAAGCACTAAATATAAAATTAAGAATAATCCTGGATTTTTAACATTAATTAATAAGGATAAATATACTGGTTTTATAAATTTAAAAATGGAAGGAATTAATAATTTTAACTATTTAAGAACTATTCCATTTTATATAAACTCATTATTTATACTTGGGCAAAATTTAACTAATAACAATATACCAGATTCTATTATAACTCAATTGTGTAGTAAAATTTCAACTAAAAAATCTGATTATTTGATAGATGAAATTATAGCCAAACATGAAGAATCTTTACCAGAACATCAATCGTTAAAATTAGATGAAGATATGGAATTACAATTCAGTGATGATAATGAAGATGATAAAAAATTATTAAATATTTTATTTTTAGATTCAGATGAAGAAGACAGCAGTGATGAAGAATCAGAGGGAATTGAAGATGAAGAAGAAACAGAGTTAGGTAAAGAAAAAACAGAACGACAAAAAAGAGAAGAACAAGAGGAAGAGAGAGAAAAACAAGCGGAAGAGAAAGAAGAACAAGAACAAGGAGAGGAAGAACAAGAGGAAGAACAAGAGGAAGAGAGAGAAGAACAAGCGGAAGAGAAAGAAGAACAAGAACAAGGAGATGAAGATCAAGAGGAAGAACAAGAGGAAGAGAGAGAAGAAGCAGAAAGTGAAAAAGATTTAGGGGAAAGAGAAGGAGAGCTAGGAGAAAGAGAAATAGAAACAGAATTGCCCAGAAAAGAAGCAGAAAGTGAAAAAGAATTAGTGGAAAGAGAAGGAGAGCTAGAAGAAAGAAAAGGAGAGCTAGAAGAAAGAGAAGGAGAGCTAGAAGAAAGAGAAGGAGAGCTAGAAGAAAGAGAAGGAGAGCTAGAAGATAGAGAAAAAGAGCTAGGTGAAAGAGAAGAAGCTGAAAGTGAAAAAGAGTTAGTGGAAAGAGAATCTGAAATACCTAAGGAACTAAAATCATTAACTGATTCACCAAAAAGTTTAGAAAGTTTAGAAAGTTTAGAAAGTTTAAATTTAGATGATTTAATAAAAGAAAAATCGTCACCAAGTTTACCTTCTAGTTTAGAAAGTTTAAATTTAGAGGAGACAATGAAAGAAAAATCACAAGAAAAATCGTCACCAAGTTTACCTTCTAGTTTAGAAAGTTTAAATTTAGAGGAGACAATGAAAGAAAAATCACAAGAAAAATCTCCAGAAAAATCACCACCAAGTTTATCGTCTAGTTTAGAAAGTTTAAATTTAGAGGATATAAATGTTAATGATAGTCCTAAATTAGAAAGGCCTAAAAGTCAAGGTGGTACTGGTATATCAGAACGTCCTTCATCTATAGAATCATTAAGAATGTCGGAAAGTCCCAAAAAAAAAACAAGTATAAGTATAAAAAAACAAGGAACTATTAAAAAAACCTTAATTGATAAAAAAGATGAAGTTATAAAAGATTTAACAGGAATGTCTTTATCTAATCCAAATCCTTTTTATAAAAGGTTAGAAAGTAGAGATCCTAAGTTATTTCAAACAGAAATTGACAAGAAATTTAGTGCATATTCACGAATTTGTCCGTCAAATATAAGGAGACAGCCCGTTATTTTAACTGATAAAGAAAAAGAATTTATAGATAAAAATCATCCTGGTTCTTATAATCATGCAATTAAATATGGAACCAATAAAGATAAAGAATTTTGGTATATCTGTCCTAGATATTGGAGTTTTAAATATAATACAAGTTTAACTAAAGAAGAAGTGGATTCAGGAAAATATGGAAATGTAATACCATTTAATGCTAAAAAAATACCTGAAGGTGCAAATATTTATGAATTTACTGACCCCAAATATCACATAGGTTCAGATGGTAAATATATAAATTTAAGTCCTGGATTTGAAAAAGAAGATAAACATCCAGAAGGTTATTGTTTACCTTGTTGTTTTAAGACTTGGAATAGTAAAGAGCAAATAAGAAGAAGACAAGTTTGTAGTGAAGACATAGAAAAAGGAAATAAAAAAGAAAAAAAAGAAGAAAAAGAAGAAAAAGAAGAAAAAGAAGAAAAAGAAGAAAAAGA
>Ga0180433_10001537_pt1 | contig 38398 bp, 33 predicted proteins | sample SS_ome_8_FD_132980 | JGI IMG/M metagenome (GOLD analysis project Ga0180433, IMG submission 132980) | Hypersaline lake sediment archaeal communities from the Salton Sea, California, USA - SS_1_D_1 metaG | ecosystem: Environmental > Aquatic > Non-marine Saline and Alkaline > Hypersaline >... | reverse complement strand
AGAATGACTACCCTGCACTGGAGACGCTAAAGAGCGTGGTTCTCAGCGCTCAGCCCGATTGGGTATTCGAGACGAAGAACGACATTATTAGAGCGCACCCAGATAGGCTTGAGACCAGAGAAATGTGCCTTGATGAGGAAAGGGATTCACCGTACGCGAGCTGAGTTGGCCTGCAATTTTCAGTTGGGGCGTAAGTTGTGTTGAATACGATATCGGGCGGAGCTTAGACCGCCGACTTTGCTAAGAACAAGACCTTGCAGTAGGATAGTAGTCTATGAATATCTTGGGTATATCGGCATTTTATCACGATAGCGCAGCTTGCTTGGTACAGGACGGCAGAATTGTAAATGCCGCACAGGAAGAGAGGTTCACGCGAAAGAAACATGATTTCTCGTTTCCTGAAAACGCCATCGACTTCTGTTTGAAGGACGCTGACTTGAACGCCGGGGATCTGGATTATGTCGCTTTTTATGATAAACCGTTTATCAAGTTTGAGCGGATTCTTGAGACATACTTGGCCTTTGCCCCTCGTGGCATCAGGTCATTTATGAAAGCTGTGCCCTTGTGGATAAAGCAAAAACTCTGGATCAAAGAGCTCATTTCACAGAAAGTTGGCTTTGATGGGCCTATTGTTTTTCCGGAGCATCATGAATCGCACGCATCTTCGGCATTTTTCCCGTCGCCGTTCAAGGAAGCCGCCTTTGTTACTTTAGATGGTGTTGGCGAGTGGACGACGACAAGCTACGGGGTCGGCAAGGACAACAACATACAGATTCTCGCGGAGATCCATTTCCCGCACTCGCTTGGACTGCTTTACTCTGCATTCACGTACCATACCGGCTTCAAGGTAAATTCCGGTGAATACAAGCTGATGGGGCTGGCGCCGTATGGTGAGCCGAAGTACAAGGATTTGATACTAAATGAGCTCATGGATTTGAAGGAGGATGGGTCATTCAAACTCAATATGGAGTATTTCAACTACTGTGCCGGCTTGACCATGACGAATAAGGAGTTCGACCGGCTATTTGATAAGGCCCCCCGTAAGCCGGAATCGCCGTTGTCGCAAAAGGACATGGACATGGCCCGTTCCGTGCAGGAGGTGACCGAGGAAGTTATGCTGCGAATATGCCGCACCGTCCATAGCGTTACCGGCCAGAAGAATCTGTGTCTTGCCGGCGGCGTGGCGTTGAATTGCGTCGGCAACGGCCGGATTCTGCGGGAAGGGCCGTTCGAGAAGCTGTGGATTCAGCCGGCGGCAGGCGACGCCGGCGGCGCTCTGGGAGCTGCGTTGTTTGTCTGGCACCAGTACCTTGACAACAAAAGGGAGCTGGATGGATGCAATGACATGCAACGTGGGTCGTATCTTGGTCCTGAGTTTGACGATGGTGTCATTCTGGAGTATCTTCAGACGAACGGCATTTCCTATACGCAGTTGAGCGAAGAGTCCATTCCGGAGAGAATCGCCGATTTGATCCTGGACCAAAAAGTGGTGGGCTTTTTTCATGGGAAAATGGAGTTTGGACCGCGGGCGCTCGGTTCACGTTCCATCATTGGGGATGCGCGGTCGCCGAAGATGCAGCAGCTCATGAATCTGAAGATCAAATTCCGTGAGAGCTTTCGGCCGTTTGCCCCATCTGTGCTGGCGGAAAGGGCCTCTGAGTATTTTGCAATTGGTGTTGAGAGTCCCTATATGCTGTTGGTGGCCCCCCTACAAAACGACGTCCGACGACAGATAAGCAAAGACGAAGAAAAATTGTCCGGATTGCAGAAGCTTCGCGTCCTGCGTTCCAGCGTTCCGGCAGTTACTCACGTCGACTATTCCGCGCGGATTCAAACCGTGCACGAAAAGAGCAATCCGTTGTACTACAAGACGATTTCGAAGTTTGCTGAGAAATGCGGCTGCCCTGTGATCATCAATACCTCTTTCAATGTCCGTGGGGAACCTATTGTATGCACTCCTGAGGATGCTTACCGATGTTTCATGAGAACTAATATGGACTATTTGTTGATGGGCAGCTTCCTGTTGGACAAGCACGATCAAGAACCCTTGGTGGAGGATACTGATTGGCGCAGCGAATTTGAGTTGGATTAGGAGCAGCAGGTGCAGCAGAAAGAAACAACGAGCGACAAAAGTTCCAAGCGTGAACTTCGGAAATTCGGCGTGATTATGTCAGTTTTCGTTGCTCTGCTCGGTGGCTTGTTCTTGTGGCGCGGCAACGGCTACTACTGGTGCTTCTTTGTCGCCTCTGCCCTGTTCCTGTTTCTGGGGCTGGCGCTGCCTGCCGTCCTTAGGCCGGTGCACAAGATATGGATGACATTGTCCATGATTATGGGCTTGCTCGTGAGTGGATTGATCTTGATTATTCTGTTCTATCTCGTATTGACCCCCACGGCGCTATTGTTGAGGATGTTCGGTAAAGACTTGCTTAATATCGACTTCAGAAAGGATTCCTCCGAGAGTTACTGGATTCCAAGAAAAGCCGGCGGTTCTCAGAAGCAGGACTATGAAAGGCAGTTTTGATGTTGTGGCCGTCCACGACGTTTGTGAGCGGGTAATGCAAGCGGTCAGGCATTGATGGAAGCCTTGACTCGTCGAACCAGCGCAGTATACTCTGATTTGTTTGGGAATATCTTGAGGGCGTCCCATGAGCAAAATCTCAATAATACGGGAATTTTGGCTGTTCCTGAGAGTCCGAAAAAAGTGGTGGCTTATACCGATCCTTGCTTCTTTGTTGCTGCTGGGAGTTCTCCTGATTTTCGCTGAAAGTTCGGCAATAGCGCCATTTATTTACACGCTGTTCTGAGCATAGACTTCACAGGATGTGGGGGGCGTGCAGGACACAAGAGTGCGGACAGAGCGTCCTTTTCGGGATCAGCCGCAGAGGCAGTAATGTGTCTCGCCAAGCTGTAGGTTTTGCGGTGAGCGATATGAAGAAATCACGGTCTGACCTCGAAGAAACAGCATCGAAGTTTGAGGCACGGTGCGGGCGTATCTTCATTCGGGCGGTTATGATTCTCCTGCCGCTACTCGTTCTCGACTACTTCAGCCCCTTCTTCTGGTTTCATCGTCGTTCTGAGATTGAGAGGGAGTTTCCAGTTCAGGTTGTCAGAAAGCCAAAGCCGTATATCATGTTTGGAGGTGAAAAGAACGGGACGCTGGGCGAAGACATAGTGCTGAACGAACGCGGCTATCGTGGGAAACAGCCATCAATGCCCAAACCCGCCGGAGAATTCAGAGTATTTGTGTTGGGTGGTTCCACGGTATTTGGCGGGGAGCCGCCCATACCTGACTTACTTGAAGAGCAATTCAGAAAAAGCGGTAGTGAAAACGTGAAAGTGTACAATTATGGCGTGGTTTCGTCGGTCTCCTCGATGGAATTGTCGCGGATCGTATTTGAAATATCCGAGTTGGAGCCCGACTTGATAGTCATGTATAACGGAGGCAATGACATACTCGTCCCGCAGAGATATGATCCCCGGCCGGGATACCCGTTCAATTTTATTGTTTATGAGAACAATCCTTTGCTGGAGAGCAACGTGAGATCGTACCCTACGTTTAATTTGCTGCTCTATGGCAGCAACTTGGCTAGGTCTTTGTTTCCGCATTATTTTGTCAGGCGCTTTGTGCCCATGAAAGAAGAACGCGAAAAGGCCGGCTGGGGTACTGATGAATGGAGAGATGAGATAGCGGACAAATATGTAGACAACTTAGCCAAGGCGAAAAAGATTTCCAAGGCCTTTGGCGCGGAATTCATAGCTTTCTTTCAGCCTATGGTTTACTACAAGAATTCGCTTTCCGCCGAAGAAACAAGTTACCACCATCACCTGGAATGGCAAGAGCACTCCGTTGGTGTTCGGGACCGAATTTTTGAACACTTACGGCTGCCGGGTAAGGAATCTGCGCCGCTGCTTGTCGATTTGAGTGACATTTATGACGGCGTAGCGACAGCAATATTCATAGATGCGATTCATACAAGGCAAGAGAGCAAGCCGGCGGTTGCAGCAGCGATACATGAACATATACTCAGGAAGTTTCGGATTAAATAGCTGACGGGAATACAGATCGTAACTTATGTCGCCGGAACAGATCTACAACAACCAGACTGTGCGATCTAATACGTGGCTCGGCACGTTTGCAAGGAACGTCACTTCACAATACGGGGAAGATGGAATCATCGAAAAGGCGCTCGAAGTCCTCGGTGAAAGGGACGGGTGGTGCGTCGAGTTCGGAAGCTGGGATGGGCGCAAATGCAGCAATACGTTCCATCTGATCAAACAGAAGCAGTATGCCGCCGTCTTGATCGAAGGGAGCCGCAAGAGGTTCAAAGACCTTTCTGCTACGTTCAAAGAAAACGACAAAGTGACTCTCATAAATGCATACGTCGGATTCGGCGAGCAGGATAACCTGGACTCCATCCTGCAAAAGACGAAAATACCTGTCAACTTCGACGTGCTTTCCATAGATATCGACGGGAATGACTATCACGTCTGGCAGGCGCTGGCTGGTTATAAGCCCAAGCTTGTGGTCATCGAATTTAACCCGACCATTGCGAAGTCGGTGGAATTCGTTCAGCCTGCCGATGCACGTGTGTGCCAGGGCAGCAGTCTCTTGTCTATCGCAAAACTCGCTAAGTCAAAGGGCTACGAATTGATCTACGCTACAAAAACGAACGCTATCTTTGTCGATGCGAAGTACTTCGGACTATTTGGCATCGAAGACAACTCGGTCAACGCGATGATGATGGACGAATCTTTAGTCACGCACATCTTCTGCGGCTACGACGGCACTGTCTTTGTTCGGGGCTATGGGATGATGCCCTGGCAGCAAATACCATATAAGGAGTCCCGCGTGCAACAGTTGCCGCGTTGGGCTCGAAAGGTGGTGGGGGACCGCAACGTATTGAGAAGGAAAGCTCGTAAGATTTACCTGCGTCTCCGCAGAAAAAACATAATTTAGCCGGCCGCGCACTTTGTAGGTCTGCGGGCGGCCCAGTAGCGTTAGGGTTCTGTACGTTGAGCAGCAAAAGATATTAGTATTCCCAAGACGTGAAGATGGGGCTGTGTGGTGAGTGATCCCAAGGCAATTGGCCAGAAGCTGTTACTGTCGGCGTTGTCCGTTCTCGTCACATTTATCGCTCTTGAGGTGGCGGCGCGAATATGGATCAACCATCTTGCCGGGGAAAGGAGGTTCTTAAAATATGCTTCCTTGAAGCAACTGCAAAAGAAACGTGCCGATGTAAAGCCAAGATATACGCCGCACAGATACTTAGGCCATTGCCTCACACCGAATTATGTCAAGGGCAAGAACCGGCACAATTCTCTGGGTTATAGGTCGGACGAGATCATCACGCCCAAGCCCGAAGGTCAGTTTCGGATCTTCTGCATGGGAGGGTCCACCACGTACACGACGGAGGTAGAGGACTATCGGATGTCCTATCCGAGCCTTCTGGAGAAGGAACTCAAAGAGCGCGGCTATGCTAATGTCAGGGTCATCAACGCGGGGGTGGGCTCCTGGACCAGTTGGGAGTCGTTGATCAACTTCGAGATGCGCATTCTGGACTTAGCCCCTGATATGATCATCATATATCACGGTGTTAACGATATTCTTTCAAGAATGGTTTGGCCGCCGGAGGCTTACCGAGGCGACAATTCTGGAGCAACTCGGCCTGTGGTTATGTCCATGCCGAGCATATTTGAGTACAGTACGCTGCTGAGATACCTGATGATAAGGATGGGTCTGATAAAGCCGCATTCTTCCATAGACAGGCAGCTCGACCCAGTTCCCGACACGTATTACGCACTGGAGTTTCATAACCAAAAGGTAGAACAGACTTACCCCGACGGCATATTCAAGAAAGTAAGCGTCCGCGAAATGTTGAGCGTCAATGGGCCGAAGTACTTCAAGCGAAATCTGGAACACATAATCCTAATTGCGGATTCCAGGGGCGTAGAAACCGTGCTTGCGACTTTTGCACACTCGCCTCTTTTCACAGATGTGCCAATAGTAGCATCTGAAGAGTGTGCCTCAGCGTATGCGGAAATGAATGAAACACTGAAGTCCATTGCGCACGAAATGGGCGTCCATCTCTTTGATTTTGCAGGTCAGTTCCCCCCCGATCAGCGCTATTACACAGACGGATTACATGTAAATGTTGAAGGCGCAAAGCTCAAGGCCAGATTGTTCGCGGACTGGCTATCGGAGAACGACTTGGTGGCCCGTTTCCCATAGCGGGTCTTTTTAGTCGTGATCACGCGAAGCGCGAGAAACGGCGCCATCGCTGTTTAGGTGCTCGGAGTGCTTGTCCACGTTTGTCGTGGGCCTTGCGACGACGACAAAGTGCTTGTATCTGACATCACGAAGGGCATTCAGCAGCAAGAAGTTCAGTATTCGGAAGGTTCGGCTGGAAGTCGGATGGATTCCTGCCAAGGTCCGTATCTCATAGCCAAGCTGCTTGAACACCTTGGTGATGCTCCTACACGTGAAGAACCGCAAATGCGTCTTGTCGAGTATGCCTTGATCCGTGTAGTCCCAGTTGCCTCGGATAACAAGATTCTTCAAGTTCGTGTAGTATCTAACGTTTGGGATCGAAGCGACGAGGACGCCTGTTGGGGTTAGTTTTGATTTCAAGGCGGTAAGTAGGCAATAGGGGTCGACGAGATGTTCCAGGAAGTCGAACAGGATCACACAATCGAAGTACGCCGTGGGGATTTTTGGCAACGCGTCCCAGACATCTGCAATAATGACTTCGTCCAACTTTTTATGCGCCTGTTCAGCCGCTTCTCTGCACATTTCCACGCCCCAAACCTCTGCGCCGACGGACCGCTTGACCAATTCAGAGAAATTCCCGGTCCCGCAGCCTACGTCCAGTGTTGCGCGTGCTGTATGAGGAATGTAGCATAACATGTCCTCTCGGGTTCCCTCGTAGTAGTCCATCGTGTGGGCATTCAAGTTGAGCAGGTCTGCGCTGGTAGTCTTTATGTCTCTCTGGCGCAAGAAACAACCTCCCATGTCCCGAATCATATCCCGGCGTCAAGACGAGAGCCCTGGCCTACATTGTTCCACAAATAAATAGGCGAAACATAGTATATTCTTGTTTACTTGAAAAGCTACCAAAAAAGACGCCTCTACGCGCAGATTTTAGGCCCTTCAAGCGCGAATGACCCAGCCCTGATGAAATGGGGGCATTGTTATGCTGGTCCGTTGATGTTTACAAAGGATTGAATGGACGGTACTATAGGCTCGTCGTACTGAGTGTCAACGCACAGAGACGCCGGAATGCGGGCATGGCATGGCTTATGAGACTCTCGATCATCATCGTCAGTTGGAACGTTAAGGAAGATGTGCTTGATTGTCTTCGATCCATTAGGCAACATCCGTTGCCTGAGCCGTTTGAGGTGCTTCTCGTTGATAATGCCAGTACCGATGGAACCGAACGGGCGGTGCGAGAGGAATTCCCTGAAGTAAGCGTTATCGCTAACGGCAGAAATATGGGCTTTGCCACGGCCAACAATCAAGCTCTGATAGTGGCGAAAGGCGAATACCTGTTGCTGCTGAATCCGGACACTATTGTGCATCCGAATGCTTTGGATCTTTTGGTTCGCTTCATGGATAGCCACGAGGACGTAGGTGCGTGCGGACCTCGCCTCTTGAACAGCGATGGAACCACTCAATCCTCGGTTCGCCGCTTTCCGAGTTTCAGAGCAGCGCTATATCGGCATTCAGCTTTTCGGTATTTGCGTCTCTTCCGGGGGGCTTATGCGCGGTTCCTCATGAAGGATTTTGGCCATGAAACTCAGATCGAAGTAGATGTCGTCAAAGGCGCTGCACTGATGGTCAGGCGTTCTGTACTTGAGGAGATTGGCCTCATGGACGAGGATTTTTTCATGTACTATGAGGAGGCGGATCTTTGTTATAGAATCAAGGAGGCGCTCTGGCGGATTGTGTTCCTGCCGGAAGCTTTGATAACGCATACAGGTGGTCGCTCTTCCGATAAAGCTGGCATCCGAAGGAGGGTCATGCGGCTTAGAAGTCTCGTGACGTTCTTTGCCAAGCACCGGGGTCCTGTAGCCACTGGCTTGTTCGTGTCTGTCTTTGCACCGGCCCTTCTCGTACGACACGTTTGTGATTTGACCGCGGGTGCTTGCGCGTTCCTGTACGGCATGGCGACATGTCGTGAGGACCTGCGTGAGCGGGCTGCCGCCAAAGTCAAGGCCGCGGCTCTCTTGCTTTGGATGTGGCCCTGGCGTTTGACTACATAGTTACGGAATCCGATTTCACCAAGCGTGGTTTGCGATGGACCTATGATGATACAAACGCGTTCCCCAGGCGAGCGTTAGATTACGGCGGTTTTGTGCCGCCATCTGTCACCGAAGATACTTCTCTGCCAAGTCCGTTCAGACCGGGATCAGGACTCACGATTCTCGACGAAAGCCAATGTCCTTCATGGAGAGCTTTTGCCAAAGCAATGCCGAAGACGCGATGTCCCGCGGCGTTGAAGTGATGGTCATATTTCCAATACAATTCCACGTGATTAAGGTCCTGGGCGCGCGACAGGGCATGCATGTCGGGGACGACATCGATGATGTGTAATTCTTCGTGAATTTCTCGAGAAATATTTTCCAGTAGCGCATTCATACTTCCAAGAGGTTCCTCCTTCCCCGGGATGGGAACTACGAGCAGTGCGAAGCCATGCTGGCGTGACATGTGGATCAGGTCCAGAAAAGCGTGCTCTATCCTGTTGGCCCATTTGTCTTTGCCGTACTTACGTACCTCAATACCTGCTGTTTGGGGAGTAAGCACGTTCTTTCTTAGAAGCCGGGACCTGCCTGTGCGATTAATTAGAGCCCGGGCAACATAGCTGCTGTTGTACAGCCAGCGCACAGGAGAGGAGAATTGTTTCTCTTTATAGTACTCCACAATTCGCCTTCTTTGGCCTTCGTCCTGCCAAAAAAGAATATGCCGCTCGTGCATATCGCAAGAGAACTGCTTTACGCCCATGTCCGCAATATCATTCTCATAGAAGGCGAGGAGCACTATATCTGCGTGTGCGCATCGTAGATACCGCTCTAAGATGTCTCGATGCACATCCGTTCCCGTCCCATCCATCCCCAGGTTAATGACATGCACGATACCATGTCCAGCGTCTCTAAGCTTCTTCTGCAAGACTTGTGTCCAGCTCTTTGCGACTGGCACTTCGTTAGCGGCCGTAAATGAGTCTCCGCTTGCTATGATTCGCAAGCCGGGATCTGTGCCAGAGTGGTCCACATCGTGGAATCCAGCCGAGTTTATCTGCACTATATTGTCTACTTCAAAATATCTATGGTACCATCCTTGGCTGTTGGGTTTGTATCGGTAACCATTTTGCGTGTCGCTCGTGTAAATGAGGGGGAAATGGCTGATCCCCACCATGCGAGCCGGTCGTAAGAGGCGAAGGCTGCTTTCTAACAATAACGCAATGATGATGCATTGAAAGCCCATGAAGAGCAGTTTTTGTCGCGACGTCATTATTGCGTTGACCTCCACAGTGCCTGGGGCAGATACGCAGCGGCATCATTTCGGACTCAGGTCCACGGTGCTGTGTAACGGCCCTTCTCTATCAACTCGCCAATGTATCGTGCGGTCTGCACGCAGTTGAACTGCTCGTGGACCCATTTCATGCCTGCATCCGCAATTTGCTGGCGTTTCTCGTCGTGTGCAAGGTACCAGTCGGCTAATTCAAAGAACTCGTTGAGCTCATCGAAGTACTTCAGATGTTCCCCATCCCGGTAAAGGAGCTCACAGTCGGGAAATCGCTTCGCCAGAACGAACGTTCCACCGGCTAAAAAGCGAGTGAGCCGGTCCGAATGAGCCAGTCTCACGGGACCGTAGGCGTTTACACTTGCCCCGATCCGAGCGCCACTGACCGCATAGAGAAAGTCCTTCCCCTCGATCTTGGGGCGTCCACAACAACCGTAAAGGCTGCAGTCGGATCGCTGCGCAAGCTCGGTCACTAACTTCTCTCGGAACGTCTCGTGTTTGCTTGCGCGGTGCCCAAGTTTTCCGATCCAGAGAATATCGGCCTTCCACCGGTCGGTCACATCATATCGACGATCTACGTCGGGGTCACAAGTGTTGGGCAGAAAGAAGCACGCTGGTACGCCCGCCTCGCGATAATCTTGTAGCCACTGCCCGTCGTTGGTGGCTGTCAGGATGTCAAGTCCCCGGGCTGTTTCTATTCGGTTGTTCTGGAGCTTGGGCCACGGATCTCCGTCTGACCCAATAAGTACGGCGTTGGGGGCCGCCTGGCGTACACATTGAACTGTCGCATGGTCAAAGAAACGGGGGAAACTGGTGTGGATAATGTCGGGTTCGTATGTCTGTACGAACTCAGCCAGAAGCTCATCAGCGCGCACTTTGTATAGAAGGGAACGCAGCTTCTTATTCCTGAACGGACTTATCATTGACAACGCGTCAGTGTAGTTGAACACACGTGCATCATGCCCGAGGCGTATAAATCCCTTGGCCAACTTCGGCACTTGGTTCTGGAAAATTTTTGCCGGATTATACCCTGTCTCGTATATAAACAGGATGCGTTTGGCTTTGTTCATCCGGAACCCCAAAGGCCTTCGTTTCTCTTCCGACCCTTCTTTGGCAATATGGGCTGTGCCCTCGTATTATACTACTACCGCATCGCGGCAAGAGAGTCTATCAAAATGCGAGGGCTGTGGTCAATTGCCAACTCCGCTTGACGCCATATTGCCGAGAATGGCACAGCGGCTCCGGTTTGCGCTACGAAGATGTCACGCTTGCAGAATTGTCCATAAGTGCTTGACAGACGGGAAAGTGTATTGTATCAGCATAATTTATGATACGCTTTTTCTGTTATTGGACATTTTTTGGATGTCCGGAGAACGCACGTGCGCAAATGACGATGAGGCAGTTATGAAGTTCAAGCAAAAGTTGCGTCCCCTATTAGTGGATGCATTTCACAAGCTCTACTACGGGAGTAAGCGCCAGACTCGCCACAACACATTCTGGCTGGGGGTCCCCTGTTTCAAGTGTCCTCTCGATCTATGGATTTACCAGGAGATCATCTTTGAGGTCAGACCCGATATTATCATTGAGGCCGGAACCGCGAGTGGCGGCAGCGCATTATTCCTCGCCTGTGTGTGCGATTGGATAGGCTCTGGCAGCATTGTGAGCATTGATATTCAAGAGCGGGCAGATTTGCCGAAGCACAATAGAATCAACTACTTGGTCGGCTCTTCCGTGTCAGATCCCATTGTCCAACAGGTTAGCCGCTTCGTAGCGGACAAACATAGTGTACTGGTTGTTCTGGACTCAGACCATAGCCGAGAGCACGTGTTGGAGGAGCTGAGAATTTATAGTAGATTTGTCACGTTGAATAGTTATGTGATCGTCGAGGATACGAACCTCAATGGCCACCCGATTAAACCGGCGTTTGGACCCGGCCCGATGGAGGCGGTCGTCGAATTCCTCCAGCAGACGGATCGTTTTGCCATCGATGCCGACCGCGAGAAATTTTTTCTCACCTTTAATCCTAAAGGTTACCTCAAACGAGTGAGATAGGTTTATCGCTTTGGGCCCAGTTGTGCCTCCGGAGAGCTGACCACAGTCGCTGCTTCGGCGAGATCGATGAGTTCTTCGAACAGGCCGATTGGTAGCTTGCTCACAAGTCGAAATGGAAGCAAATTGTTTGCGACGCAATGGGGTACGCTGACAATTAGTTTAGCTGGATACAAACAGGCTAATGCTTGATAGAAATTGCCGGCGAAGGTGTTTATAGTGCTGCTTAGACAGAGGTCGTCCATGAGAGGGAAGTTGTTGAGCAACGTAACCTTTACTAAGAACAGGCCCTTACAGTTGGATGGCTATTTGCGAAGTTTCCATAAGTTTTTCCCAAGCGAACGGGTGCAAATGTATATCATCTATAAGGTGGAACGATTCGATAAAGAATATGAATCTGTGTTCAGCCACTACCCCGGTATTAGGGTGATACGCGAGTCTGATTTTCACCGAAACATGCTTGATGTCTTGGACCAAATTGACACCGAGTATATTCTGTTTGGCATCGATGACGTGGTATTCTTCGACGGTGTTCATTTGGGGCTCATACAAAGGACGTTCGAGAAAGCCGGGGATGATATCTTTGGTTTTACTATGCGATTCAGTCCGGAATCTGTCAAACAAGGCGGGGATCAAATCTATGAAGTGCCGATTGATAATGACAAAGTATACAAGCTCGACTGGACAAGCGGTCAAACCAAGCACACGCGGTATCCATTTGAACTCTGTTCCACCGTATATCGGACAACTTTGGTAAGGAACATTATTTCCGGCACAATGAGCACCAATTCGGTGGTAAGGAGGTTGTTTTCTCCGGACTCAGCGTTAATAAGAGTGTGGTCGAAGGTGGCATCGCCTCGCTCGTTGCTGAAAAAGTTTGGATTCTTTTTCAGCCCCAACACGCTTGAATCTTGGCCGTGTCGCTGGTGTCGTAACCATGGCAACGAGCTTCCGAGCTTTACCTATTTCCAGAAGGTCTGCGCCACTGCCATCCAAGTGAATATGGTCAATACCTCCACGCGAAACGATCACTTGGGTACCGCCGAACACACGGTGGAAGCGCTCAACCAGAAGTACAAACAGGGATATGTGCTTGACATCGATTTCGTTGGGGCCGGCAAGACTCCGGCGCCGGGCAGCGGGCCGGAAGTTTTTAGACTAACGAGAAACGCTGAAAAGGGAGCCGAGTGAAGCTAATACGGAATTCAACCTTCCCAAGATTGCCGGGTATTTGCTTGATTTGATGGACGTCGGCAGTTATAGCACCCCTCTGGACTTGTTCGCATGCACAAGGCCCTGAATAGTTGGCAGAATATCAATGGAGATGCGCCCCGGTGGGAGATGTAAATCAACGTATTTTTGTTGAGAAGTTTGCCGAGCGTTTGTCGGGTCCGTTTTTGGAGGTCGGCTCCAAAGACTACGGCACTACCCAGGACTTACGAGCCTTGTTCGCCGTCGATCAAGAGTACATAGGTGTTGACAGGGCCGAGGGCCCGGGGGTCGACATCGTGGTGGACCTGACGCAAGATTTCCAGAGCGTCGACGCCAGACTCCAAGGGCGGCGGTTTGGCACAATCTTCTGCTTAAGCGTCCTGGAGCACTGTGACCAACCCTTCACGATGGCTGAGAACCTGACTCGCCTGCTCAAACCCGGCGGCTGGCTGTGCATCTCCGTGCCGTTCGCGTGGCAAGTTCATGCTTATCCAAACGACTATTGGCGGTTCACGCCGGAAGGCGTCAGGAAGCTTTTTCCTCAGATTCAGTTCGACATGAGAGAGAGTCTGGCTGCCACGTCCAGACAAAATGACTTTCGGCCACTTGATGATGAGTTGGGCAAGATATCTTTTAGTTTTAGCAAGCACCGCGCAGGCGGCCACACTCTACGCGCCATTTCCGCCAAGTTCCTTAAGGTATTGTCCCGCGTGGGTGTGCTGAGCTGGTTGACAGGCTATCGCCATGTTTTTGCGCCGACCGGTGTTCTCATGATTGGAAGACGCAGGGGCCGTAAGAATGAATCTGTTGGTGATTTCGAATAACCCCGACAGGGCGAGTTTTAGGCAGCGGATCGAGATTCACCTGGGCATGCTGCGGCAGAACGGCATCAATTGTGACGTGGCCCGTCTTCCCGCCAGTTCTTGGGCACGAAGGAGACTCTTTGTGCAGGCAGGTGATTTTGATGCAGTCCTGTTGCATAAGAAAGTCTTGAATTTCGTAGACGCCTTTTGGCTACGCAAACACACCAAAAGGCTCATCTATGATTTCGACGATGCTGTGATGTACAGTCCTAAGACACCTGAGCGAGATAGTTCTTCGCGTTTGCGACGGTTTCGCAGAAGCGTCGAAGCAGCGGACCTGGTAATCGCAGGCAATATATACTTGGCCGAGCAGGCCCGCAAGTACAATCACAAAGTGGAAGTCATTCCTACCGGCTTGGATATTGCCGCATACAAACTTGAGGGCGAACGAAAGCCGGATGGGAAGGTTAGGCTTGTGTGGATCGGCAGCAAGGCAACGCTGCGGTATCTTGCCCAGATCGAAGAGGTGCTCGAACAGATCGGTTCCCGCTTTGAACATGTGGTTTTGCGCATCGTCTGTGACGCCTTTTTGGAGCTGCGAAGTCTGCCGGTCGAGAAGCGGCGCTGGTCCCGCGAGAAAGAAGCGTTCGATCTTGCCTCCAGCGACATCGCTCTGGCCCCGCTGTCGGATGATCGGTACAGCCGGGGAAAGTGCGGTTTCAAAGTCCTCCAGTACGGTGCCGCCGGCCTGCCGGTGGTCGCATCACCGGTAGGAGTAAACGCAGAGTATGTGGTCGACGGCCTCACAGGCTTTCACGCCTCGAACGTTTCGGAATGGGTTGACAGAGTCGGTAAGCTGGTCGGAAGTCGCCGACTCAGACAGGATATGGGCCACGCGGCCGGAAAGCAAATGAGTAGGTTTGATGTGGATCAGATAGGAAGCCGGTTGATTACAATCTTGAAGAATCACCTATCTGATCGTTAAATATGTGCGTGTCAGCCGTATCCGAACGTTCTGAGCGCGTAACATTGAGCCTGTAGTGGAGCCAGCGAACAGGTTGGTTCGTTGAGTGCTACGAGGGGCCGCTGCATCGGCTGCCGGTCTGTAACCTGTAGCGTGCCTGTCCAAACAATCAACACTGGAATCGTGGAAACTTGTAAGCACTAATGCAGCCTTTAATTAGAATAAATATAGAGGAGATTGTTCGCAGGGGCGGACCCATCAACATCGAGCTGGGTTCCGGCACGAAGGGCACCGAAGACCGGATCAACATTGACAAGGTAGACCTACCCGAAGTCGATATTGTTGCCGATCTGGAACAGGGACTGCCGTTCCTGCCAGATAAGTCGGTCGATGCGATTCACTGCCGCAGCGTTCTGGAGCACGTAGAGAACTTTGATGTGCTTATGAGCGCGATGGTCAGGGTCCTTAAGGACAACGGAACCGCTCACATCTTCGTGCCGCACTTCTCCAATCCCTACGCCTATTCGGACTACACGCACAAGCGGTTCTTTGGTTTGTACACGTTCTACTATTTCGTGCATCCCGAACACCAACTCAGTAGAAAGGTGCCGGACTTCTACACGGATATCAGGATCAGAATCCTCTCTCAGCGCCTGGTATTCAGGTCGTCGTTCCGGCTCCTCAAACCCATCAAGAAGCTAATCGGGCGCTTTTTCAATCTACACTCATCCCTGCAACAGTACTATGAAGAGAATCTGTGCTATCTCTTTCCATGTCATGGGATTGAAGTCGTCTTCACGCCGGATCGCCGGTAAGACGGCTGAGGCCGTTGAACCACCGCGCCGGGCTTGGCTATCGCACACTTGACACCACTGCGTCGGTAATGGTCAGAATATCTGCTTCGCTCAGCCAGGGATGAATGGGCAAAGACAGTATTTCACCACATATCCGCTCGGTTACGGGCAAGCGCACATTAAATCCGAGGTCTCGATACGCAATTTGCTTGTGAACCCCGGTCGGATAGTGAACTTGCGTCTGTATTCGGCTCTGTGATAGATGCTGCTGCAATGTATCTCTTTCTTTGGACTTGATGACATACTGATGATAGACGTGCCTGGCGTATTCCTTCTCAACCGGGGTGACGATACCGGCACCACTGAGATGCTCCGTGTATTGCCTGGCTATCTCTCTGCGTTTCTCGTTCCATCGGTCCACGTATTTCAGTTTGACTCTCAACACCGCTGCCTGTATTTCATCGAGCCTGCTGTTGATTCCGACAAGGACATGGTCGTGTTTTCGCTGCTGGCCGTAGTTCCTCAACATCTTCAACTTCTCGGCTATCTCGTCGTTGTTTGTCACCACCAAGCCACCGTCACCATACGCGCCGAGATTCTTCGCAGGATAGAAGCTAAAGCAGCCGGCATCACCAATGCCACCCACTTTTTGGCCTCTGTATTCTGCGCCGTGAGCTTGACATGCATCTTCGACGACGAAGAGGCCGTGTCTCTTAGCAATTTCCAGAATCGGCGCCATATCTGCCGGATGGCCGTAAAGATGAACGGGCACAATTGCCTTTGTCCTTTTTGTGATCTTCTCTTCGATCTTGGAAGGGTCAATGCAGAATGTCTCGGCGTCAATATCCACGAAGACCGGCTCGGCATTGTTTCTCACGATACCATCCACCGTCGATATGAAAGTATGGGAGACCGTCAATACCTCATCGCCCTTGCCGATCCCCAGGGCCTTAAGGGCCAGCAGAAGAGCGTCAGAGCCGGAGTTAACTCCTGCACCGTATCGGGTTCCAATGTAGGAGCAAAACTCTTCTTCAAAGCCCGCCAGTTCTTCCCCCAGTATGTACCATGCTCTGCTTAGAACTCTGTCGATAGCTTTCTTTATCTGCCTCGATATCTCATTGTACTCTTGTTTCAGGCCTGCGAACTCTATCATTCCGTTCTCACTACGGCATCATTTTTCAGCTTGTAAGTTTTTCCACAGGCACATTTTGCTACGGCATCTTCGAAAGCAAGGTCCCGGCAGCACTCACAGACATACCCCCTTTTTTTGGCCGGAACTCCGTAAACGAGGGCATAGTCAGGCACGTCTTTTGTGACCACACTGCCCGCCCCGACCGCTGCCCACTGTCCTACGGTCACACCACATATAACGGTAGCATTTGCACCGATACTCGCTCCCTTGCGGATACGGGTCTTCAGAAAGGCATCCGGGTAAGACTTACTTCTCGGCCGGATGTCATTCGTGAACGTTGCGTTTGGACCTATGAATACGCCGTCTTCTATTCTTAGACCGTCCCACAGATAGGCGCCGCTTTTTATTGTCACGTTGTCTCCTACAACTACGTCACCTTCAATGAATGTGTGGTCACATATATTGCAGTTCCTGCCCACTCGCGCGCCTCTCAAAATGTGGGCGAAAGCCCATATTCTCGTTCCCTCACCGATGCGCTCCGTCTCCACTATCGCTTGCCCGTGTATGAATACAGCCTCTATTTTTTCGATCCTGGTCATCGTCTCCGCCTCCGACCGCAAGCCTTTTTGAACTCGCGGTAATCCCTTATGTAATCTTCTTTGTCATAAGGCTCAGAGGCCAAAACCAGACACACCGAGCCGGATGAGAAATTGTCTATTTCACGCCAGGTCATCGTGGGAATGTACAGGCCGTAATAGGATCTGTTGAGATAGAAGTCTTCCTTGGTGACGCCGTTGTCTGTGATGACCGTAAAACTGCCGCTCGCAGCGATGACGAATTGCTCCAGACGACGGTGAGCGTGGCCTCCTCTTGATGCGCCTCCTGGCACATCGTAAAGATAGTACACGCGTTTGATTTCGAATGGTACGTGTCGGCAGGCTTCGATGAAGGTGAGATTGCCTCTTCTGTCCACTATCTTCGGCAGTTCTATGATTTTACACTCTGATGTGCTCATTGTGCTTTCTTGTTTGAAACGCCGGCCCCGAGAGATTGCTATCGCTTGACTCCGGACTGTCCACCGGCATCAGCTTCTTGCCGGGTCCCGTGCCTCATCAACGGCCCTATCCAACGACGTTTAATGCAAGGCGGCATTATACCAGATAGAGCTGAGGTGCAAACAGCATTTTCGCCGGCGCCCCAAGGATGTCTGGGTGTGGTTGCAGTGAGTGCGGGCCAACCGACCTGCGGCAAGCGAGTTGCTCGCAGGGACGCGTCGCTCCATCCGGTCTGCCCGGAGCTGGATTGCAATCAACGTGACGGCGGGCCCGGTGGCGGTGGCTGCGGTTCAGGTTCAGGCTCAGGCTCAGGCTGAGGTGGCATGGGTGGAACGGGTTTGGCAGCTCCAAACCACATCGTCTTGAGGTGCCAATCCGAAGCCAGCAACGTAAAGTCGAGCAGATCAACATCCCCGTCCCTATCGAGATCTGCTGGTAGTTCGCCACCAGTAAGCGCCGAGTTCTGTACCCAGAGGTTAAGGTCGCGGGAATCGACTGTCCCATCATTGGTCAGGTCAGCGCGGAGAGCCCAGGTGGGCGGCGGCATGGATGCCTCAGGTGTGCCGCCATAAGCTCCCACGTTCACGCGTGTGTTCTTACCCCATCTATTCGTTGGATCGGCGGGCACCGTGAGCAACTCGTGACTCAATGGCGTGCCGGGGTTGCCCGCGTCGATACATCGGCTGGTTTCGGCGTCCCAGACCCAACGGTAGCCCTGCGTGACATCCTGCGTCCATCGCCAGCCTTCACTCCTGAGGTGGTAGTCGCCGGGAATCCACTCGGCGCGGCTGTACGAGGGGTACTCGGTCCAGTAGCCGGGTTCGGCGAAGCAGGGGTCGCAGAAGATGTTGCCGGTGCCGTACCAAACAGCGCGAATGTCCTGCTGCGTCGCGTCCACGGCGGTGTATGTGATGGTCACGGAGGAGTTGATGTTTTCTATCTGTGTCCCTGTGTAGTTCCAAAGTACACTATTTGTGATATTCAGTGTGCCATTCTCACAGAAGATGGCTGAGCCGGTACGGGGGCCGAGTTGGCGTTGTCCCATCGGTGGCTGCGGTTGCGCGACGGGCTCGAACTTCTCGTTATGTGCGATGGTGCAGTTGCGAATGGTAAGCTGACTCTGCCGGGAGTATATGGCGTTACCACTGCCGCCATAGCCGTTTTGGGCGACATTGCCGCAAAGAAGGCTGTTCACGATCAGAGGTGAAGAAGACTGGCAGTAGATAGCGGCTCCCAACTGTCCCGTGACGTTGCCGACTATGCTGCAGTGTGCGATTGTCGGGCTGGCGTTTTGGAGTGTGAGGCCGCCGCCTTGTTCCCACTCGTAGTTTCTGCAAGCCGTGATGACGCAGTTTCTGATAGTCGGGCTTGTTCCATTGCACAGTATCCCGGTACTGTACCGCGGGGCCGAGATGGTAAGACCGGCAATCGTGCAACCGGCCATTTCGCCGTTGTTGATGACAAGACTGCCGTTGAGCCGTGTGGAAGCAACGACATTGGGATCCTGTGCGTCCACGCTCTGAATGACGACGTTCCGACCGAGGGTCGCGAGGCTCTCCTGGTAGCTGCCGCGGGCGAGATAAATCTTGTCGCTATTCTCTGCAGCATCGATGGCGGACTGCACACTTTGTAATGCGGCTTCCCAGGATAGGCCGTCGCCGGCGTTGTCCGGCTGGTTCGCGTCCACGTAGTACACGTTGCAGGCGACAATGGGACTGCTGGAGAACAGTTCGTACTCGCGCAGATTCGTGTGGGTGTCGCCGTCCCAGTCATTGTCGGGCATTGCAACGTTACCGGCCCCGAAGTACTGGGTTTCCCACCAATCCGGCAATCCATCGCTGTCGGCGTCAATGAACTCGTCAGAGCCCATATCGGTTCCTCTTCCGGCCCCTCGTATCTCCCCGTCGAAATCGTGTGCCGGGTAGGGCGGTCGGCGTTTTCCCGTGTCGATGCAGGGCGAGCCGGCCTGGAGGTGGCCGTCGGGAGTCAGCAAGGGCGGCGCATCCATATTTCCATAGCCATCGAATCCGCCTTGCACGTCGCTATAGGTTACGGTGAGCTCATCACCTTCGGTCTTTGCCTGCTCAGGCCAATTTGCCCATATAATGCAGTTCGAAACGTTTGCGGTTGCATCGTATTCGCAGTAGATGCCGCCGGCCCTGTACGTATACCATTGTTCTGGTGAGTTACCGTAGATGGTGCAGTTGGTGATGGTTGCCTCGCTTCCGTAGGCGACGTACACTCCGCCGCCATCGTTGTTGCCGCTGATGAAACAGTTCGTTATTTTGATGTCTGCGTACCAACAATTGACCCCCTGGGCGTTTTGCGAAATAACGCTCTGATCGAGCAGAGTGTCTTGCGAATTCTCTACATATATGCCGTCGTAATTGTCGAGCACCCTACTTCTTCTGATGACGGTGCCACGAGAGTTCATGAGCAGCACGCCCGCCTCTTCGTTATTGCTTACGGTGACACGTTCTACCGTGGCATTGGTTGTGTCAATAAGCGCTACGCCTGTTCCGTTGTTCTCCATGCTCAGGTCGCGGACATTGATATTGGAACAGTCTACCGCAAAAACGCAGCCGGCGAGGCTGGAGCGGTCCACGGTAGTTCCCGTCTCGCCGACCAGATAGTAGATGGGCTTGCCATCGACCGTATTGGAGGTGGTGATGTTCTGCTCGTAATGCTCTCGAGAATAACCTTCACAGGAAAAGTTGTAAAGGTTATTCATCATCATGTTGTCCCTCAAGGTATTGGTTGCGGACCGGTATAACATAATGCCGTAACGGCAGCCCGAGACCGTATTGCCGACCAGGGTGTTATTGGTAGATTCGTCCAGCCATATTCCCGCCTCGCTATTGTTCGTGGCGGTGACATTTTCAATTCTCGAGAAGCGGGTTCTTATGAACAAGGCTGCTCTTGCATTATTGGTTAGCGTTAGATCTTTGACGATTATGGAGCTGCAGTCGACCGCGACCACACAGCCGGCGTTAGAAGCGATGTCGATTAGGGTATTGTGCGCTCCGACCAAATAGTATATCGGCTTTCCGTCTACGGTATTGCTGGTATCAATATCCTGATTGTAGTCAATTGAGGTGGTGCTGGTGCTTCCGTAGACTTCGAAATTGATGGCATTGTCGTGAATTGCATTGTCCCTTAAGGTATTCTCGCTTGAGTAGTAGATTCGGACTCCGTTGAGCGTATTATGGGAGATTTCATTGTTCGTGAGAGTGTTGTTGCCGGTCTCATACGACAGTTCGATGCCCGACTGATTCTCCGAAATGATGTTGTTATTGAAGGTATTGTGCGACGACTCAACATAGACACCGTAGTAAGCGCCGGTGATCTTCAAGCCGTCGACCGTGCAATTGTCCGCAGAAATCATCACCGCTGCGCCGTAGCCGCTACGGTTTGCGTCGATCACAGGTTGGTCAATTCCTATCAGTTCAACTTGTTTCTCGACAACGACAGCCTCGTTGTATGTTCCCGCTGATACTTCGACGGTCTCGCCCTCCATCGCAGCATCTACTGCTTCCTGAATTGTCGGATACTGCTGCGGAACGTAGCGCGTGCCCTTGATCCGGAGTGTTACGCAGATTTGCTTTGGGCTGTTCACAGCGTTAGGATCAATGATCGAGAGGATGGTGCGGTAGGCGCCTTGCTGCAGTCCTTCGGTATCCACGCGGACCGTGAGCGGATTGATCTCGCCGGATGAGCTGCCCGAAGCCGGCTCCGCCGTCAGCCAGGGACAGTTACAGTCAATATGCCAATTCAGCGTTTGGCCTCCGCAATTGCGTATACTCAAGGTGATAGGCTCCGGGTTTGCACCGTCTTTTTCTCTATTGAATTCCATGCTGCTCTGCGAAACTGCAATCGATGCCAACTCTCGATTGAACTCAAAGGCTCCTATATCAGCGATTGGCGTGCCGTCCCCATTTCCGTCGAGAATCCGAGGATTGCCATCAGGGTCGGCGGAGAACTCATCAAACGGGTCGTTGGTTCCCCGGTCAATACAGGTGGAATCGGAGAGTATATGGAAATCTTCCGTGAAGGCAAAACGAGGATTCCCGGTTTGATTATGTTCGTTCTCCGCAGACAGATTGTTTATTTGATAGCCTCCCGTATAGCCAGTCCATGTTTGGTCGTCAAAGTAATCGCCGTCCTGGTTGTTGTAGAACAGGCAATACCTGATAACAGGGCTGCTCGCGCCGTACTCCCTATATATGGCATAATTCGGGTGCTGCGTGAAGATGCAGTTCGTTATGCTCGCGTCCATTTGGCTTCCGCAGGAGATTGCTGATCCTCGATAGTCGGTCGTATTTGCGTTGAATGTACAATTTGTTACTAGGGGCGCGCCCTCATAATCAAAAGCCAGCGCTCCCGCCCGGTAGTCGGATGTGTTTTTGTCGAATACGCAATTGGTAAAGGCTGGCGAGGAGTATCTACAATACACAGCTCCCCCGCTGTAGCGCGCCGCGTTGGCGCTAAAAGTGCAATCGATGACGGTCATGTCCGAACCGTCGCAATAGATCCCCGCGCCGTAGCTTTGGGACACGTTGTTGGCGATCCTGCAGCCAGCCAGTACCGGGTCAGAATCCTTACAGTAGAGGGCACCTCCTCGCGACTGCCCGGTGTTATCGATCATACTACAATCGGTAATCACCGGTGCCGAGTTGTGATCGCAGTATATGGCTCCGCCCGCATATGTAGCCGCATTATTGTACAGCAAGCAGTTCGCGATTCTCGGAGAAGCCTCTGGGGCGCAGTATATGCCGGCCCCTTGCGATTCTCGGCCGTTGGTGATGGTGAAACCCTCGATGAGGCAGCCTGCGCTGGCTTTGCCGTCGAAGAGCAGTCGTCGACTGATGGGTTGTTCGGCCTCGACGTAAAAGGCGCGGTCCTTATTCTCGCAATCAACGATGCAGTTGGTGGGTCCGTATTCGCTTCTTAGACTGATGTTTTTGCCACCAAGGTGAAGCCCCCGATTACCCGGCCCTTTGTACAGACCATCGGCCACGAGGAGTGTGTCGCCGGTCGCAGCAGCGTCGATGGCGGCCTGGATGTTATTATAGTCGGCAGGATTATCGTCATCGACGGTAATAGTCAACCCGTGAGATGCAGTTACCAAAGCGAACAGTAAGATGGCGGGAACGAATCTTCTCATCCTGAAATCCTCCTTTCTCTCTTGGCAAAAAAATCGACCATGCGTAGTCTACCCAATTTGCGGCTTCAATTCCAGAAAAAAAGATGTCTTTTTCATGCAGGAATATACTTACCTATGCATCTATGCTATGGGAGTCCCTGTCCCGGTTATTTATGCCCTTATTCGTAAAGACGCCTTGTCGTTCATTTTGTTACACGCTCTATGTAGAAATACTGACACTATTCGAGCATTTTACCGCTTTTACTGCCGGAAAAACGAGCAGGGCAGGTGCGATGTAGTGAGCTGACCGCCGGCGCATGTGCTATGGACCGGCGCAATTGCACCAGAGAGATTCTCGACGGCACCCTGATTGGCGACCCGAATATGCGGTTTTGTAAAACTCAGGTCTTGTTATCTGTCAAGGGCGATGGCTGAGAACGGTGCTCGCACATCGTCGAAGAAGGGCGTGTTTTCCCGTTCCACACAAGTGGCAGCATACAGAAACATGGCCGCCGACCAACTCTGCCAGTCCTGCCCTTGGGGCGTCCCATCCTGAGCGCGCAGCCACTCGTTAAAGCCGAACGCGACGTCTGCCTCGCGTGCCGGCCGCACCAGTTGTGCAAGGGCCAGCAGCTTCTTTCCGGCGAGCTGCTGCCTGCCGGCGGCAACCAGAGCAGCTATGTAGAATCCGCAGATGAAAGGCCAGACTCCACCATTGTGGTACTCTCCCGGTTGGTTGTATCGCTTGTATCGCGGATTCCAGTCGGGGTCGTCCGGTCTGATGTAAGGGAAAAAGTTGGGCGGCAAATCGACAGCTAAGTCCTCGTTCTTGCGCAATGCGGCGCATTCGGTTTCTATCCAGGAGACAAGCTCTCTGGCTCTGGAGGCGGATGCGATCCCGGATAGAATCGCGAGGCTGTTGCCCAAGAGGTCGAAGCGTTCGCTTCTGTACACCTTGTAGGACCATAGAGCGTAATACGGCTTGTATCTTAGAACTAAGCCTTCGTGTACATGGCGTTGCTGTCGCTCTCCTTTGACGGTGAATCGGCCCATCTCCTCTCGCAGCCTCGACGCCCGCTCGTCCTGGCCGAAGAGTCGCAGGTATGTGTATACAATTGTATTCAGATAAAGACCGTAACCGAGAACCCACTGCTCGTCACGCCAGTCACTGGTGGGCAGTTGCGCCACAATGACGCGGTCGGAAGGACTTTGATACTCCATCCAGGTCATCGCTTTCTGCACCGCCTCGTCCAGGAAGTTGCTCTCGCCGGTTGCCCTTCGAAACAGACCGACCGCCGTCAGGAACAAGGGCGTAGTATCACTGGCGCCGCGATCTTCAGGGTCGTGCACTAAGGACGGGATATGTCCGAGTTGGCTCTGGTTTCGCGCAACGGTTTCGAGAACCCGGCGAAGCAATTTGATGAGGTTTTTGTTGCCGGAAGTCAACACGCCCAGTGACGAGATCATCAGGTCTCGCGTATATGGTTCTGGGTAGCCCCAGCCGGCTGTGCGTGGAAGGCCGCGGTAAGGCCCGTGCGCGTTATGCAGCAACACCTCCAGCGCGGCCTTTCTTGCCTGTGCAATCAGTCTCTTTTCGCTTGCTTTCACTTCACGAAATGCCCAGTTTTTCCGAGACGAGTGTCATAAATCGCTTTGCAATCACGCGATAGTCGTAATGTTCCAAAGCTCGTTTTCGTCCTGCTTCGCCCATTTGCTTTCGCAGTTGGGCATCCTGCATCAAGTCCATAAGGTAGTTTGCTATGTCGTGCACGCTGGCGCGATAATCGACAGTGCGTGGCCTCTTGAAAACCACACGATGGCCCGCTTCATATCCGGACTCATCACCTACCATTGTCTCTCTTAGTCGAACCTCTTGGGCCACCGAGGCCAAAAACGCATTCTGGCCGTGGGCCATGGTATCCAGCATGCCCATAGCTTTGATGCCGATGACGGGTTTTCCACAGGCTCCAGCTTCGACCTGAATCATCCCAAAGCCCTCCAGCCGGGATGGCGCAGCATAAATGTCGCAGGCCGCCAAGAGATAGGGCATGAAGTTGCGGGAAATCACATTCGTGGTATAAACGACATTCTTCTCGATGCCCAGCGTGGTGGCTAACTGCAGGTCCATGAGATTCTGCTGTTCGGTCCGTGGCTGAGGCCAGACCTTGCACACATACTTCCAGTCCGGCGCTTTGGTGTCGATAAGCGCCAGGGCCTGCATGACCTCTTGAGCTCCTTTGCTGGTCGCATCTCCACCGATGGTCATAATCATGATCTGGTCCGGTGCGACCCCCAGCGCTTCGCGGACGGCCGCGACTTTGGGATCGTTCTTGTCCCGAGGGATGAAGGAATCCGTATCGCATCCCACCGGAAGTACTTCGATGTTTTTCCCGCTAAGGCCGTCCCGTTTGTAGACGTCTCTTACCCACCTGGAGGTCACCAAGATCATAGGCAACGCCTCCAGAACTTCGTGATAGTTAGCCATGTATCCGTCGGCAACCAGCCAGGGCACGGATTGCACGCCGTACCGCTGGGGGTGCAGTACAAGGTAGGGCGTGTGGCCCCAATAGCCGACGCCAACGACCATATCCGGTTCGAACCAGCGATAGTACCATTCCTTTTCTTGGGCCGACTCGAAGTGTGCTGAATGCACATCGACGCCGAGCTCCTCCAGCCCCCGGTGCAGTAAACTGCCCTGTGTGGCCAGTCCCGCCGGCGAGGGTGGGTAGTCATACAAGACTAAGACCTTCATGTTTCTACGCTCCTGCTTGGAATTTCTTGCACGTTATTCTTTGCGGCCGGAGCACCAAAAAGCTTCTCGCCGCGGCGTGCTCTTTGCTTCAAAGCTGTTCGCGTCGAATCCGTATGTTTTCGTAATAATGTCGTATTTCCGCTGCCAGATCTCTTCGGGCAAGTCTATCGCTATGTCAGCATCATCTCTGGCCTGCGGCAGATGCTTTCCGTCGCCGTCCACGTAGGCAAACTTCCATAGTCGTTTTGCACTTAGTTTACCGTTTTCCCACAAGTGAGCAACCGCTCTGCTCGTTTCCTCATGCCTGCGATGCCGGGTATATTCGCCCTGAGGTCCGTGCGTGATGACCAGATCAAATGTCTCGTGTCCGAGTAGTTCGGTTATGACGCTTTGTACTTCGGCTTGAGCCAGCGGCTGCTGGTCCGGGCCATCATCCAGATCGCCCATCTGGCCGGCGGCATTTAGCTGCTCGACAGCGCGAAAAAACCTCGGCCGACGGTCCGGATCACTTTTTCTGCAAAGCGCTATTATCTTCCATCGAACTTGCGGATTCATCAGTATAGTACCACCCGCCCACAGGCTCTCATCGTCGGGGTGCGCGACTACGACGGCGCTGGTCTGGACACCGGATAGCCTTAGAAAATGGTTTTGTTTGGCCATGTTTTTTCCTGGGCCGTCCAGATCATTCGTTGCCGCTTTGCTGAGGGCATCGAAGCAGAAAGTCGACCAGGTCATTTAGCTTTGCCGTCGCAAGAGCGATGCAGGAGTCTGCGGCCCCATAGTACATGGAGACCGTCTTGTCTTTAAGCACCCACCCACAAGGAAAGACAACATCGTCGACATCACCTTCCCGCTCATAATGGGCTTTCGGCCCGAAGATCCATTCATCCGACCGTCGAATCAAGCGTGTGGGCTCGTCACGGTCCAGCAGTGCAAGACCCAGTCTGTATATCGAGCCTGACGCCGTGGTTCGAACGCCATGGTACAGGGTAAGCCAACCTTCAGGTGTTTCAAGAGGCGGAGCCGATAGACCGATTTTGTTTGCGTCCCACCATCCTCCCTCTCGCGCGTGAATTACCTCCTGATGGCCGCCCCAGTGCTTCAGGTCAGGCGAAAAGGAAATCCAGATATGCGCTCCCAACATGGGTGACTTGGCCACGGGTCTGTGCAGCATAGCCCAAAGACCGTTAAACTGAACTGGAAACAGTGCGGCGTCTTTATCTTCCGGCGGCATCACCGGACCAAAGCGGTCGAAGAAAGTGAAATCGTCTGTGGTAGCCAGAGCCACCAAAGGGCCTCCCTTAGAATAAGCGGTGTAACAGACCGCCCACTTCTGCGGTTGTTCAAGCCACGTCACGCGCGGGTCTTCTATTCCCCAGAGTTCCTCCGGGTGCCTGGTAGGATCGGGCCGTAGAGTCGGCTTAGCATCAATGTGCCAATTACTTACACCGTCCTTGCTGCGCGCAACCGTGAAATGAGAAATGCCCCGGAAGTCTTCAACTCGCACGAGCAGTACAACCTTGCCGTCTACTTCGGCTGCGGCGGCATTGAAGACCGAATTGGCGTTATACGGCCAGTCCTTAACCGACAGTATGGGATTGTCCGGATGCCGCCGAAACAGTTCATGATTTGCTCTTCTGTCCATTCTGCTATGGTTATTCTTATGGGTCGGGCAAGTGCAGGTTGGCCTTCTCTGGGGCCACATACGAGTGCTACTTCCCGACCCAAATCACAAATAAAGTTAGGGCATCAACGTTTAGTTCTGCTAATCCACTGTTTAGTTCATGAATTATAACATTTTTCTTGTGGCTAATAAGTCTCTGGTCCGCAGTTCCTCTAATATCTTGTCGAGTTCACGTTGTACTCATAGCAAAAGCAGAGTCATCAGTGCCGCCCGGCCTCTCAGAACCGCGCGGCACATGTGCGCTTGCGACCTATCAGCCCTTGACCTTGATCTTGACGGGTTTGGCCCTCTCGCTTTTCGGCAGCGTTACGGTCAGGATGCCGTTCTCGCATGAGGCCTGGATATTGTCCGCTTCGACGTCAGTGGCGAGACTCAATTCGCGCTGGAATCTTCCGAACGAACGCTCAACATGGTAGTAGCCCTTACCCTCTTTGCTCTCTTGCTTCTTTTTCTCTCCACTGATGATAAGTGTATTTCCGTGGACCGAAATGTCAATGTCATCAGCCTTACAGCCTGGGACCTCAGCCTTTACCACGTACGCATCGTCATTTTCTGCGATGTCAATGGCCGGCCAACCGGCTGCAGGCCAGGAAGGCCAGTCCCAATCGCTGAAGAATCCACGGAACAAATCATCCATATCCCTGTGCAGCCGAGCCAACTCACTTCTGTCTTTTTCCTTTCGTTTCACCGGTAATAACGCCATCTTGCCGGCCTCCTTTCTTTTGAAGGGGCTCAAGCCCCTAAGTCTTTTTGATGCCGGTTGCCGAAATGGCTCAACTTCGTTTAGCGCTTGGGACGCCTCTCCATATTCGGCGCCACATCCTTTTTGCCGGACCCTCGGACCTTAATGTGGGGCTGCTTGTTCTTCTTGCGTGTCATCTGAGTTTCTCCTGAATCTGTATGAATCTGTCTGTGGCCTTCGTTTTGCCAACACTCCAGACATAGGACAGGGGCATCACTGGGATGCCCCCTGCACCATAGTTTGATGTCTCAGCAACTGCTCTGGTCAGCTACTTGCACATCGTCTTCTTAGGCTTTTGAGCCTTTGCCTGCTCCTTTTTGTTTCTTTTTTGCTTACCCGCCATTTTCTTTTCTCCTTAGTGCACTAGTGCCGTTAAGGTTATCCGCCCCGGCCTTCCATAATGGGCCGGAACCACTTTCTGAATGCGTTTGAGAGCGAACGCTGTGCCAAGCCGGTTGAGATCTGTTCTCCTTTTTCGTAACTTTCGCCTTAGGCCGGACTTGTAGATGCGAGATTTTTTCTCGGCGAGCTAAGCAAAAATCGCGTGTGGCATGAATCGGTGTTTGACACCCGAAGAAATCGGAAGTAGAATTCCGATTGCGACTTTGGAGGTAAGCGCGTTCGATGCTTCTGCATATCGCGTTGGCTGTGGATCAACCTGAGCTCGAGAATAAGCTGAGCAAGCTTCTGTCACGAAAGGACAGCATCGTCGAGCCGGTGCAGAATCTGCGAACGTTCTGGAGGGATATTGCCAAAAGGACCTCTGATTTGTTGGTTGTCAGCCGTGGGTTCATCGACAATCGGGCGTTGGGACGCCTTCGGAATCTGCGGGAATCCGCAGATGCCCCCGCGATCGTTGTCTTATCGCAAGCCGATAACGAAGAGGACCAAGCCCGGTTCATCGCCGCAGGCTGCGAAGCCGTTCTTAATTCCAGTTTATCCGCAAAGAAGATTGCTGAAGCCATCGATGCGATCTTGCAGAGACGGCGTCAGGTAGCTGCGTCTACGCTCTCGGTGCCGCGAAAACCGGACACGGCCCAAATCAGTGACTTCGTAGCGCAGAGCCCCCTTATGGTGCAGTTCGTAAGGCTTATTCCCAAGATTGCCAAGAGTGACTCGGCTGTACTCATTCTGGGTGAAACAGGCGTGGGAAAAGAAAGACTGGCCCATGTGCTCCATGCTGAAAGTCCTCGTTCGAGTGGACCATTTGTTGCTGTCCACTGTGCCGCCTTACCCGAGACGTTGCTGGAAAGCGAGCTGTTCGGTCACGAGCAGGGCGCGTTCACCGGGGCAACAAGGTCACGACGTGGCTGCTTCGAATTAGCCCACCAGGGCACCATCTTTCTGGATGAGATTGGAGAGATGCCCCTTCACCTGCAGAGCAAGTTGTTGCGAGTGCTGGAAAACCATGAGATACGACGGCTCGGCAGCGAACACGCGGTCAGGGTGGACGTTCGAATCATGGCAGCGACCAATCGAGACCTGGAAGAGCAGGTCAGCGCAAAGCAATTCCGGCGCGATTTGTATTATCGGCTAAACGTAGTCTCGTTGACCATACCGCCGCTTCGCGACCGCGTCCAGGATATTCCCGAACTCGTGACGAGCTATATCGACTATCTTGGACCTCGCATCGGCTGTCATGTTTCGGGAATCGCTAAGGAAGCACTGGATGCTCTTTGCCGCTATTCTTGGCCCGGCAACGTGAGGGAGCTGATTAATGTGGTCGAAAGAGCAATGTTACTGTCTGAAACCGACGTTATTACGTGCGATGATCTGCCTCAATGTATAGCAGACACAGTACCGTCGGCAGGGGCATTAACACAGCCGAAGGCCTTTCTTTACGCAGAGGAGACATTGCCGGGGCAATGGCTGCGGAAACCCTTGAGACAAGCACGCCAAGAGCTTGTGGAGCACTTCGAGCGCGCGTATCTCACAGCTCTACTACAGGCAACCACCGGACATGTCGGTGAGGCAGCTAAGCGAGCCGGCATAGATGCGAGGACTCTTTTTGGCAAGATGAAGCTTTACGGCCTTAGCAAAGAAGATTTTCGAAACGAAGCAAAAGAGCAGTAACCCCAAAGTCACAAATGCGCATGTCAAGTCTGCAGGCCGAAGTTCTCAAGCCCTTTTCGAATGAGCATTACAGCGATTGCGGCAAGCAAGAGGCTCGTTATCTTGGAAAGAGCCTTGGACCCGGCCTCACCGAGCACCTTTATCAAGACGGAAGCTGAAGCGAAAATCGCGCCGGCCAATAGAATGTTCGCCACCACGGAGATCAACGTGGCGAGCAAACCGTACTGTGATATGATGACCATTGAGGTGGTCAGGACGGCCGGACCCACAATCAAGGGCGTGCCCAACGGCACCACACCAAGGTCCTTGCTCGGTACTCTCCGCTTTTTGACGGGGTTGATGATATCCGTTATCGCAAGGCAAAAGAGTATTGCCCCGCCGGCAATCATGAAGTCGCCCATGGTAATGCCCAGAAGATGGAATACACCTTTGCCCAGAAAGACAAAGCCGGTTGCCAAGCACAGAGCTGTCAACGCGGACTGTAAAATGACCTGCGTGATTTCTTTCTGCGACATGCCTTCGGTCAGCGAGATGAAAATAGGCAGTACTCCAATCGCATCAACGGCAACGAATATCGCAATAAAGGATAGTACAATGTTCGCTCCCATAACTTTCCTGCTCGAGTTCGTGAATTCTCTATCTTTGTTGCGGGTGTGTCTTCGCCAAACGAGGCCGGAGAATTGTGAGCGGGCTATTCAAAGATCTTGCTCCAGCGTCTTCTGCGTCTATTCTCCCAGTCTCGTTTGTGGTAGATATAGCTGACGATGAGCGGCAAAACACTGCCAGCCTCAGCGTATACCATCTGCTCAGATCCGGTGTCCACCTTGCCCCATGAGGATGCTTCTCTGAGTGTAGAGCCGGAAAGGGCACCGTCTCTGACGTCAGCAACAGTAATCTGCACCGCGTACTTGTGCATTTGTACCGGCTTTCCCAGAACTTCCGCACAGATAACCGTGTCCTGGGCAAAATTTTTGGGCACTCCACCACCAATCATAAATAGCCCCGAGACCGGGGACCTCATTTTAATCTCTGTCAGTTCTCGAAAGTCTTTCACACAGTCGATAGACACGTGCTCCTGCGGATTTTCGGCCTGATGCTTTACCAGCCCAAGGCCGGCGCTGGAATCCGAAAAAGCCGGGCAGAAAATCGGCACATCGTTCTCATACGCTACCTGAACCAGCGAGTTCTTCTTCTTGGCCTCGTCCATAAGATATTTGCCCATCTGGCTAATGAATTCTCTCGATGAATGGGGCCTTTTCGGCAGTTGGTCGGCGATCAGCTTCACTGTATTGTCGCAGATTTGTAATTGCTCTTCGTCGATGAACGTATCGTAAATCCTGTCGATGTAAAGCTGTCTTAGCGTCCTATCATCCACAGCCGGACTGCCTTTGTAATGGTGGAAGCCCAACGCCTCGAAGAAGTCCATATCCACAATCGCAGCCCCCGTAGCGACGACGACGTCCACCATGTTGTGCTGGATCATATCGGCATAAATCTGCATACAACCAGCCGCACTCGTGCTGCCGGCAATGCAGAGAATAATGGTGCAGTCTTTATCGTTTATCATCGTGCCGAAGATATCTGCCGCTCGAGCCGTATCCCTTGCAGAGAAGGACATGTCTCGCATCGCCTCGATTATTTGGCTTGAGTCGAACGACGTTATGTCGATGTGTTTGACAGGGTTCTTAAGGAAGTCCTTTTTTTGCATCTTCGCCTCTAAACCTGTAGCTGAGCAGCTTGTAGATCAGCTTTGCCGCCAGAAAGTCCGGCGCTTTATTGCTTTCATTCGGGCACAGTTCAGTCACATCAAAACCCGCCACATTTTTGCTGTCGCAGACCGCTTTGAGCAGTGCCAGTACATCATACCAGGCCAACCCGCCCGGCTCGGGCGTGCCCGTGGACGGCATGATGGCGGCATCAAAAACGTCGAGGTCAATAGTGATGTACACGTTATCCGACAGTTCCGTGACTGCATCTTCGATCCAATCGCTCTTGTTGTGTATATCCTGTGCCAAGAACACACGGCCCGCATCAAGCAGGGGCTTTTCGCAAGAGTCCATGCTTCGTATGCCTACCTGAATGATCGGACACAACTCTCGGATTCTGGCCATGACGCATGCATGATTGTATTTGAAGCCCTCGTACTCGTCGCGGAGGTCAGCGTGAGCGTCGAGCTGTAGGACCGTTAGATCATCGTAGCTTTCAACATGGGCTTTGACCGAGCCGATACTAATCGAGTGCTCTCCACCAATCGTGACCACAAATCTGTTCTTCCTGATGTGGTCGCTAACCCTGCATCTTACCGCCTCGGCGACATCGTCGGGAGTCTTCATCGGCTGTACGGGGCTGTCTGTGAATATCCCGTATCGGTAGACCTCCGAATCCGTCTCTATGTCGTACAGCTCCATGTGGGCGGAGGCTTCGATTATCGCCGAGGGTCCCTTGTCTGCGCCCTTACCCCACGTGCTCGTGCCATCATACGGCACAGGGACGATGACGACCCTGGCGTGTTCCGGGTTGGCATATTCGGCCGGCAGGTCTGCAAAATTGTGTACTTGCTGTGCCATAGCTGATGCCTGTGGAAGGGACCCCGCCGGGCGGGAAGTTCGCCCCGCCGGGCGGGAACCCAAAAGCTGAGGCTTAGTCCTCGTCGATTAGAAACACGGCCATAGCCACCGTTGTCGTCCACATATCCCGTTGTCCGCGCGCGGTCTGGGTGATGTTCGAGGTTCGGATGATAAGGCCGCTCGATTTGTAGACTTGTTCCTTTTCCGACCACGCCTTGTTGGGGTCTACTTCCAGGCCCACGGTGGTTCCGAGCATTCCTGCCGCCAGGTCCTCAGCCAGGTCTGCCGCTTCTTGCCGGTTCATTCCGTGGCCGTGGACCTCGCTGAGGTAGCCCCACTTGCTCTCATCCTTTGGCACCGCAATGCCCACGGCTGATGCGACAAGTCTGCCGTGTTCGTTTGTGTCCGCCCGCGCCATCACGGAATAGCATATCTCGCCGGGGCTTAGCTGGTTCAAACCGCTGTCGCGGCTGATGATTTTGCATCCCGGTGGCAGAATCGACGAGACCTGCACAAGGTTCTGCTGCGCCACACCGGCCTTTCGTAGGGCCTCTTCGAAAGATTTGAGTCTGTACTTGTGGCGACCGACTCCTTTGGTCAGAAATGCCTTATTGGGCACCACGTTCATCATGCTCACTCCTTTTACTTTCACGGTTATTGTTAGTCTTATAGCCGGCACAGATTGTATCGCCAACATCTCGCAATCACAAGCTTAGCTGCGACAGTATGGCAAAAATTATGCACCGTGCCACCCTCCGCGCCAGTGAAGCAGGTCACCAGGGACATACGCATTGAGCGGCACCGGGCTTCTTTTGCAGTATAGGAACAGGGGTGCAAGTTTCTAAGCGTGTGCCATCCAAACGGGTGAAAACAAAAATTGACACGGGCGGAAAACCAACTATAGTAGCACCTTCGGCGAGCAACTGCTGTGGGAAATGGCACCTTACGCTGCAATCGCGCGAGCTATCGGTCGTGTCCTGCGCTAAGAGGGTCGAGAGACTGGTAAGAATGGATTGAAAAATGGTTGAATTAGGGTAAGTGATAATTCGCCTGTACGGTCTATTTGTGGATAAGGAGGCAATATGTTGGACAGAATCGTTGAAATTTTAGGAAAAGATGCGCCGTATTTGCTGGAGCACAAATGCGATACGATTTCCAAGGACCTGCTCCATCTGCCCGGACCTGATTTCATAGACCGGGTAACCATTAACTCCGACAGACCAAGTGCGGTACTGAGAAACATGCAGAGCGTCTTCAATAATGGCCGGCTGGGCGGCACGGGGCATCTCTCCGTGCTGCCGGTGGACCAGGGATTGGAGCATTCTGCCGGCGCTTCGTTTGCGCCGAATCCGCTGTATTTTGACCCGGAGAACATTGTGAAGCTGGCTATAGAGGGCGGTTGTAATGCCGTGGCTTCAACCGTAGGGGTCCTGGGCGCCGTGTCACGCAAGTATGCCCACAAGATCCCGTTCATCATGAAAATCAATCACAACGAGCTACTGACCTATCCCAACATCTATGACCAAACGCTGTTTGCTTCGGTGGAGCAGGCTTTCTCGATGGGCGCCGTGGCCGTCGGAGCCACCGTGTACTATGGCTCCCAAGAGTCTCGAAGACAGATTCAGGAAGTCACGGAAGCCTTCGAGCGGGCACATGAGCTGGGCATGTTTACAGTGCTATGGTGCTATCTGCGGAACTCGGAATTCAAAAAGGACGGGGTCAATTACGAGACATCGGCCGACTTGACCAGCCAGGCAAACCATTTGGGGGTCACCATACAGGCCGACTTGATCAAGCAGAAGCAGCCGACGTGCAATGAGGGATACAACGTGCTGAAGTTCGGCAAGACCCACCCACTGGTATACGAGAAGCTGACTTCGGAGCACCCGATAAACTGGACCAGATATCAGGTGGCCGGCTGCTACATGGGAAGAATCCCCATGATCAATTCCGGCGGACCATCCGGCGAGAACGACTTGCAGCAGGTGGTGAAAGCGGCTGTCATCAATAAGAGAGCCGGCGGGACAGGAATGATCACCGGAAGAAAGGCCTTTCAAAAACCGATGAAGGATGGTGTGAAGCTGCTCAACGCCGTCCAGGATGTGTATCTGACGAAGGAAATAGCCGTTGCATAGGTAAGAGCGGACAATATGCAACGGCCCAAACGCCCTGATGTATAACGGAGGGCCGCTCATGGCAGTTGGCTTGAAGAGAGCCTATGACAAGCCGGCCAAAGCCGATGGGTACCGCGTGTTAGTAGACCGGCTTTGGCCTCGCGGCATCAGCAAAAGCGAAGCTCGAATTGACTTGTGGTTAAAAGAGATCGCCCCCAGCCGGGAGTTGCGCAAGTGGTTCGCCCATGACCCGCACAAATGGGCCGGGTTCAAAAAAAGGTACTTCAATGAGCTGGACGAGCGGGCCGAAGAGGTGCAAGAGGTAGTAGATAAGGCACGCAAAGGGCGAGTGACTTTGGTCTACGCGGCAAAAGACGAGCAAAACAATAATGCTGTGGCCCTGAAGGAGTACCTCCAACGCAGGTTCGGCCTGTAGCCGGCAGCCTATCATTCATGTCGCAGGACCGTGTTATATGCGTAACCACGGGCTGTGCAGGCTTTTCTGAGGGAAGTTGATTATGCTAACGGAATTGAAGAAGGGCGTTTACTGGGTCGGTGCCGTTGACTGGGGCATCCGTCATTTTCACGGACACGAGCTTTCCACTCACCGAGGCACGTCGTACAACGCCTATCTCATCGTAGACGAGAAAGTAGCCCTTGTAGACACCGTCTGGGGACCGTTTCGCCAACAGTTCGCTGAGAACGTTCGGCAGATCGTGCAGCCGGACAACATCGACTTTGTGGTTGCCAACCACGCAGAGCCTGACCACTCCGGCGCCTTGCCCGAGATGATGGCCTTGGCGAAAAATGCGACCTTGGTTGTGTCCAGCCGCGGGCGAGAAAGCATCGAGGGGCATTATCACCAGCAGTGGAACTTCAAGGAAGTCAAGACCGGTGATAGAATCAGCCTGGGCAAGAGCGAGCTTGTCTTCATCGAGGCGCCCATGCTTCACTGGCCCGACAGCATGTTCACCTATCTGACCGGCCACAACATCCTTATGCCGAACGACGCCTTCGGCCAGCATTATGCGACAGCCTTTCGCTTTAATGACCAGGTCGATCAGGATGAGCTGTACCAGGAGGCCCTGAAATATTACGCAAATATTTTGACGCCTTTCAGCAAGCTGGTCCTAAAGAAAATCGATGAACTACTTTCGTTGAAGCTGCCCGTGGACATCATTGCTCCGAGCCATGGAGTGATATGGCGCAAAGACCCATTGCAAATCGTGAAGCAATATCAGGAGTGGGCTGCACAAAAGCCGCAGAAAACGGCCGTCGTGCTGTACGATACGATGTGGCAGGCGACGAGGCGGATGGCTGAAGCAATCGGCGACGGCCTGGCCGCCGAAGGTGTTGACCATAAGCTTTTTCACATGGCGATCTCAGACCGCAATGATGTCATCGCCGAGATCTTCCAGGCAAAGGCGGTCGTTATCGGCTCGCCGACTTTGAATCGAGGTTTGCTGCCCACTATCACGCCCATTTTGGAGGATTGTCGGGGGCTGAGATTTCAAAACAAGATTGGAGCCGCATTCGGCAGCTACGGCTGGAGCGGCGAGTCGGTCAAGATCATAGAAGAGCACTTTGCCAAGTGTAGTATTCCTGTCGTTGCGTCCGGAGTTCTGGCTAAGTGGCAGCCTAACGCCGACGACCTGAACAATTGCAGGCAGTTAGGCCGTAAGGTTGCCAAGGAAATAACCAAGTCCTGAGGTTCCTTCAGGCTTATGGTCCATCTGTTCTGTCACGTCCGGCGCCTAAGGCCAGGGCAATACCTTCACATCGCCGCCAAGAGCATGTGCAGGCCGGGGGTGCTCGGGGCCGAAAACGTACAGAGCCTCCTTCTTCTCGATTACCACGGGACTCTCGTCGATGGAGCCGTCCGGCTTGGTGACTCTATCAAGTGACAGTCGCAGATGCTTGGCGAGGAACTTGTAGGCTCCGATGCGCTTGGAGAGGCCGTAGTCGTGTCCTTCATCCTGTAGATGCAAGTTCTCGACCTTATCTCCAGCGCCGTGCAGACGATAGACATTGCGGATATAAGGAAACTCCACATCAGGTGTGTTCTTGGTCCAGTCGCCGCCGCAGGATATTAGAAGCTGCGGCCGCGGCGCCCCCAGGGCGGCAATCTCGGCGTTGTTTGTTTCGTGGGTCTCGCTCTTGTGGATGGGCATACCGCTCTCGCAGTCGCAGCCGCCAAAGAAATGGGCTGAGACCATCACGACCGGGACAGACACGGCGATGCGGTCATCCACCGCCGTCAGAAGGAACGATTGCGTCCCCCCGCCGGAAGCTCCGGTGACGGCAAGGCGCTTCGGGTCCACCTCCTTCATCGAAGTCAGGAAATCAACCGCCCGAATAGAGTTCCACAGTTGCAGCTTCAAGACCTTCGGCCGTTTGTGCTGCCAGCCGGCGTTTTTCCAGTCACCCCATCCGACCATATCGTACGAGAAGACAACGGCACCCATTCGCGCCAGCGTGGCACATCGCTTCTGCATATCCGGGCGGAATCGGCCATAGTTCTCGGGGCTGCCCCAGTGTCCGTGGGGGCACAGCACAGCAGGGAAAGGACCCTGGCCGTCTGCGGGACGATATAAGCTGCCGGTGACAAAAACGCCCGGCAGGCTCTCAAAGGCAGCGTTCTGGACTGTGTAGCCATCATGCCTGCGTTTGCTGTGAACGATGGGATTGAGTGGGCACTTCTGGGGCATCGGCAACAGTTCGGCTCCACGAAGGATACCCTCTCGGATACGCTTAGCTCGGGCCTTCCATTCGGCCAGGTTGGAATATGTCTGGGCGAATTCTGCAAGCTGGGCTTTGGCTTGTTCTTCGGTCAGGTAATGGCCCTGGCAGAGTTGAGGTTCTTGCTTTTTGTCTGTCTGGTCCGCAATTCCTACGGCCTTGACGGCAAATACTGATGTAACAACAAGCAACAAGCCATGGATAATTTGTGATCGCGTCTTCATCTGGCACCTCACAGAGAAACCCTGTTTACCATTCTTTTAGCGGCTTTATTTCGGGTGTTTCGAGGACCTTACCCTTTTTCCAGACCGGCGCGAGCAAAACAGCGATGCGCACATCACCGGTGGCTTTCGGCAGTCGGACAACAAGTCGTTTTACCCCGGTGTTTTTCTTCTGCGGTGGCTTCTGCTCAGCCGATTCGGCGGTGAATTGTGCTCCGGGTGGCGAGAGTAGCCTTGCGACAAGTTTATTGCCCTTGAGAGTTAGTGTTGCAACATCTTTCTTAGCAACGTCGATGCTCGCGCCCGTGGTCATGCCCCAGGTGATATCGCAGGGCTTTCTTAGCTTGAACTCATCCTGCACGAGCACCGCCCGGCGATTCTGCACCATCGCAACACCTCGCGTCACCTCCTTGGCGAATTTCTCATAAGCCTCTGTCAAATCCACAAGCACAAAGGGCCGTGACTCGTTTGTCCTAACCTCTATGAACTTGGATTCTGCCAACGGGTCCTGGTCCTGGCCGTTGATCATCGGAACGTTATGGCTGGCTGTATTCAGCCGGTAGTACGTCCAGCGCTTGCCGTCTCGTCCGGATTGCCAGTATCCGGGCAGGTTATAGTTGTCCGAGCCGAGGTCGCGTGCCCAGCGCACTCCCAGTGCATCTAACTCGAAGTTGCCCAGGTCCAGATGGCCGTGATTGACCTGGTTGTACCCGGCTTTTACGCCGACAAAAAGAGCGTCGGGATCATCCCAGGAGCTGCGGAAAACCACCACCTCCACCGGCCCGTCAAAATACTTATCGAGCTTCCTGCCTGCAGCCTCCTGCGGGGCCGGCACGT
>Ga0180433_10001536_pt1 | contig 38402 bp, 39 predicted proteins | sample SS_ome_8_FD_132980 | JGI IMG/M metagenome (GOLD analysis project Ga0180433, IMG submission 132980) | Hypersaline lake sediment archaeal communities from the Salton Sea, California, USA - SS_1_D_1 metaG | ecosystem: Environmental > Aquatic > Non-marine Saline and Alkaline > Hypersaline >... | reverse complement strand
TGTAGCTCAGCTGGCTAGAGCGTACGGTTCATACCCGTGAGGTCGTGGGTTCGATTCCCTCCGCCGCTATTTAGAATATTCCACAGTAGCTCAGTGGTAGAGCAATCGGCTGTTAACCGATTGGTCGCAGGTTCGAGTCCTGCCTGTGGAGCCAATTTATTTTATGAATTTGATAATAATGTGGAGGAATACCCAAGTCCGGCTGAAGGGATCGGTCTTGAAAACCGACAGGGGTGTAACAGCCCGCGGGGGTTCGAATCCCTCTTCCTCCGCCATTTTTATTACATGAAAAAGAGATCATATTCATTTATACTATCGCGGGGTGGAGCAGTCTGGTAGCTCGTCGGGCTCATAACCCGAAGGTCGCAGGTTCAAATCCTGTCCCCGCAACCAAAATTTCAAGGTGGTCCCGTGGTGTAGTGGTTAACATGCCTGCCTGTCACGCAGGAGATCGCGGGTTCGAGTCCCGTCGGGACCGCCATTTTTATAAGTAATGTGACTTTAAAGTATAAAGGGTTGAGAGAAACGAGAAGTTCGAGGAAGCAATCGAGCGAACACCGCAGCGTATTTGCATACGTGAGGATGTGAGTGAGTGAAGCTGACAAAGAAATTCGACGTTTATCGCAAACCGTGAAATGGCTCGGTAGCTCAGTTGGTAGAGCAGCGTAAACAGCAATGAGTAATCATCGGTGTAGCTGCGAGGAAGACCGTAAGGTATGACGAGCAAAGAGAAAAGCTAATACTTAGAAAGAAAACTTAAAACTAACATGGCTCGGTAGCTCAGTTGGTAGAGCAAAGGACTGAAAATCCTTGTGTCGGCGGTTCGATTCCGTCCCGAGCCACCATTTATTTCACGCCGGTGTAGCTCAATTGGTAGAGCACGACCGAATAATCTTCTCGAATGGGCTTCAGCATACCGATTGAACTGCTGCTTGAATATGCTTACTGAGATCGGGATGACGATAACAAAGTCTGTTATTAAAATGAATACATTTTATATATTACGCCGGTGTAGCTCAATTGGTAGAGCAACTGACTTGTAATCAGTAGGTTGGGGGTTCAAGTCCTCTCGCCGGCACCATTTTTGAATATGTGGAGGGGTAGCGAAGTGGCTAAACGCGGCGGACTGTAAATCCGCTCCCTCAGGGTTCGGCGGTTCGAATCCGTCCCCCTCCACCATTTATCATAGGGGCATAGTTTAACGGTAGAACAGAGGTCTCCAAAACCTCCGGTGTGGGTTCGATTCCTACTGCCCCTGCCAAAGAGAATATGGCGGTTGTGGCGAAGTGGTTAACGCACCAGATTGTGGCTCTGGCATTCGTGGGTTCGATTCCCATCAGTCGCCCCATGATAAATCAATTTAGTACATTGCGATTTACACTTCAGTGAATGTCGGATTGTTTTCATGTAGGTGTTTTTCGAAGATGTTTCTCATAACACGAAAACAATCCTGCGATGATTACTCACGTTGCTTATTCTATGATGTTTACTCATGATGATTATCAATGGGCTATAGCCAAGCGGTAAGGCAACGGACTTTGACTCCGTGATGCGCTGGTTCGAATCCAGCTAGCCCAGCCAATTTTAACAATCTATTCTTCCTTGCATAATATAAATGCAGGAGTTACAATAACAAATATATCGCGGAAGTAGTTCAGTGGTAGAACACCACCTTGCCAAGGTGGGGGTCGCGGGTTCGAATCCCGTCTTCCGCTCCAAAAGGTGGCGGCATAGCCAAGTGGTAAGGCAGAGGTCTGCAAAACCTTTATCACCGGTTCGAATCCGGTTGCCGCCTCCAAATTACATATGCTTGCCGGGGTGGCGGAATTGGCAGACGCACAGGACTTAAAATCCTGCGGTAGGTGACTACCGTGCCGGTTCGAGTCCGGCCCTCGGCACCATTTGTGATTAGAGGCGTTCTTTGGATAAGAACGTTTTTTATTTTATACAAAAGTTGTTTCCATTGACATATATTGAAAATGGTGGTACGATATTTCTTGTCGACTCACCACAATAATAAAATGTGCCGATGTGGCGGAATTGGCAGACGCGCACGACTCAAAATCGTGTTCCCTTGTGGAGTGTGGGTTCGACTCCCACCATCGGCATCGAAAGATCAGAAAGTCAATGCTTTGAGATATTCAGAGCATTGGCTTTTTTGTTTTGTTATAAGATATTTAAAAAGAATATGAGACTTGTATTAGTAGAAATTATAACTAATCCTCTATAATTCCTTGGTCATACTATAAAAGAAGTCTTTAAATATGGTTAAAGGAAAATAACAAAGAACATACAAAATCCATACCCTAACAATTGATAAAAAAGCTTAATAATATTTAAGCATATATGATATTATAATGGAATATAAACATTTTATGGTATTTAAGGAGATGAAAAATGCGGAAAATTCCAATTGCTCTACAAATGTATACGCTAAGAAATGAATGTGAAAAAAATTTTGCTGGAACGTTAGAGAAAGTTGCTGAACTTGGGTTTCAAGGGATTGAATTTGCTGGGTACTATGGAATGACTTCAAATGAGCTAAAAAAAATTTTGGATCACCTTGGTTTACAAGCAGTTTCAAGTCATATCCCACTCACATCATTAGAAGATAATTTAACAGAGATCATCGATTTTCAGCATACGATAGGTAGTAAGAAAATTGTTTGCCCATACATTCCACCAGAACAAAGAAAAGAAGAAGATTATTTAAATCTAATTAATAAGTTAAATCAAATAGGTGAGGAGTGTCATAAAGAAGGTATTACCTTATGTTATCATAATCATGATTTTGAACTTGTTCGTTTATCGAATGGTCGAACAGCACTTGAAACAATTTTAGACGAGACAAATCCTGAATGGGTCAAATCAGAATTTGATATTTATTGGCTAACTCGAGCAGGTCATAATCCAGTTGAATGGATGAAGAAGTATAAAGGTCGAACACCACTTATTCACCTTAAAGATATGACAACAGATGGGGAAAAATTTTTTGCTGAATTAGGTACCGGCGGGGTTGATATACATTCAGTCCTTGAACAAGGAGAAATATCAGAAGTTGAGTGGTGGATTGTTGAACAGGATTTTTGCAAGCACTCCCCATTAGAGAGTGTTCAAATTAGTATGAAATATTTACAAAGCCTAAACAATTAGCTGTCCTGTTAAAATTACTTATCTAGAAATCAAGCAATATTAAATAAAATCACTAAAATTATGAGGATGAGATTACAAAACTCTCCTCATTTTTTTGTGATTTTGTTGTTGGTATGTTTTTCCTAAAAAAGGCAAATCAATCAGTCAATTAGCACAAGCTATATTAGCCAATTTTCATACTGTATTAATGTAACAAAAAATTTTTAAGAAAGGATGTTTATTTATGTCAGATGACAACAAAAATTTTGATAGTCAAAACCATGATAGTAAACCGTCAAAGCCATTTTATCCTTCAGCGAAAGTTGAAAAAAATACAGTATTGCCTCGTTCTAAAAATGTCCCTCGTAAGCCACAGGCTATTCAAGATGCTTTTGTAAAAGTACCAGTCGTATTAGGAGAAACCACAATTCAAATAGATATGAATGCAAAGATTAATTTCCCTGAGCCAGTTTTAGAAATTAAAGAAGTGAAAAAGAATTTAAAACTTACTCAGTGTCGTTTACTTTTACCAACTAATAAGTTATTCATTAAAGGTTTTGTTCGTAAAAATATTCAATATGCGACTCCTAAAAGCTCTTCAAAGCATTCAGTCCTATCCAAAATTCATTCCTTAACAGTTGATATCCCATTTGAAACGGTTACTGAAATTGATTTTATTAATCCACCAGAATTCAATAAAAACCCTGATCGTAGAGAATTTACGTTCTTTAGTACTAATAAATTGCCAGAAGGATTCTCTCAAAAAGAAAAACTTCTTTCAGCGGATTTTTCACAATTTGATCAAATAAGTGGTGAAGTATTCAATGAGCTACCATTCTGTGAATTATTAGATAGTAAATTTATTGAATATGATGAAGCAATCGATCGTAAAATGGGTAAAGTTTTTGATGAATATGGTGATTGTCTAGATTCTCCATTTGAAGAAGGAACGTTTACAAAAGTTGAGGAAAAAATGGTCATTGAGCTTACTTTAAAAGTACTTCAAAACCAACAGGTAAAAATTAATGGTGACGGTAAACACGGTCATTACCATAGGTATTAATAGCCATTTTATTTAAAAAGTTTTTGTAGATAAATATTTTTCACATTATATGCTGATTCCTTTCAAAATGGGAATCAGTATTTTTCTTTCTTGGACTAATAACTAAATTACATCATTTAAATGTTTTTTGTCCTATAGTTTAAAATATGCGAATTAAAAGTTTTGAACATTTAAAGATTTATAGATTTAAGGACATATGTCCTTTCCTGATTGGGGTACTTTATCTTTTAATTAAGTTAAATAAATTCACCAATGGGGTGGGACAATGCGAGGAATTTTATTTGCTGTTTCAGGGGGAGCCTTTATTACACTTCAAGGGGTTTTAAATACCTTAATTAGTCAGGATATTGGTGTATGGCAGACAGCAACTATTACACAATTAACTGGTTTTTTAGTGGGTATATTTGTTTTAATCATATTAAGGGATTTTAATTGGAAAAATTTAAGGATTGTCAAACCAATGTATATAATGGGTGGTACATTTGGTGCCTTTATTATTTTTGGAAATGTAACTGCTTTTCAATATATTGGAGTTACTCTTGCAATCTCAGCTCTTTTGATTTCACAGCTAGCGTTGACGTTCTTAATTGATACGAATGGATGGTTTGGAATGGTTAAACAGAAAGTAAAACTGTCTCAATTCATTGGAATTGCGATGATGATAGCTGGTGTGCTTATATTAAAACTTTAGAAGGGTGAGGAATAATTGAATAATCGTGAGCTAATACTGCATTACTTACAGACGTATGAAATTGAATCGATTTTTAATGAGCCATTAATGCCACATCTTTCTCTATTTCATTTTGATCGGGGAGATATTATCTGTAGTCAAGGGGAGTCCTCGAATTATCTTTATATACTTGTTAAAGGAAAGATTAAAGTTTATACGACATCAGTTGAGGGAAAGACATTAATTCTTTCCTTTAAATCACCATTAGAGGTTTTAGGAGATATTGAATACGTCCAAGAAATTGACTTTATTAATACAGTTGAAGCAGTTTCATCTGTAAGCTTAATTGGTATACAATATCGTTTTTTAAAAAAATACGTGAAAAATCACCCACCATTTTTACATTTTTTATTGGAGAAAGTAACTCGTAAATTTTATTTAAAATCTAATTCTTTAAGCTTTAACTTGTTGTATCCAGTAGAAGTTCGCTTGGCTAGTTATTTATTATCAGTCGCTTACGATGAAAACGATTCATTATTAAATAAAGAAATAAGTACAACAAGTTTAATGGATATTGCAAACTTAATTGGAACAAGCTACCGACACCTTAATCGAGTAATACAACATTTTTGTAGTAACGGCCTTCTTGAGCGTAAAAAAGGTATTATTATCATTAAGGACAAGGGAGGATTAAAATCTTTTGCTGAATCAAATATATATGAATAAATCCTGTATAGACTGGAGGGGCTTAAGATGGTGGTAGGGTTTTTATTTGCTATAATAGCTGGCTCCTTTGTCAGCGTCCAAAATATTTTTAACAGCAAAGTGAATGAACATTTAGGAACGCTAAAAACAACGATATTAGTTCTTGGGCTGGGTTGTATTACTTCTTTTATCATTGGTCTGTTCTTTGAAGGTAAACAAATGATAAGTTTTGAAAATATAAAGTTTTGGTATTGGTTTAGTGGATTATTAGGTATTGGAGTTGTAACGTGTTTAGTTCAAGGTATTCGATTACTTGGTCCAACATATGCCATTTCAATTGCTTTGACATCACAGCTTGCCTTCGCTCTGTTATGGGATTCAGTAGGAATTTTAGGGTTAGAAAAAATTCCTTTTACCTTTAAACAATTAGTAGGTGTTATCGTAATTGTCGGGGGCATTTTGGTGTTTAAATGGAATGAAATTAAAATAAAACGTGTTAAAAAAAGCATTCCCCAGAAATGATAACTTAAAAAGAATAAAAATGGAGAAGGAAAGATGAGAAAATACAAAACGTTATTATTTGATATTGATAATACACTATTGGATTTTGACTTAGATGAAAAATGGGCACTTACAAAGCTATTTAATGAACAAAGTATTTCTTTGACTTCTGAAATGATAAAGGATTATAAAAAAATAAATACAAATCTTTGGAAGTCATTTGAAGAAGGGACTATAGATCGGAACGAAGTGCTTAATAATCGTTTTGCTATTTTATTTAAAAAATATGGAAAAGAAATCGAGGGATCTCATCTTGATCAAAAATATCGTCATTATCTAGAACAAGGACATCACCTAGTAAAGGGGGCTTATGAATTAATTAGAAACCTCCAAAAACACTTTGATTTATATATTGTGACAAATGGTGTTTCAAAAACTCAATACAAACGTTTATACAATTCAGGGTTATATCCGTTTTTTAAAAACGTTTTTGTTTCTGAAGATATAGGTTATCCAAAACCAATGAAACAATTTTTTGATTTTGTATTTTCAAAAATCCCTCATTTCAATGTGGAACAGGCTTTAATAATTGGTGATTCTTTAAGTGCTGATATTCAAGGAGGAAATCAGGCTGGTATTGATACTTGCTGGTTTAATCCTCAATTAAAACTGAATGATACAGGTATTATTCCAACTTATCAAATTCAAAAGCTTGATGAGTTATATCATATCGTAAAGTCAAGTTAATATGCAAAATAATTTACCTAAAAAATTTTTCGTGTAGTCTTAACAAAATTGAAATCAATTTTGATATTCTATTGTTTAGGTAAAATTTTTTACTTTCCATATGGAAAGTTTTTTTATTGCTCTTTTAGTAACTAATTAATGAAACATGAAAGAAGGATTCGTATGATTTTGTTCGGAACGATTGTAAATGGGATTTGCATTATACTTGGAACAATTATTGGAAGATTTCTCTACAAAATGCCTGAAAGTTTGAAGAAAACAACAATGCAAACCATCGGTCTTTTTATTGTCGTTATTGGTTTACAAATGGCATTAAAAGGAGAACAAATGTTAGTTGTTTTAATTAGTCTCGTTTTAGGAGTCGTGTTAGGAGAGCTATGGAAACTAGAAGACCAGTTAAATAATATTGGTAAGTGGATTGAATCAAAATTATCTAAAGAAAATGAAGTCGATATTGCAAAGGGATTTGTTTCGGCAACTCTAATTTTTGTTGTTGGGGCAATGGCTATTGTTGGTTCACTGGATAGTGGATTAAGAGGAAATCACAGTGTTTTAATAACAAAAGGAATTATTGATGGTTTTACCAGTATTTTATTAACTGCCTCTTTAGGAATTGGAGTTATATTTTCTTTTATACCAGTTGTTCTTTATCAAGGGTCGATTACGTTACTTGCGAGTCAAATTCAACAGCTTGCACCTGAAGAGCTTCTTAATTTATTTATTGCCAATACTACAGCAACTGGTGGAATTATGATAATGGCCATTGGATTAAATATGCTAGAACTAACGAAAATTAAGGTAGCGAACATGCTTCCTGCCATTATCGTTGTTGTATTTCTCACAATTTTATCTATGAATGTTTCTTTTTAAGAATATAACGATTGTGAAAATGAATTATGTAAAAATGCCTAGACTTAATTTTAGTTTAGGCATTTTTTATTTATTAAAAACCAAAATATAACATATTGAAAAAAGTGTATCGGGACAAAATATTTTATGAAGAAAGGAGAGTAAAAGATGAAATATAAAATAATAACGACATTGACTATAGTTCTATTTTGTATTGCTACATTCATGCAACCAAAAGCCGAAGCTGCGTCCTTTGAACAACAGGTGGCACAGCTTGTAAACCAGGAACGTGCTCAAAGAGGATTAAAGCCTCTTATTTTTTCTCAGGAGCTTTCACGTGTAGCTGAAGATAAAGCCAAAGATATGTATAGCCGAAATTATTTTTCTCACACTTCACCAACCTATGGTTCACCATTTGATATGATGAGAAAATATGGAATCCAATTTACAGCTGCAGGTGAAAACATTGCTAAAGGACAGCGTACACCTCAGGAAGTAATGGATGACTGGATGAATAGCTCTGGTCACAGAGCCAACATTTTAAGTACAAAATATAACCAAATCGGTGTTGGATACTATAATGGATATTGGGTGCAAATGTTTATTTATTCAACTAAAACACCTCAACAAGCACCTGCTCCTTCACCAGAAGAAAGAAGCTATGATCCAAGTCCAAATGTACCATCATGGCAATATTACACAGTTAAAAGTGGAGACACAGCTTGGAAAATTGCGCGTAAAAACTGGATTACTTTATCTCAAATGAGGGTGTTAAATCCGAATATACGCAACTTAAATAATTTATATATAGGGCAAAAAGTTCGAGTTCGTGCAAATGTATATAAAGTTAGAAGTGGCGATACAGCATGGAAAATTGCTCAAAGATATGGAATGACACTAACGGAATTAAAACTGTTAAATCCACAGGATGAAACTATTCATACTTTATATATTGGACAAGGATTATATGTTCGATAGTAAATGAAAGTGCTCTAATATAATAGGGCACTTTTTTTGTTTTCATGAGTGTAAAAATGTCATATTTATTACAAGTTTATGGTAAAATTTAGAATATACCATATAAAATGAGGGGAATACATTGGACAATACTATTTTAGTTTTAGTTATTTGTGCGTTTGTAGGTGGCTGGATGCTAGTTCCTTATATTTATCGCAGGTATCGTTTTTATAATATTCCTTTTATTATTTTTCAGCTAGGAGTGACTCTTTTATTTGTAAGTATTTTTTTCATTGGTGGCTGGGAAGGGATGGGGTACGGATTTTTAGCGTTTATTATAATGGGAATTGGTTTAATGTATATACTTATCCTTTTGCTTTTACAATTTTTTAAGCAAATCTAAAGAGTGTGTAAGAAATTTGTCGACTTTTTTAATTTTTTGTTGATATATAGTAAATCATTTGTTATAATCTAATTCGTGATTAACGGAGTAAAGCATTTTGTTTTTTGCGGGTGTAGTTTAGTGGTAAAACCTCAGCCACGAGCGATACATCAATGAATAAACTACGAGTTGCCTCGACGCATCCATCATCTACGATTATAGCTAGTAGAGGAAGAGGCATGGTAGTTGCGTGGTTGAAAAAGGATTTTTTGTTCTTTCTTCTTTGCGGGTGTAGTTTAGTGGTAAAACCTCAGCCTTCCAAGCTGATGTCGTGGGTTCGATTCCCATCACCCGCTCCATACATACGTGAATCCAACGCAGTGTTTCGTTTTTTTTTTATTGCATAAACGAAGCATTGCGTTTTTTCATGTATATATAAAAAAAAGAGATTACGAAATAACATTGAATTTCGCATCTCCACCATGTATTTGTGTAAACATATTGGCTATAGAATCAATCATTTTCTTTGCTTCGTTTAGTTCCATTGACGGACGACAATAAATAAGATGTAAGGCATTATTTGTGTCAAAGGACACAGCTGTTCGTTTTGAATCAACATACGGACTTCCAAAGGCACCATCATCATCAGCTGTTAAGAGTTTGTTTTTCATATTAACGTCTCGACCATTCACTGCATCATAACGATCTTCATCCGAACCAATTTTAACAATGACATTCCCTGATATTTGATCAAAGTCGTAAATGCCAAATGGAATCTCATATTGCAAGGAAAAGAAGTTATTTAAATCAACAGCTGAGTTCACATAGTTAAAAAATTGCTGTTTTTGAAGTCGACGAAATAAAGCTTCATTTGATGGACGATAGCGGTTAGGGTCACAGCCAACGGCTTTAAAAATCTGACGCCATTCCTGAATACTATCAAGTTCAGTCACTTTTTTATTTTCAAGGTCAAAAAATATTTTTTCCTGAAAGAGACGGAGTCTTCCTTTTAACATTTGAGGTGACTCATCTACATTGATTCCAGTATAATGAATCACGCCTAACTTAAAATGGGGAATGGTTTGTTTAATGTCATTATGTATGATGATTTCCATATATTTTCCCTCCCATTTTCAATTAACTTATTCTACCATAGATTAAGACAAAGTTCTATTTAGAAAGGAGGTCAGGAGAATGAATGTATTAAAGCTTAAAGAAGAGGTCATTGAATATAGCAAAAAAATAGGGATTGATAAAATCGGTTTTACTAGTGCTAATACATTTGAAACATTAAAAGAAAGACTAAATGTGCAAAAAGAGCTTGGATATCAATCTGGATTTGAGGAACCAGATATTGAAAAAAGAACAAACCCAGAGTTATTACTTCCAAAAGCGAAATCGATAATTGCTATTGCACTTGCGTACCCATCAAAAATGAAAAACGCACCAAGAAGCACTAGAGAAGAAAGAAGAGGAATATTTTGCCGCGCTTCCTGGGGGAAAGACTATCACGATATTTTACGGGATCGTCTACAAAAGTTAGAGGAATTTATTTTAGATAAAGTACCAGACGCAAAGGTTAAATCAATGGTAGATACAGGTGAACTCAGTGACCGAGCAGTAGCAGAACGAGCAGGAATAGGCTGGAGCGGCAAAAACTGTTCAATTATTACACCTGAGTTTGGTTCATACGTGTATTTAGGAGAAATGATTACAACCATTCCGTTTCCTCCTGACACTCCAATCGAAGACCAATGTGGAACGTGTAATAAATGTGTTGAAGCGTGTCCAACGGGAGCACTCGTTCAAGGTGGACAGCTAGATTCAAATAAATGTATTGCCTTTTTAACACAAACAAAAGGATTTCTCAAAGACGAATATCGTACAAAAATAGGGAACAGGCTTTACGGCTGTGACACATGTCAGCTTGTATGTCCTGAAAATAAAGGAAAAGACTTTCATTTACATCCAGAAATGGAGCCAGACCCGGAAATTGCAAAACCTAAGCTAAAACCATTGTTAACAATTAGCAATCGAGAATTTAAAGAGAAGTTTGGTCCTATCGCAGGTTCTTGGAGAGGAAAAAAGCCAATTCAACGAAATGCCATTATTGCATTAGCTCATTATAAGGATAAAACAGCACTTCCTATTTTAATTCAGCTAATGCATGAAGACCCCCGCCCCGTTATTCGAGGAACAAGTGCTTGGGCCATTGGAAAGATTGGTGAAAAATCAGCTTTGTCAGAATTAGAAAAAGCAATTTCACGTGAAAAGGATTCAGAGGTTCAAAATGAAATTCAAAAAGGGATTGAGATGCTAAAAGAATGATTTCCATCGTTGCCATCATAGTTTTATATAAGGAAATATTATAGTTGGTCAAATGAAGTGAAAGGTGGCACTTCAGCGGGAAAAAAGATTGTGTCAGAGTCAATAAACTTGAGATTAGCAAGAAGATGGCTAAAATTCATGCACCTTACTCGTGTTTTTTCCTACGATTTTTTTACTTATCCGCGGTTTCAGGATCTTTAACCGGAGTTTCAAACTGTTTATCCGCGGTTATAAGCCCTTTTACCGCGGTTTGGAGCCGATATCCGCGGTTTCGAGCCCTTTATCCGGAGTTTTAGAGGATTTATCCGCGGTTTCAGGATCTTTAACCGGAGTTTCAAACCGTTTATCCGTAGTTATAAGCCCTATCAATAGTTTTAGGGGATTTATCCGTGGTTTACCTACTTTTATCCATCGTTTAATGAAGAAAGTGCCCGCCTTTCTGAACCTTCTATCATAAAACAATGGTGGTGACGAATATGAAAATTGAATCTTTATATGAAAAAATAAATGATAAGCTTCAATACCTTGTTAGTAAATATAACCGCCAGCCAAATAAAATCCCCGATATAGAGGTTTTTGAACGAAAGAAGGCTTTAGCTGAAAAGAGAAAGGCCAATATTGTGAAAGCAACGGCTAAAATTAAATGGCCTAAAAATGTAAGAAGAAAAGAGGGGCCGATTCAATATACTTGTTTATACCGTTTTATTTATAAGCAAGGGGAATTGTTTTATATTGAGGAATGGAATGAAGACCGTATTGCGTACTTCTCATCAACTGGTAAATTAATCAATGATGAAGCTTTAGAAAAAAGTTTTTTTGATTTGGAAAAAGTGTCACTACCCATTGAAGAAGAAAAAATAAAAGAATCGTCTCACCGCCAATCATTTGTATATGACCGTCTAGCAGCTGTGCAATATGCTGAGCGGTGGTGGAACGACCACAATCCAAAATTTAAAAATTTTGAAGTAAATTGTACGAACTTCGTTTCCCAATGTTTATTTGCAGGGAATGCTCCAATGAGAGGGTATCCAAAAAGAACGTCTGGTTGGTGGATGAAAAACAATGACTGGAGTTTTAGTTGGTCGGTCGCGCATGCATTAAGCATCTATTTATCAACCTCTAAAACAGGGCTAAAAGCTGAAGAAGTATTTTCACCTGAAAAGCTTGTACCTGGTGATGTCATTTGTTATGATTTTCAAGGAGATGGTCGCTTTGACCATACAACGTTTGTTGTAGCAAAAGATGAACAAAATATGCCTTTAGTGAATGCCCAAACGTATAATAGCCGAATGCGCTATTGGTCCTATGAAGATTCAACGGCCTATACGCCAAAAATTCGATATAAATTTTTTCACATTGTCGACGATAAAGAATTAAAATCATCCAAAAAATAAAAATATTAGGTATGAGGTGACACAATTGGGTTTACATGTTGTATTATATCAACCAGAAATTCCAGCTAACACAGGGAATATTGCACGTACTTGTGCAGCAACAAACACAACATTACATTTAATTCGTCCTTTAGGTTTCTCAACAGATGATAAAATGTTGCGTCGTGCAGGACTTGATTACTGGCAATATGTGAACATCGTTTATTATGATTCATTAGATGAGCTTTTTGAAAAAAATCAGCATGCTGAATTTTATTTAATAACAAAATTCGGTAAGCAATCTTATACAACTTATGATTACAGTGATCCTAATAAAGATTATTTCTTCGTTTTTGGAAGAGAAACAAGCGGTCTTCCAGATGAAGTCATTGAGCAGAATATGGATCGTTGTTTACGTATTCCAATGACGGATAAAGTTCGTTCTTTAAACTTATCAAATACAGCTGCTATTTTAGTTTATGAGGCGCTTCGTCAACAGAATTTTCCAGATATAAGTTAAAAAAAGCTGTCATCTATAGGATGACAGCTTTTTATGTAGACATCAATTACTTCTTTTTAACACCTGGCTTGTCATTATATCCTGCAGTAAAAATAGCAGTTAAAAATGCAAGACATACACCTAAAATAAGAGCAGTTTTCATTTATGACCCTCCTTTTAAATCTCAAGCTTCCCGGCGGCTACATGTTTCGCACACAGGGTTTTATCCATTTTTTAATAGAAAAACGGTTTCAAATGAACCCTTAATAAAAGGGTGTTTTTCACAAAATACCTATTAAGCTAGTCTTATTATACCTTAACATTCCCAACGTGTGAACGGAATTTGCGATGTTTATAAAATTTGTCAAATTTCATGAATTTCGATTTTATTCCATTTCAATAGAATGTTAAAGGACATCCTCGCATAAAGTGTATTAATCAAGCACATGGATTACAAACATGGAGGAGGTCCTTATGGATATTTTAAGAAAAATCGAAAAGTATAGAGAAGATGAAGAACGTTTAAAGTGGGAAGGTACCTTCGCTGAATACTTAGAGATTTTAAAAGAAAAGCCTTGGATTGCACAATCCGCTCATTCACGCGTTTACAATATGATAAAAGATGCTGGCATTGAAGTGATTGATGGAAAAAAACATTATAAATTTTTTGATCAACAGCTTTATGGGCTAAATGAAGCATTAGAAAGATTAGTGGAAGAATATTTTCACCCTGCTGCAAAAAGATTAGATGTTAGAAAACGGATTTTACTTTTAATGGGTCCTGTAAGTGGTGGTAAATCAACATTAGTCACCATGCTAAAAAGAGGTCTAGAGCAATATTCCAAAACCGACCGCGGTGCTGTTTATGCAATAAAAGGTTGCCCAATGCATGAAGATCCACTCCATTTAATTCCACATCATTTACGAGACGATTTTTATCGAGAATACGGCATTCGCATTGAAGGAAATCTTTCTCCATTAAATATGATGCGACTTGAAAAAGAATATGGTGGCCGCATTGAAGATGTCATCGTTGAGAGAATTTTCTTTTCTGAAGATAAGCGTGTTGGGATTGGTACATTTAGTCCATCCGATCCTAAATCACAGGATATTGCTGATTTAACTGGAAGTATTGACTTTTCTACGATCGCTGAATACGGATCTGAATCAGACCCAAGAGCGTATCGATTTGACGGAGAATTAAATAAGGCAAACCGTGGAATGATGGAATTCCAAGAGATGTTAAAATGTGATGAAAAGTTTTTATGGCATTTATTATCGTTAACACAAGAAGGAAATTTTAAAGCAGGACGATTTGCCCTTATTTCCGCAGATGAACTTATTGTTGCCCATACAAATGAAACCGAGTATCGTTCCTTTATTTCAAATAAGAAAAATGAAGCACTTCATTCAAGAATTATCGTCATGCCAATTCCATATAACTTAAAGGTTTCAGAAGAAGAGCGTATTTATGAAAAAATGATTAAAGAAAGTGATGTCGCTGATGTGCATATTGCACCACATACATTAAGAGTTGCCGCTATGTTTACAATTTTAACTCGCTTAAAAGAGCCGAAGCGAAGTGATATTGATCTTGTGAAGAAGATGCGCCTATATGATGGAGAAACAGTTGAAGGCTTTAACTCTGTTGATGTAGAAGAATTGAAAAAAGAGCATCCAGATGAAGGAATGAGCGGAATTGATCCGCGTTATGTCATAAACCGTATTTCATCAACGATTATTCGAAAGGATGTACCATCTATTAATGCTTTAGATGTCCTTCGTTCATTAAAAGAAGGGCTTGATCAGCATCCTTCCATTTCAAATGAAGATCGTGAGCGCTATTTAAATTTCATCTCCACGGCTCGTAAGGAATATGATGAAATTGCGAAAAAAGAAGTGCAAAAAGCGTTTGTATATTCGTATGAAGAATCAGCGAAAACCCTTATGGATAACTATCTCGATAATGTGGAAGCCTATTGTAATAAAAACAAAATTCGCGATCCATTAACAGGGGAAGAAATGAATCCAGATGAAAAATTAATGCGTTCGATTGAGGAGCAAATCGGAATTTCTGAAAATGCGAAAAAAGCATTCCGTGAAGAAATTTTAATCCGCATTTCTGCTTACGCCAGAAAAGGAAAACGGTTTGACTATAATTCTCATGAGCGCTTACGTGAAGCCATTCAGAAAAAGCTATTTGCTGACTTAAAAGATGTCGTCAAAATTACAACATCAACGAAAACGCCAGACGAACAGCAATTAAAGAAAATTAATGAAGTAGTTGCCCGCTTAATTGATGAATATGGCTACAATTCAACATCTGCAAACGAGCTTCTTCGTTATGTAGGAAGCCTGTTAAATCGATAAGGTATAAAAAATCGCAAGCTGACCGAGCTTGCGATTTTTTATTTAGTGTAATTTTTTTTCAAGAACCTCTTGCTCCGTTCCATCGAACCGAACCGCTCTAATATTTGGATATATTTCATCCCAAGGCATTGGAGGAATTCAATGATACCATCAGTTGGTGAGATACTTACTAAAAAAGAAAAGGAAATCGTCAGTTATTTAAGGAATGCTTAATAATTAAATAAAGGGGTGATTAAATGAAAAAAATACAGTTGTTTTGTATTCTATCTTTCTCTTTATTAATATTTACAGGATGTTCTTCTCAAGCTTCCTGGATATATGACTTTGTGAAGTATGAAGATGTATTTTACAAAGTGACCGAAGAAAAAGTTGAAAATGTAGGTGAGAAATTAGGTGAGGTTACAAGTTATTTAGACATGGAAGGTGAAGCTCCTAATCTATCTTCCAATGTGTATGATGTGGGCACAGAAATCTATTCTATAGAAGGTATTGATGTAAAGGAAGCTATTGCAGTAAAAGTAAAAGATGGGGAGTTTATAAAACTAATAGCTCAAAGTAAATAGAATAAGATTAAGAGTAAAATAAACAAGATTAGATTCAACATCCATAATGTTGGGTCTGTTAATTTCGGTAAAAAAGAGCCATGTTCTAGGGACGACGAAAACATGAGCGATTAGATGAGGTTTACAAAAAAATGTTGAAAGAACTGACTCTTACTAAGAGTCATATCCAACATTTGAAAGAAGAAAGGAAGCTTTCTTTACTCCCAGCTTCCACAAGTTGCTCTGCTAGCTCCCTGTCCTATGACCTTCTTCTCCCCAAAAAGATTGAAGCCCTTAGATATAAAAGCGATTGGCTTCAGGTTCATAACTGTTGTTCCCAGCACCAATGATTTCATCACCTACCATAAATACCTGAAAGAAGTTAGAAAGCTGCAAATAAAAAGGAGAAAGCGGCACAAACATACAGAGGAAAGTATATATTCCGAATAGGAGCGGAAAAAAACTGAAGAGTAGCCCGTAAACATAAAAAAGTAGCCCGAAAAGTCAAAAAGTGCCCCATTCAAAAACAATACCTCCAAAGTTGTTCGTTATGTATAATGAAAGAAAACGAACTTCAGGTTGGTGGGGGTCATGGTCAAATTACTCGTTGCAGAAAGAGATTCAAATGAACGAATTGCCTTAGAATGGCTAACATCTGCGTATTCATTACCGATTCAGTCCGTATTGTTTGCAAGTACCATTCAAGAAACAATGGCCTTATTGGAAAAGGAAGCACCAGAGATCTTGTATTTAGAACTAGATATGATTCCATATGATGATTGGCCAAGTATCAAGCATTACGCTAAACTTTATGCGCAAAAAATCATATGTGTTACTGCGGAAACCACTTTTGAAAGGGCTAAACAAGCAATTGAATGTCAAAGTATTGATTTATTAGTAAAGCCATTAGAGCCAATGAAATTTAAACAAAGTGTTCAATCTGCTTTATCTTCATTAACGAAAAAACAAAGTGAAACCAATCATCAGACAAAAAGCATACCTTCACACTCCTACCATTCTTTATTTATAAAAGACCATCATGCACCTGTTGATGTTTCATTCATGTTATTTAAAACAGAAAATAAATCAAAAATAAATGATTTAAACAATTTTTTAGAAGAAGGTTCCTTTCAAAAATGTCCTTATATTTTTCCGTTATCAGATGTGGTGGTCGCTTTCATTCCAAAAGAAAAAAAGGATTTAAAACAAGAAGGTCTTCGTATTTTACATGAGTGGGAAGAGGAATACACGGAACCACTAGCAATTGTTGTTATTCCATTTGATGAAAAATATGAGTCCATTTATGAAATGTATCAAATGGCACGAAAGCTGTTAGAAGTGACTTTTTTTATCGGATATCGCCAAATTATTTTTCCCAATGAAGAATATGATAATTGGAAAACAATTGATCCCTTTTTAACTCCAAATGAACAACGATTGTGGATTGAGATGTTAAATGAATTTGATAAAGAAAAAATTAAACAGTGGATGTATGAGGAGTTTTTACATTTTAAAGCTCCATATCCGAACCCCGGTTTATTAAGGACAAGGTTAACGAGTATTTTAGCTCAAGTGAGAAGGTTTATGAAAACATACAATTTACATGAAAAGAAAATGGAAAAATACTATTTAAAAATATTTGATAACATCTTATATTCACCAGTTCTATATCGAATTGTTCAAGAAATGCTTTTATTTATATATGAATTATTAGAATGTGCGAAAGAAGAGCAAGATAAGTCCCGAATGGATATTATTGAAAAAGGAATTCACTATATCGAAAAGAATTTTCACAATCCGGACTTATCGCTTGAAGTTGTGGCTTATGCTATGAATCGAAGTCCTGCTTATTATAGTCATCTTTTAATGAAAAAATATGGACTTTCTTTTCGGAGCATATTAACAAATATAAGAATGAATGAAGCAAAAAAGCTTTTAGTGGAAACCGATTTAACGATACAAGAAATTGCATATAAGATCGGTTATCGTAATGCCAACTATTTTAGCAAAATGTTTAAAGAAGCTACAAATGTAACACCGAGAGAATACCGTACGCGTCATAAAAATATTTAAAGAGCTGTTTCATAAGTGTCTTAAATTGACACTTGTGAATGAGCTCTTTTTCTTTATCACTATTTAATCACTTTTAAAAAATTCTCCATCATTTTTGAATAAATATCAATCACTTATCTAAATTCATCAATTAGTTCTACCAATTCTTTATCACTTTCATTCATTTATCCATCACTTATCCCAATTTATCAATTAGTTTCATCGATTTCTTCATTATCTTCAGTCTTAGACCAATAAATCTAAAATAAATTTCAAAATCAATAATATCTTTCTAAACTACACGAAATAATCCTTATAAATTTTATATAATCCAAAATAATTATAGTTATTCGAAATATTATCACCTATATCAAAGTGGAGCATTCATATAAAATTTTTAGTGAAATCAGAAAATTCAAGAAGGTGAGAAAATGAGTGCAAAAAATCGTTTACTTGAAACATATACAGGTTCACAATTACATGCAAAAGGTTGGATTCAAGAAGCAGCATTGCGTATGTTAACGAATAACTTAAACCCAGAGGTGGCAGAGCGCCCGGAAGACCTTGTTGTCTATGGAGGAATTGGAAAAGCAGCTCGAAACTGGGAGTGCTACGATGCCATTGTTGAAACGCTTTTAAATCTTGAAAATGATGAAACAATGCTTGTTCAATCAGGTAAGCCTGTTGCGGTTTTTAAAACGCATAAGGATGCTCCACGTGTTTTAATTGCCAATTCTAATCTTGTTCCAGCATGGGCGAATTGGGATCATTTCCATGAGTTAGACAAAAAAGGATTAATGATGTATGGGCAAATGACAGCAGGAAGCTGGATTTATATTGGAAGTCAGGGAATTGTTCAAGGAACATATGAAACATTTGCTGAGCTTGCTAGACAGCATTTTAGTGGATCTTTAAAAGGTACAATTACGGTTACCGCTGGATTAGGTGGAATGGGTGGAGCACAGCCATTAGCTGTTACGTTAAATGAAGGGGTATGTATTGCGATTGAAGTGGACCGTACAAGAATTCAGCGTCGTATAGATACCAAATATTTAGATACGATGACAGACAATGTAGATGAAGCAATTCAAATGGCGAAAAAAGCAAAAGAAGACGGAAAAGCACTATCGATCGGACTTTTAGGAAATGCAGCTGAAATTTTACCTGAAATGATTCAAAAAGGTTTTATTCCTGATGCGTTAACGGATCAGACTTCTGCTCATGATCCAATAAACGGCTATATCCCGGCTCGTTTTACATTAGAAGAAGCGGCTGAATTAAGAAAACGTGATCCTAAGCTTTACGAAAAAAAATCAAAGCAAAGTATTGCGGAACATGTAAAAGCAATGCTTGAAATGCAAAAGCAAGGTGCGATTACATTTGACTACGGAAACAACATTCGTCAGGTTGCTAAAGATGAAGGTGTAGAAGATGCATTTAGCTTTCCAGGATTCGTTCCAGCATACATTCGTCCTCAATTTTGTGAGGGAAAAGGACCTTTTCGCTGGGTAGCATTATCTGGTGATCCAGAAGATATTTATAAAACAGATGAAGTTATTTTAAAAGAATTTAGTTACAACAAGCATTTATGTAACTGGATTAAAATGGCCCAAGAAAAAATTCAATTCCAAGGGTTACCTGCTCGAATTTGCTGGCTTGGATATGGTGAAAGAGCACGCTTTGGAAAAATCATAAATGACATGGTAGCTAAAGGTGAATTAAAAGCACCTATTGTCATCGGGCGTGATCATTTAGATTCTGGTTCAGTTGCCTCACCAAACCGTGAAACAGAAGGAATGAAGGATGGTAGTGACGCAGTAGCTGATTGGCCAATTTTAAATGCTCTCATTAACAGTGTTGGTGGAGCTAGCTGGGTATCTGTTCACCACGGTGGCGGTGTTGGAATGGGATACTCACTTCACGCTGGAATGGTCATTGTCGCTGATGGAACGAAGGAGGCTGAAAAGCGTCTCGAGCGTGTATTAACAACAGACCCTGGTATGGGAGTTGTTCGCCATGCCGATGCTGGGTATGAACTTGCAATTAAAACGGCAAAAGAAAAAGGAATCCACATTCCAATGCTAAAGGAATAGGAGGTTTAAACGTGTCTAAGCCAATTTTTATTCGAAAAGCTAGTCAATTAATTACGTTAAAAGGAAGCTCAAATGCTCCCTTGACTGGTGAAAAAATGGGAGAGCTTCATATTATTGAAAATGGTAGTGTATGGATTGAGAACGGAAAAATTATGGCTGTCGGAACAGATGAAGAACTAGCTCAACAGTATAAGGACCGAATGGACGAAACGGATATTATTGATGCAAGTGGAAAAACCGTTACACCAGGATTTATTGACCCGCATACACACCTTGTATATGCGGGAAGCAGGGAAAACGAATTTAACATGCGCTTAAATGGTGCAACCTATATGGAAATTATGAATGCAGGTGGCGGCATACATGCAACAACTAGAGCAACGAGAGAAGCTGATGAAGAAACACTTTTTAACGAAAGCAAGCATCGTCTAGATCAATTTTTAAAGCACGGTGTAACAACGATTGAAGCAAAAAGTGGTTACGGTTTAAGTCTGGAGCATGAATTAAAACAATTACAGGTAGCGAAAAAGCTTAATGAAGCGCATCCTATTGATATCGTTTCTACTTTTATGGGTGCACATGCGGTCCCTAGTGAGTATAAAGAACGTCCAGATGATTTTGTTCGTCTTGTTGTTGAAGAGATGATTCCAAAAGTAAGTGAACTAAAATTAGCGGAATTTAATGATGTTTTTTGTGAAAGAGGAGTATTTACTCCTGGGCAAGCTCGTATCATTTTAGAAGCGGGAAAAGAAAATGGACTCATTCCGAAGATTCATGCCGATGAAATTGAACCATATAAGGGGGCAGAACTAGCCGCAGAAATAGGAGCCATTTCAGCTGACCATTTACTTCGTGCATCAGATGAAGGAATTGAAATGATGGCGGCAAAAGGTGTCATTGCTGTTTTACTTCCAGGAACAGCCTTTTTCTTAATGGCTGAAGCAGCTAATGGCCGTAAGATAATTGATCGTGGTGTACCTGTTGCTCTTTCAACTGACTGTAATCCAGGTTCATCTCCTACTGTTTCTCTACCATTTATTATGAATCTAGGGTGCCTTCATATGGGGATGACTCCTGCTGAAGTAGTTACAGCTGTCACAATCAATGCTGCTCATGCTATTAATAGAGGGAAAGAGATAGGTAGTATAGAGATTGGAAAACAAGCAGATATATCCATCTTTAATGTTCCGAATTATATGCAGCTCGTTTATCATTATGGAATGAATCATACGGATACGGTCATTAAAAATGGAAAAGTAGTTGTTTCAGGAGGTCAGCTCCTATGAGTCATGAAATTTATCAATGGGTTGATCGTCCACCATTTATGTGGGATCAAAAAAAGGATGTAAACGAACCGAAAGTAAACGAATGGATTCGTGTTTATAGTGGAGAAACGAAAAATCCAGATGTCGTTTTATTAGGTGTTCCGTTATCAAGATCTTCAATAAGTGCTTCGGCCGCTAGTGAAAATCCAGACGCTTTTCGTCGTGCGTGGAAGTACTTTCAAACTTATAATTTAGATTTCGATGTCGATTTAAAAGATTTAGAGGTTGTGGATGTTGGGAATGTGAAACAGCATGTAACAGATATAAGAAAATGTCATGAAAATATTAAACGAGCCATGAATTCCATTCGCGGTGAATTCCCAGATTCCATTCAACTTTCGGTTGGTGGTGACCATTCCATTACAGCAATGCTAGTGAAAGGATGGAAGGAGGCACACCCAAAAGGAGAGATTGGAATCCTACAATTTGATACACATTTTGATTTAAGAGATTTAAAAGATTTTGGTCCTACAAATGGAACTCCCATTCGAAATTTAATTGAAAGTGGCACCATTAAGGGATCGAACGTTTATAATATCGGACTACACGGATTTTTTAATGCAAAATCATTAAAAGAATATGCGGATGAACATGGTGTTCATTATGTAACAATGCGTGAAGTGAGAAAGAAAGGGATTGAAAATGTCGTACAAAACGCCCTTTCACAACTGGCTGAAAAGGTTGACACTATTTATGTTACGGTTGATATGGATGTTTTAGATATTTCCTATGGTCCAGCTGCTCCAGCGGCAACACCGGGTGGCATGCGAACAGATGAATTGTTTGAATCAGTTTATTTAGCAGGTTTACATGAAAAAGTGAAAGCAATGGATATTGTATGTCTCGATCCTTTTCGAGATGTTGCGGAGTCTACCGTAAAATCTGGAGTTCATGTCATGCTTTCCTTTTTGACTGGAGTTTATGTCCGAAAAAAAGACCTTACAGTTTGACTGTAGGGTCTTTTTAAATAGAAGAGGTATAACAGAAAGAAGGTAAGAAGAGATTTACCACAAAAAAGGCGTCCAAAACCGTGAAATTAAAGGGCGTTAACCGTGAACTTGGATTAAGAACGAAAAAATTATGCTCACTAACTATAAATGATTTGTTTGTTTCCTATATTCTAAAAAAATAAAATTCCGAGAACTATAGAAAGCTCGCGGAATGAAAACTTACTTTTTATTTAATAGTCCGTAAAAAAACAGTTGTCCAAATTCTTTCGTAAGCTGAGAATTTTTTTCTGGAACATCTGAAAATTGAAATTGATTCATGGCTTGTTTAAACAGATTGACATACATAAGGATGGTTTCGTTCGAAATGTTTGGATCGATATAACCTTCTCTTTTTCCCTCTTCAAATAAATTGACCATGATTGGGATAGACTTTTTATAGATATTATCCACTACTGTTTGGATTTCTGGATCACTTGAAATAACCTTCATTAAAAATTCATGGTTTAACGTTTCAATATATGCAGCTTTTTCAAAGATGAGCTTTTTAATTTTTTCAGGAAAAGGCATGTCACTTTCAATTAATGCTTTTTGTTTTTCAATTGCCTCATTAAAAGAATGAGAAATAACGTGTTTTACTAAGTCATCTTTACTTCCAAAGTAGTTATATATAGTAACTGGAGATACGTTTGCTTTTTTAGCAATTTCAGAAATTGTTACTTTCTCTATCCCAAATTCCGAAAAGAGTTCAAGTGCAGCTTTTCGAATGTTTTCCTTTTTCTTCTCAGTTCTCTTCTGATAGCCGTCCATGAAATCTCACCTCTTCATCATTATAGAGAATGATTTGAAATATTTCAATTAATTTTATTCAAAACATATTGATTTTTACCCGATAATTGTATATTATGAAATTAATGAATCAAATTTATTCATTTTATTTAAGAGAGGTGAACAGTTGTGAGTATTGTTATAGATCAATTAACGAAAGTTTTCCCAAGTGGAAAAGGAATATTTGATGTTTCATTTGAAGTAGGAAAAGGTGAAGTTTTTGGGTATTTAGGTCCGAATGGTGCAGGAAAGTCTACGACCATTCGTCACTTAATGGGATATATGAAGCCACAAAAAGGTCAAGCAACGATTAATGGTTTAGACTGCTTTAAAAATAGTGCAGAAATTCAAAAGAAAGTAGGATATTTACCAGGGGAAATTGCATTTTTAGAAGGAATGAATGGTTTAGAATTTTTAAATTTACTAGCTGGTATGAGAGGTCTAAAGAATTTCCAAAGAAGAGATGAATTAATAGAACTTTTCCAATTTGATGTGAAAACACCAATTCGTAAAATGTCCAAAGGGATGAAGCAAAAGGTGGGGATTGTAGCTGCATTTATGCATGACCCAGATATTCTTATTTTAGATGAACCAACATCTGGTCTTGACCCACTCATGCAACGTCAATTTATTGAATTAATTTTAGAAGAAAAGAAAAAGGGCAAAACAATTTTAATGTCGTCCCATAGCTTTTCAGAAATTGACCGTACGTGTGACAGAGTCGGAATTATTAAAGATGGAAAGATTGTTGCGATTGAAGATGTTCATCGTTTACGATCCATGCAACGTAAATTGTTTGATATTACTTTACGAAAAGAAGAGGATGTTCAAAAGCTTCTCCAATCAGGTTTAGATGTAACAAAATCGAATCGAAATCAAGTTCAGGTTGCTGTTCAAGGAGATTATGATTCTTTTATTAATGTTTTAGCTAATGTAGAAGTAGATAGCTTAGATGTACACACACAAACCCTAGAAGAAATCTTTATGCATTACTATGATAAAAGGGGTGAAATAAAATGAACCTTTCACTTTTTCGAGCAATGATGAAGCTTCACGGTAAAACTTTTATCAGTTATGGATTTGGAGCAGCTGTTTATTTACTTTTAGCTGCATGGATTTATCCTCAAATTGCAGGTTTTAAAGAAATAAATAAAGTGATGGAGCAAATGCCAGAAGGGTTTTTAAATGCTTTTGGATTTGAAGGCGGGATGCCAGAGGATTTAAGTGGGTTTTTAGCTGCTGAATATTATGGTCTAATCTTCTTGTTAATTTTAATGGTTTATAGCATCATGACTTCGACACAGCTAGTTAGTCGATTAGTTGATCGTGGTTCTTTAGCTTATTTACTGGCAACACCAACATCTCGTACAAAAGTGGCCATGACACAAGCCATTGTTTTAACTTTAGGATTATTACTCATTACGTTTATTACGTTTCTTGCTGGAGTTTTAGGTGCAAATTGGTTTGCTCAAGATGAAACATTTCATTTTGATCGTTTTGTTCAAATCAATGTACTTGGATTCTTACTGTTTTTTGTCGTATGTAGCTACTCATTTTTCATTTCTTGCTTGATGAATGATGAGAAAAGAGCATTATCGATTTCAGGGGCCATAACGGTCATCTTTTTCATGATTAGTTTAATTTCAAAAATTAGTCAAGAGCTTGATTGGCTTGAAAACTTTACGTTATTTACCCTTTATCAACCAGATGAAATCGCAAGAGGTACTGTCGAAGTGCTTCCAATATCAATATGGCTAACCATTACAGGAATTCTCTTCTTTATTTTATCTATCGTTGTTTTTCGTAAACGTGATTTACCTTTATAATTGATAAAAGCTGTCTCAAAACGAAAGGGTCAGACCCTTATGAGACAGCTTTTTTTGATATATTAGAATTTAGATCATTTTTACTAAGGAATAAATCTATACATATTGTCATTTGATGTCTAGCTCCAAGCGCCATCGTCTTGGGTTGCTTCGTTCCTGCTGTGGTGGCTCACTTCCTCCTCGAATGTCCTCTAACGCCCTTCGCCGATAGGGGGGATTTACGCTTTTATTATATCTATTCTTTTTTACGATGAATGAGGACAAGCTATGGTTACATAAATATAACATACAAAGTTGTCGAAAGTACGTGCCTATGTAAAAGGAACTCTTCTTTCGATAGCCAGTCCATCCATTCCATGTGAGATAGACAAACGCCCATTTTTTCAAAGTGGATGTCAATAATCTCTAATTTTTGCATAGTATAGAGTAATCTATTCAATGACTCCACATTGGAAGAATCATTCACATTACTTTATGCGCGATAACTGAAAATTGTGACTTGTTTTTTAAAAAAAATTTAAAGGAGGGGTAAGGAGCATGTCGCAAAAAGGGAATGATCATAATTTCGTGATTTCAAAAGAAGACTGGTCCCTCCACCGTAAAGGCCATGATGATCAAGTTCGTCACCAAGAAAAGGTGCAAGAGGCCATTCGAAATAACTTACCTGATTTGATAACAGAAGAAAGTATTATTATGTCAAATGGGAAGGATGTAGTGAAAATCCCAATCCGTTCACTCGATGAGTACAAAATTCGATACAACTATGATAAAAATAAGCATGTAGGGCAAGGGGACGGAGATAGTAAAGTTGGTGACGTTGTAGCAAGAGATGGTAATCAAGGTGCTAAAGGGCCAGGAAAAGGTCAGGGAGCTGGAGATCAACCGGGAGAAGATTATTATGAGGCAGAAGTTTCGCTTATGGATTTAGAGCAAGCTCTATTTAAGGAGCTTGAACTTCCTAATCTACAAAGAAAAGAAAGAGATGAAAATGTCGTAAAAAATATTGAATTTAATGATATTCGTCGTACAGGGTTAATGGGAAATGTTGATAAGAAAAGAACAATGTTATCAGCTTATAAACGAAATGCTTTAACAGGAAAGCCGAGCTTTCACCCTATTTATCCGGAAGATTTAAAATTTAAAACCTGGAATGAAGTCGTAAAGCCTGAGTCAAAAGCCGTTGTTCTAGCTATGATGGATACAAGTGGTTCTATGGGGATCTGGGAAAAATATATGGCTAGAAGCTTCTTCTTTTGGATGACTCGCTTTTTACGAACGAAATATGAAACGGTTGATATTGAATTTATTGCCCATCATACGGAAGCAAAAGTTGTATCAGAGGATGACTTCTTTTCAAAAGGTGAAAGTGGAGGAACTATTTGTTCATCTGCTTATCGAAAAGCATTAGAGCTTATTCAAGAAAAGTATCAGCCTTCGCGCTATAACATTTATCCATTCCATTTCTCTGACGGAGATAACTTAACATCAGACAATGCTCGTTGTGTTAAGCTTGTGAACGAAATTATGAAAGTATGTAATATGTTTGGATATGGAGAAGTCAATCAATACAATCGCCACTCAACATTAATGTCCGCTTATAAAAACATTGATAATCCTAAATTCCGCTATTATATCCTCAAACAAAAAGCCGACGTATTCCATGCGATGAAAACTTTCTTTAAAAAAGATGAAAATGAAAAACAATATGCATAATCAAAAGACCAGCTGGAAAAGCTGGTTTTTTGTTTGTTCAATCTGCTAATTTAAGGAGTTCATATTTTATGAATTTGATGAAATGGTATAAACCATTGTCCAGGATGTTCCGGAGAGGCAACATTGTTTAAATCCGAGCTTTTTGTAAAGCTGTACAGCTTCAATGTTGTTTGGGTCAACACTTAAAGATAAGGCTGGATAGCCATCCTTAAGAGCTTGTTCCATTAATTTTTTCATAAGTAGCGTACCTATTCCTTTCCCTCTTTGTCCATCCTTAACTGCTATTCCAAGCTCAGGTGTAAAATCATTGACATATCCATACCCTTTTTGGTCCCTTTTAAACAAGCGGTACCAAGCAGCGCCAATAGGTTCGTTTTCATTAGTGAGAGCAATGAAAGCTCGATCTCCAATTCTTCCCCACCCCTCATGGTACTTTTTAATGTGTGGGAAATTTAATAATTCTTCTTTAGGTGGTTTATTTTTCGGAATAAAAATTGATTCGTACATCATATCGAGTAAAAAACTAAACTCATTTTCTTTTAAATTTCTTATGTTCAAAATAGATCGCCCCACTTACACAAGAATTTCCTTCTGAAGATTAATTCTATTTAATATGCTATATACCTTTCTCTTATTTATAAAAACAAAAAACCGCCTAAAAATTAGGCGGTTAATTCTGAAGAGCTAGGAGTAGATTTAGGATTTGGACCATAATTATTTTCTCCTTCTTGACTGTCTAAGCAAGTAAATACGAGGAGAATAATAGATCCAATAATAGGAATTAAACTAATAAGTACCCACCATCCACTTTTTCCTGTATCGTGTAAGCGGCGTACTAAAACAGCTAAAGAAGGAATTAATAAAGCCAAAGAATAAAAACCAACTAATACTGAAGATAGGCCAATAAATACTTCTACAATAGAAAGAATAATAGCAAAAATAGTATTGAAGAGATTGAACATCCAATATTCTTTCCGTCTAGCTCTTCCATTAAAAACGGCATAATTCTTTAAAACTTTTAAATACCAATTCACCTTATTCCCTCCTAAAAATATTAAATATAATAACAGTTAATTACTGTTATTAACATGATAAATTGGAGAAATATCCAAAATCTGTTCACATTGTTATAATCGGTTTAAAAAAAAGAAATGTTAATGTTTTTGTATATTAAGTGGCAAAGATTTTGGGGAGGGACATGATGAGGTTTAAATCAAGATACCTATTGCGATTGCAGCAACACATTTATTTTTTGTAGAAAAAATGACCGAGTAAATGGTTATTTGATTCGAACAATTAAGAAAGAAGTAAATCTATTAAATAATGCTCTACAACAATATGGATGTCAAACATCTTTCATCGAAGGAGAAAAGTTTGAATCCGTATATAATAATGTCCGAATTTTATTTGAAACAGATTAAGATAGTGTCATTCATGCTTTTTTTCAAAAGAAATTGCTAAAGAAAAGTCTGTAGAATTATTTCTCAAATTAAAGAGGAATATAAGAACCTTGTGCAGCAAGAAACGTATTTAAAGTTATTAGAGCGTGCTCGTGAAAAAGGTTATGTTTTTGAATCTGAAGAATTAACAGCTAATAATTCAATTGTTTTAACGGGGAACCTAATGACAAACAGCAAAAAGCAGTTATTAAATACTGATATAAATGAAGGAAGGATTATCGATTTTTAATGAAAAAGCTAAGAATTCATCGATTTATAAGCTCTACGAAAGTTGAGGGGCCTGAAAAAAGAGCATGTTTATGGGTACAGGGATGTCAAATTCAATGTAAAGTTTCCCCGAAAATAGTAGCACAGACCTTGGAAGTGGTCTGTGCTACTAATCTTAATAAGTTTTAAATTTTATTACCCTTCAACCCGCTCTTTTTGATTTTCTAATTGTAGGAGATGTTCAGTAAGTAACGTTTGTAATATAAGAAACAGTCCCCCTACAGCCCAATATAATGGTAGGGCAGCTGGAGCATTTAACGAAAATAATCCAATCATTACAGGTGACAGAAGGCTCATTAGTCGAACCATGCTTTGCTGTTCTTTTGGCGTATTTTTTAATGAAACTTGCATTTGGATATAGTAAATTCCTGCTGCAATAAGTGCTAACAAAATATCTGGTGAACCTAGGTCAAACCATAAGAAGGAGTGGCTTGCAATTTCGTTAGAATGTAAAATAGCGTAATATAGACCCATTAAAATAGGCATTTGAATCAAAATCGGTAAGCAACCAATAGATAAAGGATTTAATCCTTCCTCTTTGTAAAATTGCATCATTTCTAATTGCACTTTTTGTTGTTCCTCTTTATTTTTTGCTTTCTTCATATTTTCTTGGAGCTCTTCTATTTTAGGTTTTAAAACATCCATTTTTTCCTTCATATATTTTTGCTTTTTTTGCTGTTTTAACATTAAAGGAAGCAAAATAAGTCGTATAAGTAAAGTTATGATGATAATCGCTAATCCATAGTTTTCGTTAAAGAGTGCTGCAATGAATTCAATAGCAAATGAAAAAGGTGTGACAAATATCGTTTGAAATATACCTTCATTCGTGGTTTGTTCTATACTGCATCCTGATAACAGAAAGAAAATAAAAAAGACCGTTATTCCTTTTATAAGTTTCATTGTTTTCCTCCTCGTCTTTTTCATTTTTATACGAGAAGGAAAACATGGTCACCTTCATCATCCGTCCCTTCTTTTCTTTTAACCATTTGAACTAAGTAATGAAGAAAAATGAAAAATCGGACTGAATAATTGTATTGAATAGTGTTAATTAACTTTCCTGTAAATGTAATGTTAAAGTCAGAAGTTTGAGCTAAATAAGTATTTGTTGATTGCCAAAAAGATTGAAATAAATAAAGACCGACTAATATATAAATATGAAAAAATTGGGTGAGTGAAAATGCTTCGATTGTAAGTTCAATATTCAACTGACAGTCACCTCAAAAATTATCCATGCCTATAACTTTAAATACGAAGCATTTATTGAAAAAGTTTCAATTTATAATATTTGTTTTAATCTTTTATTGTTTTTTTCAGTAGCTATTTCAAAAACAGCCTGAGCAACAGCCGGAACGACACGTTTATCAAAGGCATGAGGAATAATATATTCTTCTGTTAACTCATCACGATTAATTAATGAAGCAATGGCAAAAGCGGCAGCTATTTTCATATCATCAGTTATTTCCGTTGCTCTTGCATCTAGTGCACCTCTAAAAATTCCTGGAAAAGCTAGCACGTTGTTTACTTGATTCGGAAAATCTGAACGGCCTGTTCCGACAATTTTAGCTCCAGCTTCTTTGGCGAGAAGAGGGTGGATTTCTGGGTCTGGATTGGCCATCGCCAAAACGATCGCATCTTTATTCATACTCTGTACCATTTCTTTTGAAACAGCATCTTTTACCGATACACCAATAAATATATCCGCCCCTTTTAGAACATCAGCCAAAGAACCACTCAATAATTCAGGGTTGGTCGCAGTAGCTAATTCCTGCTTCATCTCATTCATTCCATATGGTCTTCCGTTATAAATCGCCCCTTTTGAATCACATAAAATAATGTTTCGAACATTCATTTGAAGTAATAATTTTGTAATAGCAATTCCAGCTGCACCCGCTCCATTCACAACTATTTTTATCGAATGAAAATCTTTGTTTACTAGTTTTAATGCATTAATCAGCGCAGCTAAAGTAACGATGGCTGTACCATGTTGATCATCGTGAAAAACCGGAATATTTAATTCTTGTTTTAAACGTTCTTCAATGATAAAACAATTTGGAGCTTTAATATCTTCTAAATTGATTCCTCCAAATGATGATTGAAGAAGCTTCACGGTTTCTACAACTTTATCAATATCGTTTGTATCAATGCAAATAGGAATAGCATTCACTCCGGCGAATTGTTTAAATAATATTGATTTTCCTTCCATGACAGGGAGTGAGGCAGCAGCACCAATATTTCCTAATCCTAATACCGCACTTCCATCTGTTACAACTGCAACAGTATTTGATTTCATCGTGTATTCATACAGCAATTCTTCGTTTTGAGCAATTTCTTTACACGGTTCTGCAACCCCCGGTGAATAAAGTAAACTTAAGTCTTCCATTGATTCCACTTTTCCTTTTGAATTCATTTCAAGTTTCCCTTTTAACGACCTGTGGATTTCTAACGCTTTTTCTCTTAATGTTTTCATTTCATCACGTCCTTTAACTGTTATAGTACAGATATAAATAATTGTATTTTATTATATAACATAAGATTACGATTTGCCAATATTTTTTTATGAATTTTCAGTTAACTTTTTTGGTAGAATGATAAATTGGAAAAAATTGAAACTAACATTTCGTGAGAAACGTAATCTAATTGAAGACATTTCATGTAGGGGTGTAAGAGAAATTAATGGAGAATACGAGTTCGAAGAAAAGTAAAGGGATATTAACAATATTTCTGGCTATTGGTGTATTTTTGCTTGGAAAAATGAAATGGGTTTTAGGTATATTGAAATTTACTAAAATCCAAACGTTTGTATCGATGATTATTTCACTTGGAGCTTATGCCGTCTTTTATGGCTGGAAGTTTGCTATTGCCTTAATTTATCATTTGTTTGTTCATGAAATGGGGCATTTAATTGCAGCAAAAAGAAGAGGGATCCCCACAACACCAGCAGTATTTATTCCATTTGTAGGTGCAGTCATTGGTATAAAAGAGATGCCAAAAAATGCAAAAGATGAAGCTTATATAGCCTATGGTGGTCCATTTTTTGGATTTTTGGCTACATTACCTGCTCTATTGTTCTATTACTGGACGGAATCACCGTTTTGGGGAATGGTTTTATATTTAGGCGCATTAATCAATCTTTTTAATTTAATTCCCTCTTCGCCATTAGATGGTGGAAGAATTGTTTCTGCTTTATCACCAAAGGTGTGGTTTATTGGTTTGGTTCTTTTGTTAGGATTTGCAATCTATGATCCATCCTTTCTGATAGCTTTTATCTTTATAATGGGAACTACAACATGGATTCAACATTTAAGAGAAGGATTTAAACTTGAATTAATAGGTATTAAATTAGATACATATAAAAAAATGAAACAGGAAATGATTGATTACCACATAAAACTTAAAGACCAATTATTAAACATATTTGAGGAAAAGAAGAAGTTAGAAGAAGAACTAAGCAGGCTAGAGAAAGAAAAAGAAAAGAATTATATTACTTGGATTGAAGATTATGAAAGAAAGAAGCAAGCATCCTATATCATTCAATATGAATTTGTACAAGAAAAGCTTCGATTAGTAGACCATTATCGTTCGATTTATTATTCGGGGGAACCGTTTGAAGAAGCAAATATTGAAGAAGCCATTAACCGTATTCATGAAGAAATGGAAAAGTTAAAAGAGGAAGAACAAACATTAAAAACATATTACAAAACCGATACGAAAACAAAATGGATAACGTTAATCGGTTATTTATTATTAGTCGGTGCATTAGGAATTCAAGCTTACATAGGTATGGATATTATGAAAGAGTTTGATCCGATAAATCGATAAGTGTCTCTAAATAAAGGGTCAGAATCCACTATATGTGTGGGGTCTGACCCTTTGTTTAAAAAACGTAAGAAGTGATTGAATGAACTTCTAGGAAGTAGTGATGAACAGAATCCCAAAAGTGATTGAAAACTTATGAAAAATAAACGGTTGATGATTAGATTTAATTTACATTTGACTTGCTATTTATTTTACTTGGATAGTATAAAAAAGATTTATTTCATGCAACAAGCTGTTTCCTCTTTATTTACATCTACATCTTCTTTTGTGAAGAAAAACTCCCACTCGTTACCATCTGGGTCTGTTACCCAAAATTTATCCTGTAAAGCATAACAGCAAGTTGTATTCATTTCATCACGTAAACGGAAGCCTTCCTTTTCAAGTCTTTCTTTATGTTTTTCAATTTCTTCTATGCTTTCAACTTGAAATCCGAAGTGATTAACCTGGTTTCCACTTACTGCTTCTCGTTTATTTAATGTAAAATTAACTCCTGGTTTTTCCAATAAAAATTTTACATAGTCTGGTTTTACCTTGACTGGTTTTACTCCAAAGACTTTTTGATAAAATTCCATTGATTTCTCTAAATCCGTTACATTTAAACCGATATGGACGTATTTCATAAAAAAATTCCTCCCATAAATTATTAATCAAAAAAAATTGATGAAAGGACTAAAAAAAATTAGCAGCAAGAATTATGGCTTTGATCCTTTCTAAATATACAGCAAAGTTCTGCCGACAATAGTTTGTTTACTTCTTCATCATTTAAGTCATAATAACTCCATGTGCCTTTCGTTTCTTTTACGATCAAGTTTGCATCTAACAATATTTTTAAATGATAAGAAAGTTTGGACTGACTCATTCCAAACACTTCTGTTAAATCACAAACGCACGTTTTCCCTCTTTGACAGAGTTCATACATAATTTCTAGTCGTTTTTGGTCGGCAAGGGCTTTAAATTTTTTTTCGTATTGTTCAAAGTTAACGTGACTCATTGTGGACCTCTTTTCTTCATCAATTTTTTTTGATGTATTAATCATAACAATTTGTAGGTGATGAATGCAACCCTTTAATCAAAAAAAGTTGATTTAATCTTATGTTAACTGATGTTAAATAAATGTTTACAAAAAGAAAACTTTTCATTATAGTTTATAGTAACGAAGAAAAATAAATGAGGTGGGTCCTTTATGAATTTACGGAACATGATGTATGTATCTCTACTTGCAGCTGTAGTTGCTGTTTTAGGTATTCTTCCACCAATTACTTTACCAATTACACCTGTTCCGATTACTGCTCAAACGTTTGGTGTTATGTTAGCAGGTGCATTACTTGGGGCAAAACGTGGGGGATTAAGCTTACTGATTTTTGTTTTACTTGTTGCTGTCGGTGCTCCCATTTTATCAGGTGGACGTGGTGGATTGGGTGTATTAATTGGTCCAAGTGGTGGTTACGTTTTAAGTTGGCCAATTGCTGCATTTATTATTGGATACTTAGTTGAGAAAAGCTGGAATCATTTATCTTTATGGAAAATGGTGCTTTTTAACATGATAGGTGGAGTCATTGTTGTATATGCGTGTGGTATTACGTACTTATCAATGGTTTCAGATTTAACTTGGGCGCAAGCCGCTATCTCAGCCTTAGCTTATATTCCTGGAGATTTAATAAAAGCTGTTCTTTCAGGAACAATCGCTTTACAAATTCATAAAGCATATCCTCTTATACAAAAAGAGGATTCTTCCATGAAACACGCATCTTAAAATGGTTGCTTAATAGGCAACCATTTTTTTCGTATAATAAAAGCAGTGCTAGATGAAGAAAAGAGGCGGTTGGATGGGAATTGGTCATACGATTAATTATTGGAATAAAACTCAACCTGATAAAATAGCGATTCTTAGTAAAGAAAAGTCTATTACCTATCGTGATTTGTATAACGATATTCAGAGATTTCAATATTTTCTAACAGACAATCTTGGAAAAGAAAAAGGAAAAAAAGTAGGCATTTTAATTGGTAACGAACCAGAATTTATAGAGTTATTTTTAGCCATTGTTACATTAGGGTGGATTGCGATTCCATTTGATCCTAAATGGTGTAAGAAGGATGTTCAACATGTATTAACGGTAACAAGACCTGATTTACTCATACGTTCTACTTCTTTTTCCCAAAAAATTGATTACGGGAATATCCCAATTATTTCAATTGATGTAATGGAAAATGTTCTATATAACGAGAGTATAGTATGGGAACAGCACGATGAAGAAATGTTCTATTATGGGTTTACGTCAGGTTCAACCGGAACACCTAAAGGATTTATGCGTAATCACCGGTCATGGCTCAAAAGCTTTTTAGCTGCTGAAGAAGCTTTCCAGTATCAAATGAACGATACGATTGTGGCACCTGGTCCACTTTGTCATTCATTGTCATTATTTGCTGCCATTCATACCATTCATTTAGGAGCAACTTTTTACGTACTACCGAAGTTTAAACGTGATGAAGTCATTCAATTAATCCATGATGAAGTTGGAACCGTTTTTTATGTCGTACCAACAATGCTCCAAGCGATTGTTCAAGAGAATGTTGTATTAAATAATGCCAAGCCTAAAATATTATCATCAGGTGCGAAGCTTACGAAAGAGTTACGCCAAAAGGTGAAAAAATACATTCCAAATAGTGAGATTTATGAATTTTATGGTGCTTCTGAACTGAGTTTTGTTTCCTATACAGATGAAAGCATTTTGGAAAAAGCACCAAAAAGTGTCGGAAAACCGTTTCCAGGGGTCGAGATCATCATTCAAAAAGAGAATGGAGAAATAGGTGAAATTGAAGAAATAGGAGAGGTCATTGTTAATAGTGACTTTTTATTTTCTGGTTATGTTGGTGAACAAGTTGCAACTGAACAGGTTTTAACCAATAAAGGAGCCAACATTGGTGATTTAGGCTTTATTGATAAAGAAGGACTATTAAATGTTGTCGGTCGCAAGAAAAATATGATGATTACTGGAGGATTAAATGTTTACCCTGAAGAAGTAGAGAGTGTGATTAAAGAACTGGAGGAAGTTGAAGAAGCAGCAGTTATTGGTATAGATGATGACTATTGGGGGCAAAAAATGATTGCCTTTATTCAATTTAAGAATGAAGCTTCTGTCGAGAAAGTAAAAGATTATTGTAAAAAAAGGCTTGCTTCTTATAAATGCCCAAAAGAATATTACATCGTTCAATCTTTCCCATATACGTCTAGTGGAAAGATTGCTCGTAGTGAACTGAAACAAGCGTTGAAAGGGGTGAGCTCGTGATGGAAACACCTGTTATTGTTATGGGAAGACGAACGCCTATAGGAAAAATTGGTGGTGTTTTGAAGGATGTGCCACCTGAACAATTAGCTGCATCTGTAATAAAAGAAATTGTCAAAAAAAGTGGTATCAACCCTCATAACATTGATGAAGTCATATTAGGAAATGCCGTTGGCCCCGGCGGGAATATTGCTAGGTTATCATCCCTTTGTGCTAATCTTCCAATGGAAGTACCAGGTGTAACAATTGACCGTCAGTGTGGTTCCGGACTTGAAGCGATTAACATTGCATGCAGGCTTATACAATCAGGTGCAGGAGATATTTATATTGCAGGTGGAGTTGAAAGTACAAGCCTTGCCCCTTGGAAAATCGAAAAGCCAAGTCATTTGTATAGTTTGAAAGGTCCTTCCTTTTACATGAGAGCACGGTTTTCCCCAGATTTTATTGGAGATCCTGATATGGGAGTAGCGGCTGAAAATGTAGCAGAAGCTTTTCACATATCTCGAAAGGATCAGGATGAATTTGCATTAACGAGTCATCAAAAAGCTGTGAAGGCTCAAGAGGAAGGCAGATTTTTAAAAGAAATTGTACCAATTAATGAAGTAATAAAAGATGAATGTCCGAGACGAGATACAAGTATAGAAAAATTATCTTCCCTTAAGCCAGTGTTTAGAGAAGGTGGAACGGTTACAGCTGGGAATGCTTGTCCTGTAAATGATGGAGCAGCATGTGTTTTGATTATGTCAGAGAAAAAGTGCCTAGAGCTTGGACTAAAACCTATGATGAAATTTGTTGATGCAAGAAGTGCAGGTGTTGATCCAAATCTTTTAGGAATCGGTCCAATACCAGCTGTTAAAAAGCTTTTAAATTATCAACGTTTAACAATTGATGACATTGATTTAGTTGAATTTAACGAAGCTTTTGCTTCTCAAGTATTAGCATCGATTCGAGAATTAAAGATTCCACTTAAAAAATTAAACATTGGTGGTGGTGCTCTCGCGATTGGTCATCCTTATGGGGCATCTGGAGCAATACTTGTTACACGACTTTGCACTGAAATGGAACGAACAAATGCGAAAAGAGCTATTGCTACATTAGGAATTGGTGGTGGACTTGGGGTTGCCACTCTTTTTGAACGATATGAAAATAGGTGATAGGGATGAAGGTTGCGATAATAACAGGATCGACAAGAGGAATTGGCTTAGCTACTGCACAAAAGCTTGCTCAAGAAGGATATGCTGTCGTTATTAATGGGAGAAATATTGATCGAGTAGAAGAGGTTGTACAAGATATTCAAAATGGTGGAGGAAAAGCTTGTGGAGTAGCTGGGGAAATTCAAAAAGAGGAAACGTGTGAAAAACTTGTGAAAAAAGCTGTTGATACATTTGGAAGGGTAGATATATTAATTAATAATGCAGGAATTGTTCATGATAGAATATCGTATAAAATGTCAATTGATGAGTGGGATGAAGTCATTAACGTTCACTTACGTGGAGCTTTTTTATGTACAAAATCCGTTGTCAATGAAATGATAAAACAGCAAACGGAAGGAACTATTATTAACATGATTTCAACAGCAGGGTTAGAAGGAGTAATCGGACAAGTTAATTATAGTGCAGCAAAAGCAGGGCTTTTAGGAATGACATTAACATTAGCAAAAGAATTAAAAAAGAAAAATATTAGAGTTATTGCCATAGCACCTGCTGCTTTAACCGATATGACAAAACCATATGTAGAAAATGCCAAAAAAGAAGCAGAAAGAAAGGGAACGGATTTAGATTCTTATTGGAAAATAGGAACAGCTGAAGATATTGCAAAATTTATCTATCAATTGTTAAAACATAACACTCTTAAATATACGGGAGAAATATTTCAAGTCAATGGTCAAAAAATCTATCGTTGGTTACCCCCAAAACGAATTGAAGAGCCATTTTCTTTTAATTAGTGAAAGAAAAATATTTAAAAAAGGGACTGTCTCATAAGGGTCTGACACCACATTTCTAAACCAATATATAGGTATTCAACATTAATTAGTAGCTATATATTGGATTGTGGGGTCTGATCCTTTAGTTTTAGACAGTCCCTTTTTCTAGACGAAAATACTAAAGCTAAATAATAGGAGAGGATAACCATTTATATATTTATGGAAGTTCCACTTTATATTAAAACCTTTTAGGTGATTACATCAAAATCCAAAGCTCAAAAAGAACAAATAATGCTGTTGCAAATAAGAGAAAGCTTTTAACCCAAAAGATCCTTTTATGTTTATCTACAATTTTTAGCTCTTTTAGGTTTAGTTTTGAATTATGTGCCTTAATCCACTGTTTAACTTCCTTTTTATTGTTACAAGTTGTTAAATAAGTTTCTCCATTTTTTCCTGTCGCACTTATAACAAAGCGACATGTTTTCTTTTTAGTTATCACGAATTCCCCATCCTTTTCAAAAGAATGTGACTATCGCTATTTTACCAATTTAATTGAAGGTTTCAACCCCTAATAAAAATATTTTTTGCTTTTTAATATTATGAAAAATGAAAGGGGTTTAATTATAAAAAACATACTAACATTAGTAGTACAGACCAAGGCCATGGTTTGTGCTACTATTTTTTTATAGTAGAAGTGAAGGAAGGTCGAACAGCCCCTGGGACCTTTTAGAGTCCGGATTAAAAACCGA